>Ga0210377_10000543_pt1 | contig 36296 bp, 36 predicted proteins | sample PLM4_65_b1redo_FD_155480 | JGI IMG/M metagenome (GOLD analysis project Ga0210377, IMG submission 155480) | Groundwater sediment microbial communities from an aquifer in East River, Colorado, USA - PLM4_65_b1 redo | ecosystem: Environmental > Terrestrial > Soil > Riparian zone | place: USA: East... | reverse complement strand
GGCGCTCGAGCTGGTCGTGAACGCCACCATCAGCGCCTCGAAGATCCCGCGAAACAGCGCGACGGGACTGAGGCCCGCCATGAACCAGGCCATCGCGGGCAGCACCACCAGCGAGTGGAAGAGCGTCCCGCCGATCACTACCGCGGAGAACGCGAGCAGGTTCTCGACGACCGGGCGGAAGCCGATGGTCGCGATCAGGTGTCCGATCAGCGCGAAGATCCCGACGGGCGCCAGGCGCACGAACCAGCCGATGATCATCAGCACGGCCGCCGCGGCACCCGCGAGGAACTCGGTCACCACCGCGGCGCGCGGCCCCAGCCGCGCGAGCGCCGCCCCGAGCAGGATCGCGAACAGGACGACGGGCAGGATGTGGCCCGCCGCCAGCGCCGCGACGGGGTTCTCCACCATCTGGTTCGCGGTCTCGAGCAGGAACTGGTCGAGCTGCGGGGGGCCCTCGGCATGCTGCGCAGCCGCGCCCGCAGCCCCCAGGAAGAACTCGCTCTTGGCGAGGTCGCTGCCCTCGCCCGGCCGGACGAGATTCACGAGCACGAGACCCGTTCCGACCGCGAGCACCATCGTAAGCAGATACAGGGAGACGGTGTGTGAGCCGAGGCGCCCGAGCTGGCGCGCCTCACCCATGCTCGCGACACCATGGACGATCGTGAGCAGGATCAACGGCGCGATCAACATCTTGAGCAGGCCGATGAAGAGCTTTCCGACGTTCTTCATCGGCTCGGCCGCCTCGGGGAGCCAGAGACCGAACCCGACGCCGAGCACCGTCCCGATCAGGATCTGCCAGTGCAGAGACAGTCGAGTGGAGAGGCAGAACCCGAGCAAGCCCGCGGCAACGAAGCTCCACGCGAGGGGGACGTATCCCGCCGCGAGCGCCGCAGCGAACCCGCCGAGCCCCGCCGCGACCGCCATCCATCCCTTCGAGCCCGCCAAAGCGCGCCGAGTATACCGTCCGAATGAAAGGCGTCTGGATGAAATACAATTCGACGATGGACACGCTCCGCTTCAAGAGGCTCGCCGACGAGCTGGGGGGTCGCGACGCGGGCCTGGCGGCGCGCTTGCGCGACGCGCGCGACGCGGCCCGCGGTCTGCGCGAGCTGGCCTTCGTGTCGGTCGAGGCGTTCCGGGAGCGAGCCGCGGAGATCGGTGCACCGTACCTCGGCAATCTCGAGGTCTCGGAAGTGGAGCCCGACGAGAAGCACGTCGACTGCGTCCAGTTCCGCGTCTGGCGCGGGCGGCTCGAGCTGCTGTGCATCGCGATCGCGCGCGAGCCGGGGAAGATGCGGCTGGTCGGCCCGTTCAAGCGCGGCAAGGAGGAGGGTCCATGCGCGGACGCGCCGTTGCGCGGCGCCGAGGTCGAGAAGGCGCTCGAGGATCGCATCGAACAGCTCATGCGCGAGGCGGCCGGGGCTTGAAGGCCGGCGTTCACGTGCGCGTCGGCAGCCGCAATGCGGCCAAGCTCGAAGCGGTGCGCCGGGGTCTCGCGCCCTTCTTCGCGAAGGTCGAGATCGAGGCGGCCGACGTCGCGAGCGGCGTGGATCCGCAGCCCCTCGGCTTCCGCGAGATCGTCGCGGGGGCGCGCGAGCGCGCTCGCAGCGCGCACCGGCTCGGACCCTGCGACCTCGCGGCTGGAATCGAGGACGGCCTGGTCGAGATCGCGGATGCGCGCTCCGGCTGGGTGAACGTCGGCTGTTGCGTGCTCTTCGACGGCTCACACGAGGCGCTCGGCTTCACCGCGGGCTTCGAGTACCCGACCGAGTGCGTGCGCCGCGCGACCGCCGCTCCGCGAACACCGATCGGTGACGCCTTCGATGCGCTCTACCGCGCACCCGCAGGGCTGCCTGATCCGGGAACCGGGGCAGGGAACATCGGGCGCCTCACCGGCGGCGCACTCACGCGCGCGGACTACGGCGCGCAGGCCGTGACCTGCGCGTACGTCCGGCTGCTCCACCCCGACGCGTACGCGGACGCGCCGCACGGCGAAGCCGCGCGCGCGGGAGACGGCGGTTGAGCCTGACGCGCGACGACCCTCGCTTCGAGCGTCCGATCGAGGACGTCGCGCAGCTCGTCGACTTCTTCCGCGCCGGTGAGAAGCCGCGCCCGGAATGGCGGGTCGGCACCGAGCACGAGAAGATCGGCATGTACGCGCAGACGCGCCGGCCGGTGCCCTTCGCGGGCGAAGCCGGAATCCAGGCGCTGCTCGCGACGATCGCGCGCGACCACGGCTGGAAGCCGCTGCTCGACGCGGGCGTGTTGGTCGGGCTCGAACGCGACGGCAGCACGATCACGCTCGAGCCCGGCGGACAGCTCGAGCTCTCGGGCGCGCCGCTCGACTCCATGCACGAGACCTTGCGCGAGTTCCGCGAGCACATCGCACTCGTGAACCGCGTGTCGGAGCCGCTCGGCATCGTCTGGCTCGGGCTCGGCGTGCAGCCGCTCGTGCCCGTCCAGGATCTGCCGCGCATGCCGCGCGAGCGCCACGCGATCATGCGCGAGTATCTCGGCCGCCGAGACACGCTGGGCCTGCACATGATGCACGCCACCGCGGGCGTGCAGGCGAACTTCGACTTCGGCTCGGAGGCCGACGCCGCGCGCAAGCTTCGGCTCGCGCTCGCGGCCTCGCCGATCTCGTCGGCGATGTTCGCGAACTCGAGCATCAGCGACGGCAAGCCGAACGGCTTCGAGTCGTTCCGCGCGTGGATCTGGCGCTACACCGACAACGACCGCTGGAGCCTCCTGCCCTTCGCGTTCGAGCCCGACTTCGGCGCGGGCACGGCGTATCGGGCGTACACGGAGTGGGCGCTCGACGTGCCGATGTTCCTGATCGTGCGCGACGGCCACAGCCTGCCGGCCCACGGCCAGACGTTCCGCGACTTCATGACGCGCGGGAGCGACGGCTTCCACGCCACGCTCGCGGACTGGAACGTGCACCTGACGACGCTCTTTCCCGAGGTGCGGCTGAAGCGCGTGGTGGAGACGCGCGGCACCGACGCGGTTCCCGGCGCGCAGGTCTGTTCACTGCCGGCGTTCTGGAAGGGGCTCCTCTACGACGACGAAGCGCTCGAAGCCGGGCTCGCTCGCGTGCGGGGCTGGACGCACGCGCAGGTCTACCGGCTGCACGGCGACGTCGCGCGCACGGGTCTCCAGGCGCAGGCGCCCGACGCGCCCGTGCTCGAGGTCGCGCGCGAGCTCGTCGCCCTCTCTCGCGCGGGGCTCCGAAGACAGGCGGTGCGCAACCAGGCTGGCGACGACGAATCCGTCCTGCTCGAGCCGCTCGAGGCGGTCGTCGAGCGCGGCACGAGCCCGGGGCGCGAACTGCTCGAGCGTTGGAACGGGGCGTGGAAGCAGGACATTTCCCGCCTGATCGAATACGCGAAGTACTGAGCCTGTCCGAACGTTTCGTGCCGAGTTGCCGTGGTCGATCGAGGTTGACCGCTGTCAGCAGCGTCCGATAGGCTACGGCCCGGTTTCACTCCCGGACTCGATTTCGGGCACCGGGGACCCACTTTCGGAGGCATCTCAAATGAATCGCTCGTTGCGGATCACGTGCACGCTCGCGCTGGCTCTTGCCGTCGGTTTCGCGGTCCAGGCGTCCGCGCAGAGCCAGGCGGAGTTCAAGCGCGAGCTGAAGGCCGGCAAGGACCTGTACAAGGAGCCCGGCCTGATGGAAGTCACGGTGAAGTCGATGCGCGGGATGATGATGATCACCGGCAACGTGGCCACCGAGGAGCAGAGCAAGAAGGCCGAGGAGATCATCAAGGGCATGCGCGGCGTGAAGGAGGTCCGCAACCGGATCCGCGTCGGCAAGGTCGAGGAGTGCGGCGCCGCAACCGACGCGACCGTCATGGGCAAGATCGACAAGGAGATCGAGAACGACGAGGAGCTGACCCAGGCCCGTCGCAAGATCGACATCCAGACGAAGGACCGGAACGTCGTCGTGAAGGGCGAGCTCAAGGACTACTCGCAGGCCGGGTCGCTGATCAACCTGATCAAGCGCGTCCCCTGCATCAACTCGCTGAACTACGACGAGCTCGAGTACTGATCGAGTCGCTCGCGCTCGCGATTCCCGAGGGGCCGCTGCCGTTGGCAGCGGCCCTTCTCTTTTCCGCCCTGTGCAATTTGACCCCGCATGCCCGGGCTCTAGCGTTGCGTGCACCTTGAGTGAAGCCGAGACGACCGCCATCGAGATCGCCGGCGAACGGATGGAAGTCCCCGTTCGCGTTCCGGTATTGCCCGTTCGCAACACCGTGATCTTCCCTGGGGTCACCCTGCCGCTGTCGGTGGGCCGACCCGCCTCCCTGGCGGCGGTCCAACAGGCGGCGCGCAGCGGCGGCTTCATGGTCGTCGCCACTCAGCGTGTCCCCGACACCGAGCAGCCCCGCCTCGAGGACCTCTACCCGGTCGGCACCCTGGTGAAGATCGTCCACCTCACGGACACCGGCTCGGGCCTCTCGGTCGTCGCCGTCGGCCTCGCGCGCGTCCGCATTCGCGAGCTGTTCGAGGCGGACCAGTTCCAGGAAGCCGAGACGGAGGTCCTGCCCGACCTGCTCGACCGCACCCCCGAGGCGGAGGCCGCGCGCCGCACGGTGCAGCGGCTCGCCAAGGAGCTGGTGGCGCTGCGCGACGACATCCCCGACGAGGCGGCGCAGATCCTCGACCGCTTCGACGATCCGGCGCGCCTCGCCGACATGATCGCCTTCAACGGCACGATGCCGGTGCCGGAGAAGATCGAGCTCCTCTCGCAGCAGGACGTGCTCGCGCGGCTGCGCACCCTGATGCGCTACCTGATGCGCGAGATCCGCATCTCCCAGGTCTCGAAGACCTTCGCGGAGCGCGCGCAGGGGGAGATCGGCGACGTCGAGCGGAAGAAGCTCTTGCGCGAGCAGCTCCGCAAGATCCGCGCGGAGCTCGGCGAGAACGACGAGCAAGCCGCGGAAGGCGACGAGCTGCGCGAGCGGCTCGAAGCCGCGGACCTCCCCGACGAGGTCCGCGAGGTCGCGGAGCGCGAAGTGAATCGCCTGGCCGGCATGCCCACCCACTCGCCGGAGCGCTCGGTCGCGCGCACCTACGTCGAGTGGATTCTCGACCTGCCGTGGAAGAGCGAGACCAGCGACAACCTCGACCTCGCCCACGCGCGCCAGATCCTCGACGAGGATCACTTCGACCTCGAGAAGGTGAAGGAGCGCATCCTCGAGTATCTCGCGGTGCGCCACTTGGTCTCGGATCCCAAGGGCCCCATCCTGTGCTTCGTCGGTCCCCCGGGCGTGGGCAAGACGTCGCTCGGCAAGTCCATCGCGCGCGCGATGGGCCGCAAGTTCGTTCGCGCGTCGCTGGGCGGCGTGCGCGACGAGGCGGAGATCCGCGGGCACCGGCGCACGTACGTCGGCGCGCTCCCTGGTCGCGTGCTCCAGAACCTGAAGACCGCCGGCACGCGCAATCCGGTGTTCATCCTCGACGAGATCGACAAGGTCGGCATGGACTACCGCGGCGATCCGTCCTCGGCGCTGCTCGAGGTGCTCGACCCGGAGCAGAACTCGACCTTCTCGGATCACTACATCGAGCTGCCCTTCGATCTCTCGAAGACGCTGTTCGTCGCCACCGCGAATCGCATCGACACCATCCCCGCGGCGCTTCTCGATCGCATGGAGATCATCGAGCTGGAGGGCTACACCGCGCGCGAGAAGGCGCGCATCGGCCGCGATCACCTCCTGCCGCGCCAGCTCGCCGAGCATGGGCTCGCGCCCGACGCGATCGTCCTCTCCGACGACGTCCTCCTGCGGCTGATCGAGGGCTACACGCGAGAGGCGGGCGTGCGCAGCCTGGAACGCCAGGTCGCCTCGCTGGTGCGCAAGGCCGCGCTCTCGATCGCCGAGGGGAAGGGCGCGCCGGTCATCACCCCCGCCGATCTCCCGAAGCTGCTCGGACCCGCGCACTTCACGCAGTCCGTCGCGGAGCGCGGCGAGCGGCCGGGCATCGCGACCGGCATGGTCTGGACGCCCGTCGGCGGCGACATCGTCTTCGTCGAGTCCGCGCGCATGGAGGGCAAGCCCGAGCTCAGCGTCACCGGACAGATGGGCGACGTGATGCGCGAGTCGGTCGAGGCCGCGCTCTCCTACGTGCGCACGAACGCGGAGGTGCTCGGCATCGCCCCGGACGTGTTCGAGAAGACGAAGATCCACGTGCACGTGCCTGCGGGAGGAACGCCCAAGGACGGTCCGTCGGCGGGCGTGACGATGGTCGCGTCGCTCGCGAGCCTGCTCTCGGGCAAGCCCGTGCGCGGAGATCTCGCGATGACCGGAGAGATCACGTTGCGCGGGCAGGTTCTGCCCGTCGGTGGTATCAAGGGCAAGGTGCTCGCCGCGCACCGCGCGGGCATCAAGGAGCTGATCCTGCCCAGCCGCAACGCCAAGGACCTCGAGGAGGTTCCACCCGAGGTGCTGTCCGCATTCAAGATCCACCTCGTCGACACGTCCCTCGACGCGGTGCGCGAAGCGATTCCCGGCATTGGCGGATGAGCGTCCGGCGCCGCCGGGCGCGGAGCTCTCGGGTACCGCCATCCTGCGCCTGGCGCGCAGCGACAAGAGGGCTGCCGTTCGGACGCTCGCCGCGATGTCGCCCGAGGACCAGGCGCGCCTGTGCCAGGACATCCGGCTGGAGTCGCGCAGCGAGTTCCTGATGCTCACCGAGCACCCGGAGGACGTGGTTCCGCTCCTGCCGGAGGCCGAGCTCGTCCAGACGGTGCGCGCCGGGGGCATGTCCGACGCCGCCTGGCTGCTCGAGCTGGCCACGCCGGAGCAGCGCGTCGCCGCGTTCGATCTCGACTGCTGGGTCGGGTCGGAGCTCCAGGTCTCGCGCGTGAACGAGTGGCTCGACGCGCTGATCGAGGCGGGCCGGCCGACGTTGGTGAAGGCGCTGGAGGAGATCGAGCTCGAGATCATCCTGCTGGCGATCCGCTCCGAGGCCGAGGTCGCGGTGGTCTCGAAGGAGCAGGAGCCGCCGATCGGCTTCTTCACACCGGACGGTGTCGTCTACTTCGGAACCGCGCCCGACGCGTCGCCGCACCGCGTGCACGAGATCTCGCACGCGCTCTTCGCCGAGGCCCAGCCGCTGTATTGGCGGCTCGTCTACGGGCTGCTGTTCGAGAGCCCGTCCGAGTGCGAGGAGTACGCGCTGCGCTGGCGCACGAACCGGCTGCAGGACCTGGGCTTCCCCGACCTCGAGCAGGCGATGCGCGTCTACCGCCCGCTCCCGATCGAGAAGGTCACGGACTGGGTTCCGCCCACGCCCGACGGCGGGATCGTCGAGAGCATCCCGCTGCCGCGCCAGCTGCGCGGCACCTTGCTCGGCGAGGCGCTCGCGAAGCTCCCCGCCGCGCGCGCTGCCGACCTGCTGGGCTACGTGCTCGCCGTGGCGAACTCGATCGCGGTCGCGGACGCGCTCCCGCTCTCGGAGAACGAGTCCGTGCCGCGCGCCCTCGAGAAAGCCGTGCGCGGGATCGATACGGGCCTTCGGGAGCTCGCCCGCGCCCGCGGTCAGGCGCCCGAGGAGGTCCTGGATCGCACCACGACCCTGGACCTGTTTCGCGTGGGTGCGACGATCGATCCGAGCCTGAAGGAAAAACCCAAGTGAAGCCGAGCGAGCACGACCTCTCCGAGCCGTGGAAGGCCGTGCTGCTGCTCGCCTTCGGCGCCTCGACGTCCGCGCTGATCGCGACGCTCGGCGACGTCGGCGCGCGCCCCCTCGACCTCCTGCTCTTCGGCGCGAGCCTGGGCGCGCTGGTCACCGCGGGCCTCTGGCTCTGGATCCTGGCCGCGAAGCGCAGCCTCGGCTGGGGGCTCGCGTTCATGGCCACGATCTGGGTGCCGTACGTGAATCTCGTGGTCGCCAGCATCTACGCGCGGCGCTACTGGAGCGAGGGCGCGCGCACGCCCGCGCTGCTCGCGATCGCCGGCATGGTGGGGCAGACGATCGCGACGCTGCGCGTCTTCTTCCCGAGCTTCACTCCGCCGGTCTGAAGTCGCGCTCGAGCACCGTGAACAGGTTGCACAGGATCCGGTAGGTCAGACCCCAGACGGTGTAGCGGTCGAAGCGGATCGCCGGGAACGTGCCGCCCACGTAGCCCTCGCGCTGGACCGGATAGTCGAACGACGAGTCCGGGTGCAGGATCCACGGCACCGGGATCCAGACCGTCGACTGGACTTCGACGTTTAGCACGAGCCTCGGCCGCTCGTGCAGCGCATAGACGAACGGCGAGACCACCAGCGGACCCACGCGCGGGTTCCGGCTGCCCGAGAAGTCGTCGAGACGGCCGATCGGCCGGGCGAGCTCGAGGCCGACCTCCTCGAGCGTCTCGCGGGAGGCGGTTGCCGCGATGTCCGGATCGCGCGGGTCGCGCCGGCCGCCCGGAAACGCCATCTGCCCCGACCACGGATCGCCTTCCCTCTTCGCGCGCTCGATGAAGAGCAGCTCCGGGACGCCTCCCTCCGATTGGTGGAAGACGAGCGCTACCGCGGCCAGCATCTGGGCCGCGTCGGTGTTCGTCACCAGGGTGGGGCTGTGCGCCTCGACGAGCGAGCGGATCAGGTGGAGGTCGAGAGGCGGCTCGGGTCGGTCGGCCATCGGGGGAATCGTACCGGCGCGCGGGCTATCCTGCCGCGCGGTGTCCTACATCCTGATCACGAACGACGACGGAGTCGACTCGCCCGCGTTGCTTCCCCTGGTCCACGAGCTCGCGAAGCTCGACCGGGTTCGCGTCGTGGTCCCCGAGACCGAGCGCAGCTGGATCGGCAAGGCGATCTCGCGCTGGGACGAGCTGCGCGTGCGGCGAATCGAGCGCGAAGGCGCGGAGATCTTCACGGTCGGCGGCTACCCGGCCGACTGCACGAACCTGGGCGTTCATTCACTCTTCGACGAGCCGCCCGCGCTCGTCGTCTCCGGTGTGAACATCGGCCTCAACATCGGCCTCGGGTTCTTCCTCTCGAGCGGAACGGTGGGCGCGGCGATGGAGGGCTGGATCGCAGGACTGCCCGCGATCGCGCTCTCGATCGGACGCGTCGGCGAGGATCGCGAGTGGAAGCGCGAAGCGGTTGGTGATCCCGATCACCCGGTCTGGAAGCGCGCGGCGCGAGTTGGCGCCGACGTCGTGCGCAGCGTGCGCGAGGCCGGCTATCCCGCCGGGGTCGATCTGATCTCGGTGAACTACCCGTTCGATGCCGACGTCGCGACGCCGCGCGTCGTGACCGAGCTCGCCGTCGTCGGCTACGACCGGCTCTTCCGCCGCAAGGCTGACGGCATCTTCGTGCACGACTTCGACGGCGCGCTCCGCGACGCGGACAGCGTCGCAGCGTCGACCGACCTCGCGGTCGTCCGCAGCGGTCGGGTGTCGATCACCCCGGTTCGGCTCGCGCACTCCGCCGACATCGCGTCGAGCTTGCGCGCGAAGCTCGAGCGCGCGCGCGAGAATGATTGACAGGTCGCCCTCCGAGGAATAACTAGGGCTCGAGGGCGGATCGCGAGCACGAACGCCCTCGGGGGGAAGGAGCCATCGCTCGGCGTATCGCCTTCATCAACGAGAAGGGCGGAAGCTGCAAGACGACGCTCGTCTCCAGCGTCGGAGACTTCCTCGCGCGCGAGCGCGGCAAGCGCGTGTTGCTGGTCGATCTCGACCCGCAAGGCCAGCTCGGAAAGGTGCTCGGCGTCGACGTCGGTGCCGCGCGGCGCACCGCGCTCGACCTCCTGCTCGACTCCCTGCTCGGTGAGGAGACGCGACCGGCGCTGCCCGTGATGCGCGCGCGTCACCCGAACCTCGACATCATCCCGTCGAACAAGTCGCTCGCGCTCTTCCCGCAGGAGGCCGCCGAGCACCGCGGCGACGAGAACCACTGCCTGCGCGACGCACTCGAGCGCGCGCCCGCCTACGACTTCGTGCTCTTCGACGCGCCGCCGTCATTCGGCGTCATCACCCTGAACGCGCTGCTCGCCGCGGGCGAGATCGTGCTTCCGGTGCCGCTGACCTACCTCGCGCTCGACGGCGCCGCGGAGCTCGTACGCACCGTCGAGATGGTGCGCACCCGTTTCGCGCATCCCGCGCTCGAGATCTCGCTGGTGGTCCCGACGTTCTACCGCAACACGCGCATGGCAGGCGAGATCCTGGAGAAGCTGCGCCAGCACTTCCCGAAGCAGCTCGCCCAGACGGTGCTCGGCTACTCGGTGCTGATCGACGAGGCGCAGAGCCGTGCGAAGACGATCTTCGAGTACGCGCCGCGCTCGACCGCCGCGCGCTGGATGGCCGCGGTCGCCGACGAGCTGCTGACGCGCGCGCCGGCGAGGCTGCGGTCGTGAGCGACGAGCTCGTCGTCGGCGAAGGCCCCTCGCTCGGCTCGGATCCGTTCACCCAGAGCGACGGCACGTTGCCCTATCTGATTCGCCTGCGCGAGCAGAGCGTCCGCCTGGTGACCGAGGCGAGACCTCAGCCGGCGGGTCGCGGGCGCGAGGCGCTGTCCGAGCCGCCGGATCTCGGCCCGCCGATTCCCGAGCTGCCGAGCTTCGACGACGGCGACGAGTCCGCGGGCGCGCTCGACCGCCTGGCGAGCTGGCTGCTGACGCGCAGCGACGAGGAGCGGCTGGTGCAGCTCTTCGGCCGGCTCGACGGCCGCTCGTACGACGACTTCGGCCTGTCGCCCCGAGTCACGCGCCGCGCGCTCGGCTTCTTCAAGCTGCTCCACAAGTACTGGTTCCGCGTCCAGAGCTCCGGCCACGCCGCAATTCCCGAGAAGGAAGGGGCGATCCTGGCCGCGAACCACGGTGGCTTGCTCCCCTTCGACGCCGCGATGGTCGTGACCGACGCGCTGCTCGCCGCGCATCCGCCGCGCCTGATCCGCACGGTGGTCGATCGCTGGGCCGGCTCGCTGCCGTTCGTGAACATCTTCTACGCGCGCGTGGGGCAGGTGATCGGCAGCCGCGACAACGTGCGCGAGCTGCTCGACGCGAAGGAGCTCGTGCTCGTCTTCCCCGAGGGCATGGCGGGAATCCGCAAGCGCGCGGCCGACCGCTACATCCTGCAGAACTTCCACATCGGCTTCGTCGAGGAGTCGCTGCGCCACCGCGTGCCGATCATCCCGGTCGCGATCATCGGAGCGGACGACCAGGCGCCAATTCTCTGGGACGCGCAGCCGCTCGCGAAGCTGCTCGGCCTGCCGTTCTTCCCGATCACGCCCACGTTCCCGCTGCTCGGTCCGCTCGGACTCCTGCCCTACCCCGTGCGCTACGAGATCCTCTACGGCGAGCCGTTCCGCTTCCACGAGGAGTTCTCCGCCGAGTCGGCCGATGATTCGCACGCCGTGCGCTACATGGCCGAGCAGGTGCGGCGCCGCATCCAGGAGATGGTCGACCAGCGCGTGATCGCGCGTCGCGCGAAGAGGGCGTGATGCGGCGCGTGCTGGTCACCCACCTCGAGTCGCCGGTCGGTCGGCGGATCGCCAAGGCGCTCTTCCACGACCCGGACGTCGCGCTGGTCGTCGGAGTCGGAACCGAGGCCGAGCCGTCGTTCCTGGTCCCGTACCGCGGCAAGGTCGCGTATCAGCGGCTAGACCTCGCGAAGGCGCGCCACCTGCAGAGCTTCCTGCACTCGGAGCGCTTCGCGCGCGCCCGTGTCGACTCGGTGATCCACCTGCCCTTTGCGAGCGAGCGCACCGGCGAGCGCGTTCCGGGGGGCATCTCGTCGCTCGTGTCCGAGACGCGGCGGCTCGTCGAGGAGTGCGTCGCGCGGCCCGCGATCGAGCGCTTCGTCTACCTGTCGAGCGCGTTCGTCTACGCGCCCGAGCCGGGCAACGTGAACGTGGTTTCGGAGAACCAGCTCCTCGGCTTCGACGGCGAGGGCGACGCCGCGGTGCGCGCCTGGATCGACGCGGATCTCGTCTGTCAGGGCGAGCTGCACGGCTCGAAGCTCGCGATGACGATCCTGCGCGCGTCCACGATCGTGACCGAAGCCGGCGAGTTCCTGAACTCGCCGCCGCTGGCGCACGGCGAGACGCCGGTCGGCTACGACCCGATGCTCTCGGTCGTCTCCGATCGCGACGTCGCGCGCGCGCTCGTGCTCGCGGTCCACGCCGACCTCCCGGGCATCTACAACATCGCGGGGCGGGAGGTCTTTCCGCGCTCGCAGCTCCGCGAGAATGCGCGCAAGTTCGGCCCGATCACGTTGCCCGCGCCGCTCGGCGGCGCGCTCTCGCTGGTCGAGCAGGCGCTGGGCCGGCGCGCGCACGCCACGTCGTTCCATCGCTACGGGATCGTCGTCAACACGCGGCTCGCGCACGACGTGCTCGGCTTCGAGCCCCAGTACCGCATCGAAGTCCGAGGCCAGGGCGCGGCCCGGCGGATCGACACCGTTCGCTGTCGCTAGGCGGCGGTCGGCAAGCGAAGCGCGCAGCGCGGCAACGCCGCGCGAAGAGCGGGTGGCGCGCGGCCGCCCCGACATCGGCCCGCGGGCCGATGTCCCGCGGGAGGCCGGGTCCCGCAGTTACCGTCGCGCGTCGAGGTCGCTGCGGATCCGCGCGTAGCCTGCTTCGTCGAGCTTGAAGCGGGCGAAGAGCAACGAGCCGATCAGGTAGCAGGCCATCGGGAAGAGGCCGTAGAGCGCGAGGATCGTCACCTTCACCGTCGCGGTCTGCTCGACGTTGGGCAGGTAGCCCGAGAAGGTCAGCACGAAGCCGGTCAGCGCCTGCGTGAGCCCCGTGGCGACCTTGAAGATGAAGTTCCAGGCCGCGAAGTAGGCGCCTTCCTTGCGCTCGCCGGTCGCGTGCTCGTCCCAGTCGATCACATCGGCCTGGATCGACGGCCCCATCATCGCGCCGCAGCTCGCCGCGGTGCCGGCGGCGATCGCGAGCACGGTCATGAGCGCGATCGCGCCCTCGGTGAGGAAGAACATGCAGCCGAAGGAGACCGCAGTGAGCAGCATCGACGCGAGCCAGAGCGCCTTCTTGCCGAAGCGCCGCGAGAGCGGCAGCCAGACCGGCACGAAGACGAAGCTCGCGATCATGTACGCGGCGATCACCGGCGGCGCGATCTCGGGCCGCTTCACGACGTACTGCGCGACGTACGGGGTCAGGACGCCGATGGTCGCCGCGCCCAGGCTCTCGATGCCGAAGACGAGCAGGAGCAGGCGCGCGTGTGGGTTGACCCAGACGTCGCGGAACGCGCGGTACGGGTGAGCGGAGCCGCGCCCTCGGTACTCGGCGCGCTCGCGCAGCCGCCACACGGTCCACAGGATCAGGACCGCCGTGACGATGCCCGCGCCGAGCGCGAGCAGAAACACCGTCGTGCGGACGTCGGCCGAGCGGTCGAGCGCGACGAAGCCGCCGATCGCCGCGAACGATCCCACCGTCCAGCCCAGGTGACGCCCGCCGAAGATGCGCGTGCGATCGTGGTAGTTGTCGGTGAGCTCCGCGCCCAGAGCGGTGTGCGGGATGATCAGCACGGTCGACATCGAGTAGAAGGCGACCACCATCACGCTCATCCACACGACCACCATCGTCGGGCTGAGGTCGCGCGGCGGCATCCAGAGCAGGACGAAGGTCAGCCCGAGCGGAATCGCCGAGGCGAGCATCCAGGGTCGGCGGCGACCCATCTTCGTGTTGGTGCGGTCCGACAGGTAGCCCGCGATGGGATCGGCGATCGCGTCCCAGACGCCGCGCCCGAGGAACAGGATCATGCCCATCACCGCGGCGGACATGCCGAGCACGTCGGTCGCGAACTTCATCAGGTAGATCGAGATGAGCAGGAACATGAAGCCGAGCCCGAACGTGGGCGCGACGTAGTCGAAGATCGCAGGCCAGGACAGGCGGACCTCCGCCGCGGCGGCGCCGCGGGGCTGCGCTTCGACTGCGGTGCTCGGGGTCGAGGAGGCTGCGGTCAACCCCCGCAGGCTACCACGGCGGCGAGAGTCCGAGCTCCGTAACTCCGCGCCACAGGTACAGAAGCGAGAGCGCAACCACGATGCGCCCGGTCCAGCGGCGGAAGTGCGCGTCGGACAGCGACTCCAGCACCTTGCCGCCTGCCTTCGTGCCGAGATACGCGCACGCGACCAGGGTCGGGTAGAGCCACAGGGGGATCTCGACCTCGAGCCCCGAGTCGGGCACGAGCGCCGCGAAGTAGGCGATCTTCATCGCGTGTCCCGCCGTCTGCGTGACGGCCTTGGTCGCGATCACCTCGAAGCGGTCGAGCTCCGCGCGCACGAAGAACACGTCGAGGAGCGGACCGGAGACACCCGCGAGCAGGTGCGCGGCGGTCACGAGCGCGCCGCACGCCATGGCCGGAGCTTTGTGCTCGAAGCGCGGGGCGAAGCGGCGCGGCACCAGCGACAACACCAGCGGGATCCCGCCCAGCAGGACGAAGACCACCGGTCGGGCGACCACGAGCGCGAGCCAGACGAAGAAGGCGAGCGCGAGCGCGGCGCCGAGCGCGTACCAGCCGAGCCCGGCGATGTAGATGCGGTCGCGCAGCAGGAACGCGCGGAAGCCGTTCGCGAAGAGCTGCGTGACCCCGTGCAGGATCATCGCGACCTGGACCGGCAGGGCTGCCGCGTAGACGCCCATCAGGATCATCCCGCCCGCCATCCCGAAGACGGCGGAGATCACGGAGGTCGCGAACGCGACCACGGTCACGAGTGCAGCGAAGCCGTCCATCGATCCTCCCTGGCGCCGGGAATATCGGCCGATGCAACGGAAGAGAAAAGAGAATACTTTTCACCTGGGATAGTCCTGATAGGAATCGGTCATGATCGACCAGATCGAGGCGCTGGCCGCACTCGCCGAGCACGGCACGATGCGCGCGGCCGCGATGCGCTTGCGTCTCTCGCAGTCGGCGGTGACCAAGCGCCTGGACGCGCTCGAGGCCCAGCTCGGCGTGCGTCTGCGCGAGCGCGCCGGGAGGCGCGTGCAGCTCACGCCCGCGGCCGTGCGTCTGCTCGAGCGCACGCGGCCGTTACTGGCGGAGCTCCGCCAGGCCGTCGCGGGCGAACGCTCCACGGGCGGCGGCTGGATCGTGCTCGGCGTCGCGGAGTCGATCCTCGCGAGCTGGGGTCCGCGCGTGCTCGCGGACGTGCGCCGCCGCCGGCCGGAGCTCCGCTTCCGGTTGAACGCGCACCGAAGCCCCGTCGCCGTCGACCTGGTGCGCTCGGGCGAGTACATGCTCGCGTTGGTCGCGGGCGAGGAGCTCGCGTCGGCCGAGCTCGCGCGCGAGACGATCGCGTTCGAGGAGATGGTGATCGTCCCCTCGGGGCTCGCGAAGCTCGCGCTCCGGCGCGGCAGCGACGTGCCGGTGATCTCGATCGAAGCGGCGTCGGCGACCGCCCGCGCGCTGCGCGCGCCGCTCGCCCGGCTCGCCCGCGAGCGCGGCATCCGGCTCGAGGCCGAGCAGACCGTCCAGTCCTACACCGCCGTGGTTCAGCTCGCGCGCGCGGGCTTCGGTCACGGGCTCGTGCCGCGTCCGCTCGCGCTGGCGCTCGGCATCCCGAAGCGCGCGTTGGTCTCGCTGCCGGAGCCGGGCCTGCGCCGGCCGATCCAGCTCGTCGGCCGCGCAGCCGCGCTCGGGCGCGAGCCGGCCGCGGGATTCGCCGACGAGCTTCGTCGCGCGCTCGCGCGCGCCGGGCTCAGCGAAGCGTCCGGATCCTCGAGAACGCGGCCGTGAGCCCGATGATCGCGAGCGACAGGGAGCCCTCGATGCCGAGCGCGGCGTGCGTGCCGACCGCGCGGGACAGCGCGCCCGAGAGCAGCGACGCGAGCGGCCCCGCGCCGAAGATCCCGAGCGAGAAGACCGAGAGCACGCGCGCGCGGTTCGACACGCTCGCGTGTTCCTGGAAGAGCGTGCGCGCGGAGGTCATCACGAAGCTCGCCCCGACGCCCCAGCCGAAGACGAGCAGCGCCGCGAGCGCGAAGGGCGGGCGGACCGCGAGCAAGGCGACGCACGAAGCCGCCGCCGCGTTTCCGATCAAGAGCGCGTTGCCCTTCCGGCCGATGCCGCCGCGGCGCACGATCCAGAGCCCCGTGAGGATTCCGCCGAGCGGCATCATGGCGTTGATCACGCCGAGCCGCACGGGGCTCCCGCCGTAGGTGTCGCGCACCATCAGCGGCAGCAGCACCACGAACGGGCCGACGAAGAACACGCCGAGCAGCGCGATCACCGCGAACACCGGTCCGAGCACCGGCGAGCGCACCACCTCCACGAGTCCCGCGCGAAGCTCGGCAAGCGTCGCACCGGGCGCTCCCTCGCGACTGCGCGCCTCCGTGTGCGGCAGGCGCGCGACCGCGAGCGCGCCGGCCAGGACGACGCACGCCTGCAGCGCGACCACGGCCGGCACGCCCAGCGAATTCGCGAGACCCGCGACGACTGCGCCGAGCACCATCGCGCCCTGCTGCGTCACGTTCATGCCCGCGACGGCGCGGCTCATGTTGCCAGCGACGACGTCGGAGATCTGCGCGTCGCGTGCGGGAAGCGCGAACGCCTGCAACGTGCCGAGCACCATCGCGAAGCCGAGCAGCATCTCGAAGCCGAGCCAGCCCGAAGCGATCGCGCCGGCCAGCAGACCGAAGATCACGGCCTGCCCGATGTGGAAGCGGCCGAGCAGGCGCCGCCGGTCGCCGCGGTCGGCGGTCATGCCTCCGACGAGCAGGAAGAAGAGCGACGGTAGCATCGCCGCCATCTGCGCGAAGCCGACACGCTCGGGGGATAGCGAGAGCGAGCGCGTGAGCAGCCACTGGTAGGTGACGTTCTGCATGCTCTGCGCGCAGAACCAGCTCGCGAGCGCGCAGAGGAAGAGCGCATACGTGCGCCGCGTCGAGCGGGCGGCGTCAATCAAGCGGGGGACGCCGATCCCGGATGCCGAGCGCGTGCTCGAGCGCCGCGCCCAGCCGGCAGAGGCGCCCCTCGTCGAAGAGCCGCCCGTGCAAGGTCACCGCGGTCGGCGTTCCGTCCTCGCGAAAGCCCGCGCGCAGGGTGAGCGCGGGGTGCCCGCTGGCGTTGCTGACGAGCAGCATCGGCCCGCCGTCGCCCGGCCCGACGACCGCGTCCACGCTGCGGAAGAGCGCCGCCGCCGCCTCCATCACGCGCCGCCGCACGCGCTGCAGCTGCACGTACTCCACCGCGGGCACGAAGCGCGCGGTGCGGAACACGTTCGGCCACGAGCCCGCCTCCTGCTGGCGCAGCAAGTCGTCGCGGCCGGTGAAGGTCAGCTCCTCGAAGGCCGCGGCCGCCTCGACGAAGATCAGCGCGCGCAGCAACGTGCGGTAGGGCAGATCGGGAAGCGTCACGTCGACGAGCTCGACGCCGAGACCGCGCAACACGTCGAGCACCGCGCCCTCGCTCTCGTGCGCGCCCTCGCCGTCGAACCACGCCTGCGAGAAGCCGACGCGCAGACCGCGCACGGCCGCGGCGGCGTCGAAGCCGAAAGGCTGCGTGACGGAGTCGGGGTCTCCGTCGTCGCGCCCATGGATCGCCGCCAGGACGAGCGCGGCGTCCTCGGCGCTCCGGCAGATCGGACCGAGCTTGTCGAGCGACCAGGCGAGCGGCATCGCGCCGGACCGCGGCACTCTTCCGAAGGTCGGGCGCAGACCGGTCGCGCCACAGGTGGCGCTCGGGAACGTGATCGAGCCCAGCGTCTCGCTGCCGATCGCAAAGCTTACGAGACCGGCGGCGACCGCGGACGCGGATCCGGCGCTCGACCCGCCCGAGCCGGCGCCGAGCTGCCACGGATTGCGCGTCTTCCCGCCGAACCAGACGTCGCCCTGCGCGAGCTCGCCAAGCGAGAGCTTCGCGACCAACACCGCGCCCGCCGCCTCGAGCCGCGCCACGACACATGCGTCGGCGCCGGGAACGTGCTCGCGGTACGGCGTGGCGCCGTAGGTCGTCGCGACGCCCGCGGTGTCGAGCAGATCCTTCGCGCCCCACGGAACGCCGTGGAGCGGCCCGCGATACGCGCCGCTCGCGATCTCGCGGTCCGCGCGCTCCGCCTGCGCGAGCGCTCGCTCCTCGCAGAGCGTGACGACGCACTCCAAGGTCGGGCCGTGGCGACGCAGCCGCGAGAGGTAGATCTCGGTGAGGCGGCGACTCGAGAGCGCGCGCGATTCGAGCCAGCGCGAGAGGCGCGAGAGCGGCGCGAACGCGATCGAGACGTCGTCCTCCGGCAGCGCCGCGCCATCGGCCGGCGAGCGCGCGAAGCCCTCGGTCAGCCCGGACAGCGTCTCGCCCGGCAAGAGCGGATTGAAGCCGAGCGCCGGCGAGAGCGTGTTCGGCAGCACCAGCGCGCGCCGCTCCGCGTAGATCGCGATCAGCCTTCCCACGCGTGCGCGCACGAGCTCCCGCTCCGCGTCGTCGAGCTCGATCGCCGCGAGCTTCTCCGCTTCGGCCAGGGTCGCGTGGGTGATCTCGCGCGACACGGGCTCAGACGATCTGGGAGTCTTCGTCCTCGGTCGCGGCGACCGGCTCGTCGGCCAGCTCGTCGGTCCCGACGTCCGCGTCGGCTCCCTCTGCGCCCGCGCCCTCGACGCTGTCGAGGAGCTCTTCGGCCTTCGCCTCGTCGTCGGCGAGGTCGTCCTCCTGCGGGAGCGGCTCGGGCGCCGTGTCGAAGCGGAGCTCCATCTCGTCCTCGGTCGGCTCGAGCAGGGCGACGCGCGGGCCCTCCGAGACGATCTCGTACTGTTCGGGCTGGAACGCGGGCATCGCCTCGACGACGAGCTCGCGCCCGATCCGCGCCTGCACCTTCGCGAGCCCGTCGGCCGCCTCGCCCAGGAGGATCTGCGTCACGTTCGGGTGCGCCTGCACGCGCAGGGTCGCGCCGTGCAGGTAGGTCGCGGCCTTCGGCAGATCGCGGAAGATGCGGTTCGAGATCGTCTGGTTCGACTGCAGGTAGCCCTTGCCCTCGCAGGTCGGGCACGAGTCGCAGAGCTGCTGGCCGAGGCTCTCGCGCGTGCGCTTGCGCGTCATCTCGATCAGGCCGAGCTCGGAGATCTTCAGGATGTTGACCTTGGCCTTGTCCTCGCGCAGCGCCTCGGAGAGCGCGCGGTAGACCTTGTCGCGGTTCGCCGCGCTCTCCATGTCGATCAGGTCGAGGATGATGAGACCGCCGAGATTGCGGAAGCGGAGCTGGTGGACGATCTCGCGCACGGCCTCGAGGTTCGTCTTCAGGATCGTGTCTTCGAGATTCCGCCCGCGCCCGCCGGTGTAGCGGCCGGTGTTCACGTCGACCGCGGTCAGCGCCTCGCCCTGGTCGAAGATCAGGTAGCCGCCCGACTTCAACCAGACTTTGCGGCCGAGGCCTTCCTCGATCTCGTTCTCGATCTTCCAAGCGTCGAACATCGGCCGCGGGTGGCTGTAGTAGCTGATGCGCGGCCGGGGCGAGGCCATGAAGCGCTGTACGAACGCCTGCATGTCGCCGTAGGCGTCGGGATCGTCGACGACGATCATCTTGGTCTCGTGCGAGACCATGTCGCGCAGCACCCGCAGGTGCAGCAGCGGCTCGGAGTAGATCAGCGCGGGGACCTCGTGAATCGCTTCCTTGCGCTTCTGGATCTCCGTCCAGAGGTCCGTCAGGTAGTCGATGTCGGCCTTGATGTCGGCCTCGGAGACCCCGTGCGAGACGGTGCGGACGATGAAGCCCAGCTCGCGCGGGCGGTACTTCTCGACGATCGCCCGCAGCCGGCGCCGCTCGCGATCGCCCTCGATCCGCCGCGAGACGCCTACGCGCGAGACCCAGGGCATGAGCACCAGGTGCCGGCCCGGGAGCGAGATGCGCGAGGTGATCCGAGCGCCCTTCGTGCCCAGCGGCTCCTTCGAGACCTGGACCACGACCTCGGCGCCTTCCTCGAGCACGTCCTCGATCTGGGGCGGCGGGCCGGAGCGGCGTCGCGAGCGTCCGCCGCCGTTGCCGTCGTCGTCGACATCGTCGTCGTCGAGCTCGGCGCGGTAGTCGCCCACGTACAAGAAGCCCGCCCGCTCGAGCCCGATGTCGACGAACGCGGCCTGCATGCCGGGCAGGACGCGGGTCACCCTACCCTTGTAGATGCCCCCGACGACCCCGCGCTCGTTGGTGCGTTCGATGTGGAGCTCGACGATCTTGTCGGACTCTCGGGCGGCGACCCGCGTCTCGCGCGGGCCGACGTTCACGAAGATCTCGTTTCGCATGGAGGATCCCTTCGAGGTACACCCCCGCGTCCCCGGCTGAGCCGCCCCGCGGAATGCGCGGTCGAGCGGCGGGTGCCGGGACGGCAGCCTGGCGTACCGTGATAATTGACGGAACGGTGAGCGGGGCGACCGGAAGCGTGCAGACGACGTGGGGCGATGTAGCCTGGCCCAACACGTCCTCTACAACCTCCCGGAAGCAGAAACCCCCGAGGCGGGAACCTCGAACCACACGATCGGATTCACCGGACGACGGAGGTCTTTCGTGACCGTAGATCAAGGTGCCCGAGCGGTCAATGCGCGGCTGCGGGGGTTGCCGCCCGTCGACCGGCTCGTGGAGACGGTCCTGGAGGGCTCCGGGCTGGCCCGCTGGAGCGTTCTGGCGGCCGCGCGAGGGGTTCTGGAGGAGACGCGGGCGGCGCTGGTGTCGGGCGCGGATGAGGCGGAAACGGCCCTCGCGTCGCTCGCTGCCACAGTACGCGCCCGGGCGAGCCTCCTCGAGGCGCCCTTTCCGCGCCGGGTCCTGAACGCCACCGGCGTGGTCCTGCACACGAACCTCGGTCGGGCGCCGCTCGCGCGCGGGGCGCTCGAAGAGCTCGTCCGCGCGGCCTCGGGCTACAGCGATCTCGAGCTCGACCTCGAGACCGGCCAGCGCGTCTCGCGCACCAGCCGGGTCGCCGAGCTGCTCTGCCTGCTCTCCGGCGCCGAGGCCGCGCAGGTCGTGAACAACAACGCGGCGGCGCTCTTCCTCGCGGTCGACACCCTGGCCGCCGGGCGTGAAGTGATCGTGTCGCGCGGCGAGCTGGTGGAGATCGGCGGGTCGTTCCGCGTTCCCGAGATCATGGCCGCGAGCCGCGCGCGGCTGCGCGAGGTCGGGACCACCAACCGCACGCACCTGCGCGACTACCGCGACGCGATCGGTCCCGAGACGGGCATGCTGCTCAAGGTCCATCGCTCCAACTTCACGATCGCGGGCTTCACCAGCGACGTGGGGCTCGCCGAGCTCGCGGAGCTCGGGCGCGAGCGCGGCCTGCCGCTCGTCGAGGATCGCGGCAGCGGCACCTTTGCCGATCTCTCGGCGAGCGAGATCCCGGAGCCCGACGCGTCCGAGGGCCTGCGAAGCGGGGCGGACCTCGTGTTGTTCAGCGGCGACAAGCTGCTCGGCGGACCGCAGGCCGGAATCGCGCTCGGCAAGCGCGCCCTGGTCGAGCGCATGAAGAAGAGCCCGCTCGCCCGCGCGCTCCGCGTCGACAAGCTGACCTTGGCGGCGCTCCACTGGACCTTGCGCGCGCTCGCCGCGGGGCGGGCCGCGGAGATCCCCGTCGTGGCGATGCTCCGCGCCACACAAGCCGAGCTCGAGACGCGCGCGACCGCGCTCGCGGAGCGGCTCCGGGCCGCGGGCGTGCGCGGGGTCACCGTCGAGACGGGCCGATCGCCCGTCGGTGGCGGCGCGCTCCCGGAGCTCGAGCTGCCAGGCGCGGTCGTTCGCGTCGTTCCCGACATTTCCGCGAGCGCCGCCGTCCGAGAGCTCCGTGCCGGCGATCCGCCGGTGCTCGCTCGCATACACCGCGACGCGCTGCTCTTCGATCCGCGCACCCTGGCCGACGAGGACGTCGGCGCGCTGGTCCTGCGCGTCGCGGAGCTCACGCGTTGATGCGCCTCGCCGTTCTGGCTAAGGTACGCCCATGCTGGACGCGGTCGTCCTGGTGCTGAACCGGTCCTTCTTGCCGGTCCACGTCACCTCTGCTCGCCGAGCCTTCATCCTGCTGTACCAAGGCATCGCGAAGGCGGTCGACGAGCGCTACGACACCTTCGACTTCGAGTCGTGGCGAAGTTTGTCCGTGCGCGGTGCCGACGAGTTCGTCGGCACTGTCGGGGGACGCATACGGATTCCGCGCGTCATCCAGCTCGCGCTCTTCGATCGCGTGCCGCGGAGGCACGTGCGCTTCAGCCGCACGAATATCTACGCGCGCGATCGCAATACATGTCAGTATTGTGGTCGGCGCAAGACGCGCGCCGAGCTGAATCTGGATCACGTGATCCCGCGCTCGCAGGGGGGGCGAACGACATGGGAGAACGTCGTGTGCAGCTGCGTGGAGTGCAATCGCAACAAAGGCGGGCGCACTCCTCGGCAGGCACGAATGCGGCTCTTTCGAGCGCCGCAGCGTCCACGTTGGACGCCGATCGTAGGCATGGTCCCCCCAGGACTAACCCACCCCGCATGGGGTCCATTTTTGTCGATCCTGGATGCGACGGACCGGAACACCGAGCTGGCTGAGCGTTAGGCGCGGCGAGCCGGCGCTCGGCTCGGAGGCGGACAACTTCGTTGTTGCTCCGCCGCCGCCCGCCCGCGTCTGGGCGGTGGGCGGTGGCAAGGGCGGCATCGGCAAGAGCTTCCTCGTGGCGAATCTCGCCACCGTCGCGGCGCGCTCCGGCAAGCGCGTGATCCTGATCGACGCCGATCTCGGCGGCGCGAATCTGCACACCTGCCTGGGCGTGCGCGCGGGCGAGCGCGTCTCGCTCTCGGACTACTTCGAGGATCGCGTCCTCGAGCTCGAGAAGGTCGCGATCGAGACGCCGATCCCCGGCCTGCGCCTGATCCTCGGCGCGCTCGGCCACACGGGAAAGGCGGAGACCACCGCGGAGCAGCGCACGGCGCTCCTGCGCGCGGTGCGCAAGCTCCCCGCCGACCTCGTCATCTTCGACCTCGCCGCCGGCACCGATCGCTCGACGATCGACTTCTTCCTCGAGGCCGACGAGGGCTTCGTCGTGACCACGCCCGAGCCGACCGCGATCGAGAACGCCTACGCATTTCTGCGTGCCGCGTTCTACCGCAGGCTCTCGCACGAGCTCGCCGATTCCTCCGCGCGCGACGTGATCCGCATCTCGATGGACCAGCGCAACGAGCGCGGCATCCGCACACCGGCCGATCTGCTCGGCGAGATCGACCGCGTGGACGCACAGGTCGGCCAGCGCTTCCGGCGCATGATCGACGAATTCCGTCCCCACCTCGTCGTGAACCAGGTTCGCGACACCGAGGAGGTGAAGATGGGCTTCTCGATCAAGAGCGTGTGCAAGAAGTACTTCGGCATCGAAGTCGACTACGCGGGCTACATCTGCTTCGACGACAACGTCTGGCGCTCCGTGAAGGAGCGCCGGCCGCTCGTGCTCGCCTACCCCCGATCCGACGGTGCGCTCTACATCCGGCGGATCGTGAAGAAGCTACTGGGGACCTGACGTTGAGATCGCTTGCCGAGCAGAGCTACTACGAGGTCCTCGAGGCGCCCCTCGAGGGGACGCCGCAGCAGATCGAGCGCGCGTATCGGATCGCGCGCGCGACGTACCTGCCCTCCTCGGGCGCGACCTACTCGCTCTTCTCCGCCGAGGAGTCCGCCGCGATCCTGCGCCGCATCGAGGAGGCCTACGCGGTGCTCTCCGACGCGCGGCTGCGGCGCGAGTACGACGCGCGCCTGGGCCGCACGGAAGCAGCCACGCCGCCGGGTGTACGCCCCGCGCGGGTCGAAGCGCCCAAGCCCCTCGAGCCGGTGCGCGAGCGCAGGCTGGAGCCGCCGCCGCGCCAGCCCGCGCGCGAGCTCGACGTCGAGAACGGCATCGCGCCCGAGAACGGCGTCTTCGACGGCGACGTGCTGCGGCGCATCCGCGTGAGCCTGGGGATCGAGCTCGAGGAGATCTCGACGATCACCAAGATCAACGACCAGCACCTGCGCGCGATCGAGGCGAACGCGTACGACGTCCTCCCCGCGCCCGTCTATCTGCGCGGGTTCCTGAAGCAGATCGCCAAATGCCTCTCGCTCGACCCCGCGCGCGTGGCGGACAGCTACACCGATCGCATGCGGGAGAGTGCGGGCAGGCGCGGCTGATGGAACGGGTCGTCACCCCCGAACGCGCGCGCCGGCTCGCCCGCGTGCTGGTCTCGGACGTGGCGGCGTACGGCGGCGACCAGGTGCGCATCGGCCTCGAGAAGGACGATCTGTTCGAGCGCCTGGCCCCCGAGATCGCCCGCGCCCGGGCGTTCTACCTGTGGCACGTGGACGAGTCCGTCGCCGAGCGCGCGCGCCTGTTCGACTTCGCGCTGGTCGACGTGCTGGTGTACGGGCACCGCCGGGTCCAGACTCACATCTGGTGAGCTTCGTGCACGTGGTGAGCCCCGAGCTCGCGGGCAAACGCCTCGACGTCGCGCTCGCGCGGCTCGAGCCCGCGCTCTCGCGCGCGCAGGCGCAGCGGCTGATCGAGCAGGGCGAGATCACCGTCGCGGGGGGGGTCGTGAAGGCCGCGCACAAGCTCCGCGCGGGCGAGCGCATCGAGGGCCGCGTGCCCGAGCCGACGCCCGCGCGTGTCGAGGCGCAGGCGATCCCGCTGGTGATCCTGTACGAGGACGCGGACCTCGTCGTCGTCGACAAGCCGGCCGGGATGGTCGTGCACCCGGCAGCGGGGCACGCGGCCGGGACCCTGGTGAACGCGCTGCTTCACCACTGCCGCGATCTCTCCGGCGTGGGCGGGGAGCTCCGGCCGGGCATCGTGCACCGGATCGACAAGGACACCTCGGGCGTGCTCGTGGTCGCCAAGCACGACCAGGCGCACCGCGCGCTGGCCGCGCAGTGGAAGGTCCACTCGATCGATCGCGAGTACCTGGCGCTCGTGCGCGGCGCGCCGCGCACCGCCAGCGGCAGCGTCGACGCGCCGATCGGCCGTCACCCGACCGATCGCAAGCGCATGAGTACGCACGCGAAGATCTCGCGCAGCGCAGTGACGCACTGGAAGGTCGAGGAGCGCCTTCGGGACGCGACACTCCTGCGTGTCCGCCTCGAGACCGGGCGCACGCACCAGATCCGCGTGCACATGGCGTCGATCAGCCTGCCCGTGCTCGGCGATCCGGTCTACGGCGGCGGGCGCAGCCTGCCGCAGGCGCGCGGTCTCGGCCGTCAGGCGCTGCACGCCGCGCTGCTCGGCTTCACGCACCCGACCAGCGGCGAACGCGTGCGCTTCGAGTCGCCGCTCCCCGCAGACCTGCGCGCGCTGCTCGAGGCCCTGCGTTGAGCGCGAGCGGCTTCCTGCGCGCGCGCGTTCTCGACGAGCTCGGCGTCGACCACGGCTTCGGCACCCTTGCCACGCTCGAGCAGACGCCGCGCGACGTCGTGTTCGCGAAGCAGGTCCACGGCACGACGTTGCTGCGCGCGCCGGTGCCCGCCGATGCGCGCGAGGGCGACGCGCTCTGGACGGACCGCCCGGGCGCAGCGGTCGGCGTCTACACGGCGGACTGCGTGCCGATCCTGATCGCGCACGAGTCGGGCCGATTCGTCGCGGCGGTCCACGCCGGCTGGCGCGGCAGCGCCGCGCGCATCGCCGCTCGCAGCATTCGCGCGCTGGTCGCCGCGACCGGCTGCCGCCCGGCCGAGCTGCGCGCCGCGATCGGACCGCACATCGGTCCGTGCTGCTACGAGATCGACGCGCCGATCCTGCGCGCGATCCCGGAGCGGAGCGTCTTTCGCGCCGCCCGGCGGCCCGACCGGGCCATGCTCGACCTGTTCGCCCTGAACCGCCTGCAGCTCGTCGGTGCCGGCGTACCCGCGCGCGCCATCGAGCGGATCGGCGGGTGCACGGCCTGCGATCCCGTGCTCTACGCGAGCTACCGGCGCGACGGCGGGTCCGGCCGCCTGCTCCACTTCGCTCGCCGGCCCGGGAACCAGTAGACGCACGCAGAGGACCGGGCTATCGTGCCCGTCCCCATGAAGCCGGACATCCACCCCGAATACAAAATGATCCGCGTCCATTGCGCGTGCGGGAACGAGTTCGCGACGCGCTCCACGGCCAACGAGATCCGCGTGGAGATCTGCTCGAACTGCCATCCCTTCTTCACGGGCAAGCAGAAGATCGTGGACACCGCCGGGAAGGTGGACCGGTTCCGGCGCCGCTACGAGAAGAAAGGCTGAACGCCTCTCCTCGTCCCCTCCCCCTCGGGTCCGTCGTGGCTAACCTGTCCCGACCGGAAGACCCATGTTCGAGCGCATCTCCGAGATAGAGGCGCGATACCAGGAGCTCGAGGACAAGCTCGGCCAGCCCGAGCTCGCCCGCGATCCGGGGAAGCTGCGCGAGCTGACCCAGGAGCTCGCGGGCTTGCGCGAGCTCGTCACCGCCTATCGCACCTGGAAACAGGTGGGCACCGCCATCGCCGAGAACGAGGAGCTCGCGGGCGACGCCGACCCGGAGATCCGGGAGATGGCCAAGGCGGAGCTCGTGGCCATGTCCGCGCGGAGAGACGAGCTCGAGGCCGAGCTGAAGAAGCTCCTCATCCCGCGCGACCCGCTGGATCAGAAGAGCGTCGTGATGGAGATCCGGCCGGGAACCGGCGGGGAAGAGGCCGCCCTCTTCGCCGGCGATCTGTTCCGCATGTACACCCGCTACGCCCAGGCTCGAGGCTGGGGTGTCGAGGTGCTCTCGCTGTCCGAGGGCGACGGCGGCGGCATCCGCGAGGTGATCGCCAGCATCTCCGGCAACGCCGTCTATGGCCGGCTCAAGTACGAGAGCGGCGTTCACCGCGTCCAGCGCGTGCCGACGACCGAGTCCCAGGGCCGGATCCACACCTCGACCGCCACCGTCGCGGTCCTGCCGGAAGCCGACACCGCCGACGTGCAGATCGACGAGAAGGACCTGCGCATCGACCGCTTCCGCGCCGGCGGACCCGGCGGGCAGAGCGTCAACACGACCGACTCGGCGATCCGCGTGACGCACATCCCGAGCGGGCTGGTCGTGCAGTGTCAGGACGAGAAGTCGCAGCACAAGAACAAGGCCAAGGCGATCAAGGTCCTGCGCGCGCGGCTCCTCGACCTGGAGCAGCAGCGGATCAACTCCGAGCGCGCCGCCGCGCGGAAGGGCCAGATCGGCACAGGCGACCGGGCAGAGCGCATCCGCACCTACAACTTCCCCCAGAACCGCGTCTCCGATCACCGGGTCAATCTCACCCTGCACCAGCTCGACCGCGTCATCGAAGGGGATCTCGACGAGCTGATCGAAGGCGTGAGCACCGTGCTCGAGGCCGATGAGCTGCGGGAGCAGATGTGAGCGCCGAGGACTGGAAGCTGATGGACCTGGTGCGCTGGACGGCGGACTTCTTCAAGAAGCACGACGTTCCCTCGGCGCGCCTCGACGCTGAGCTTCTGCTCGCGCACGTCCTCGACGTGAAGCGCATGGACCTCTACCTGGCGTTCGACCAGCCCGTCTCGGAGTCGGATCGCGCGCGCTTCCGCGAGCTCGTGCGGCGCCGCGCGAAGGAGCGCTGGCCGGTCGCCTATCTGACAGGGGTGCGCGAGTTCTGGTCGATGCCGTTCCGCGTGACGCCCGACGTCCTGATCCCGAGACCCGAGACGGAGACCCTGGTCCGCGTCGCGGTCGACCTGAAGCCGCGCCGCGTGGTCGAGCTCGGCGTGGGCTCAGGCTGTATCAGCGCCGCGCTGGCGCGCGAGCTCCCGGACGCGGAGATCGTCGCGATCGACTGCTCGCCGGGCGCCCTCGAGATCGCGCGTCAGAACCTCGACGCGCTGGGGTTCGCCGACCGCGTCGAGCTCGTTCTCGGAAGCGGCTTGGCGGACCTCGAAGGTCCGTTCGACCTGGTCGTGTCGAACCCGCCGTACATCGAGACGGCCGCCCTCGACGGACTCGCGCCCGAGCTGCGTCACGAGCCGCGGCTCGCGCTCGACGGCGGCCCGGACGGACTGCACGCGGTGCGCTGCCTGTGCGCCGAGGCCCCGCCCCGGCTCGATCGCCCGGGCTGGCTGGCGCTCGAGATCGGCTTCGGGCAGGCCGACGCGGTCCAAGACCTGTTGCGCGCGGCTGGTGCGGCCGAAGTACAGACGTTCCCTGACCTGTCCGGGATTTCGCGAGTCGTCCTGGGCCGTTTCCTGGAGATCTGAGATGGACCAATTCCGGATCGAGGGCGGTGCGCCCCTGCGCGGCTCGGTGCAGGCGAGCGGCTCGAAGAACTCCGTGCTCGCGCTGATGGCGGCCTCGCTCCTCTCCGACGAGCCGGTCGTGCTCGCGAACGCACCGCGCGTCCGCGACCTCGACACGATGCTGCGGATCATCGCCGGGCTTGGCATCAAGGGCGGCTGGGAATCGGCGGACACGCTGCGCATCGAGGGCGGAGAGCCGACCGAGATCGAAGCGCCCTACGACCTGGTCCGAACCATGCGCGCGTCGTTCATGGTGCTCGGGCCGCTGCTCGCGCGTTGCGGTCACGCGCGTGTGTCGCTGCCCGGTGGCTGCGCGATCGGCGCGCGCCCCGTCGATCAACACCTCAAGGGCATGGCGGCGCTCGGCGCGAAGATCGAGCTGCAGGCCGGCTACGTCGAGGCGCGCGTCACGCGGCTGCGCGGCGCGCGCGTCGTCTTCGATCTGCCGACGGTGAACGGAACCCAGAACGTGCTGATGGCGGCGTCCCTTGCCGAAGGCACGACCGAGATCGAGAACGCCGCCAGCGAGCCGGAGGTCCAGGAGCTCGTCGCGGTGCTTCGGGCGATGGGTGCGAACATCGAGCAGGCCGGCGCCGACCACTTGATCGTGCACGGCGTGACGAGCCTCTCGGGCGTGCGTCATTTCGTGGCCGGGGACCGGATCGAAGCAGGCACGCTGCTCGCCGCAGCGGGCATGGTCCCGGGCGGCGACGTCAAGGTGACCGGCATCCAGCCCGAGCACCTCGGCGTCGTGCTCGACAAGTTCCGCGAGGGCGGGCTCGAGGTGGAGGTCGGCGCGGATTGGGCGCGGGTCCGCCGCTCCGGCGGCTTCCGCGGGCTGCGCGTGAAGACCGCTCCCTTCCCGGGGTTCCCGACCGACATGCAGGCGCAGATGATGGCCATGTTGACGCAGGCCGACGGGGTCTCGGCGATCAGCGAGAACATCTTCGAGAACCGCTTCATGCACGTGCCCGAGCTGGTCCGGCTCGGCGCGGACGTCGAGATCGACGGCAAGACCGCGGTCGTGAACGGTCCGTGCCGGCTCTCGGGTGCACCGGTGATGGCGACCGATCTTCGGGCGAGCGCATGCCTCGTGCTCGCGGGTCTGGCCGCGTCGGGCGAGACGCGCGTTCGCCGCGTGTACCACATCGATCGCGGCTACGAGCGGATCGAGGCCAAGATCGAGGCGCTCGGCGGACGCATCCGCCGCGAGGCCGAGTAGCGTCATGGCCGCGCTCGAGCTCGCACTTCTCGACACGCGCGACGCCGCGTTCTCGGAGCGGTTCCGCGAGCTCGAGCAGCGCCGCTCGGTCGACCGCTCGCAGCTCCAGGAGCGCGTCGCCGCGATCATCGCCGACGTCCGCGCGCGCGGCGACGACGCGGTGATCGACGCGATCGAGCGCTTTGACGGCTACAGGCTGCGGCCCGAGGAGCTGACGCTCAGCGAGGCCGAGCTCGAGGCCGGCGCGGGTCAGCTCGACCGCGAGGATCTCGCCGCGCTCGAGCTCGCAGCCGAACGAGTGCGCGCGTTCCACAGCCTGCACGTGCCCGAGAGCTGGCGGCATGACGCACCCGACGAGCGGCTCGGCCAGCTCGTCCGGCCGCTGGCGCGCGTGGGTCTCTACGTGCCGGCGGGCGTCGCGCCGCTCGCGTCGACGACCTTGATGCTCGGCATCCCCGCCGAGGTCGCGGGCGTGCCCGAGCGCTTCATGTGCAGCCCCGGCAAGGTCCTCCACCCCGCAGTCGTCGCCGCGGCGCGGCTCGCACGGGTGACGCGCGTCTACCGGATTGGCGGCGTGCAGGCGATCGCGGCGCTCGCCTACGGCACGGAGCGCATCGCCAAGGTCGACAAGATCGTCGGTCCTGGCACGGCGCACACCCAGGAGGCCAAGCGACAGGTCTTCGGCCAGGTCGCGATCGATTCAGAGGCGGGTCCGAGCGAGGTGTTCATCGTCGCCGACGCGGGCGCGCGCGCCGACTTCTTGGCGGCCGACCTGCTCGCGCAGGCCGAGCACGACCCGCTGGCCAGCGTCGTCCTGGCCACCCCGAGCGAGGCGCTCGCCCGGGCGGTGCGCGACGAAGTCGAACGCCAGCTCCCGGAGCTGCAGCGCGCGTCGATCGCGCGCGCCGCACTCCGCGACCGCAGCATGCTGGTCGTGACGCGCGGCCTGCCGGAGGCCTGCGAGCTCGCCAACCGCTATGGCGCGGAGCACCTGCAGATCTGCGTGGCGAATCCGGACGCCTGGCTCGCCTTGATCGAGGTCGCCGGAGCGGTGTTCCTCGGCGCCTACAGCCCGGTGCCGATCGGCGACTACGTCGCGGGGCCGAGCCACGTCCTACCCACCGGCGGTACGGCGCGCTTCTTCTCGGCGGTCGGCGTCGAGGATTTCCTGCACCGCATCAGCGTGATCGACCTGGGAGAGGCGGCGTTCCGACGCGTCGCTCCCTCGGCCGTCCGGCTCGCCCGCCTCGAGGGGCTCGACGCGCACGCACGCGCGCTCGAGATCCGCCTTTCGAGCAAAAGCTAAGATCCCCGAGACCCGCCCGCCCCTACCCCGAAGGAGCCCGACCATGCAGCGCGAAGCCAGCGTTTCCCGCAAGACGCGCGAGACGGACATCACGGTCGAGCTGCGCCTCGACGGCAAGGGAGAGGCACAGATCGAGACCGGCATCCCCTTCTTCGACCACCTGCTGGACTCGTTCACGCGCCACGGCCTCTTCGACCTGCGCGTGAGGGCGAAGGGGGACTTGCAGGTCGATCAGCACCACACGGTCGAGGACGTCGGCATCGTGCTCGGACAGACGCTGCGGCGCGCGATCGGTGACGGCGCGGGGCTCTCCCGCTTCGGCTCGGCGCGCATCCCGATGGCGGACGCGCGGATCCTCGTCGACCTGGATCTCTCGAACCGCCCCTACCTGGTGTACCGCGTCGAGCTCCCGCGCGATTGGGTCGCGGATTTTGACGCGGCACTGGTCGAGGACTTCCTGTACGCGTTCTGCACCAACGCGGGCGTCGACCTGCACGTCGAGCGGTCCTACGGGCACAACGTGCACCACATCCTCGAGGGCATCTTCAAGGGTCTCGGCCGCGCGCTCGACGCGGCCACGACCATCGACCCGCGCATCAAGGGAGCTCTGTCCACGAAGGGATCGCTTTGACGGGCGCTGGGGAAGAGGTCGTCATCGTCGACTACGGGATGGGGAACCTGCGCAGCGTCGCGCGGGCGCTGGAGCGGATCGGCGCGCGCCCGCGCGTCACGGACTCCGCCGCGGACCTGCGCACGGCGCGCCGGGTGGTCCTGCCGGGCGTCGGCTCGGCGCTCGACACGATGTCCGCGCTGCGCCGCGGCGGCCTCGATGACGCGATCCGCGAGCACATCGCGGCGGGTCGCCCCTACCTGGGCATCTGCCTCGGGCTGCAGGTCCTGCTCGACGAGGCTGAGGAAGGCGGGAGCGGGCCGTGTCTCGGGATCATTCCCGGTCGGGTCGCCCGCTTCCCCGATTCGCTCGATCTGGTCGTGCCGCACATGGGCTGGAACCTGGTGAAGCCCGTGCGAGAGCACCCGGTGATCGCCGAGGGCTACTTCTACTTCGTCCACGGCTACCGGCCTACGGCGGTTCCCGCGGAGTTCTGGCTGGCGCGGACGGACTACGGCGAGGGATTCGCGTCGGCGATCGGCACGGGCTCGTGCGTGGCCGTGCAGTTCCACCCCGAGAAGAGCCAACGCGCGGGCCTCGAGCTGCTCGAGCGCTTCTGCGCCTGGAAGCCGTGATGCGCTGGCTCCTGCTCCCGCTGCTCGGGCTCTCGCTCGGCTGCGCGCTGCCGATCTCGACGCAGCTCGGCGCGCAGGAGCAGCCGCCGAAGCTCGAGAAGATCGCCGTGGAGTCCTTCTCGGACGATCTGACGCGCGGGAGCACGATCGCGCCTGACGCCGCCGGGATCGTCACCGCCCGGGTGCTCGCGGCGCTGACGCGCGAGACGGACCTGGAGATCGTTCCGCCGGGCGAGACCACGCGCGGCGTGGACGCGGTGCTCTCCGGCGTGGTTCGCCGCTACGAGGAGAGGGTGGGTGGACCGGGCGGCGCCTTCAAGCCGGCCTCGGTCTGGTTCACGCAGGAGCTTCGCACGCTCGAAGGCGAGCTGATCTGGTCGGGGACCTTCGAAGAGACCCAGCGCGCGCTGTCGGAGGATCTCGGTTCCCTGCCCCGCGCCTGGAGGCGCGGGTTCAAGTGGTTGACCGCTGCCGAGCTTGCGACCGAGGGGGCGGACGAGCTCGCCACGGCGCTCGCCGAAGACACGGCGCCGTGGAGCTGATCCCCTCGATCGATCTGCGCGCGGGCCGGGTCGTGCGGCTCGAGCAGGGCGACTACGCGCGCGAGACCGCCTACGACGCCGATCCGGTCGGCGTGGCCTGTGGCTTTGCGGGCGCCGGCGCGCGACGGATCCACGTGGTGGATCTCGACGGCGCGCGCGACGGACGCGCGGGGAATGACGCGGTCATCCGCTCGATCCTCGCGGCCTGTCCGGGGCTCGCGGTCCAAGTGGGCGGCGGCATGCGGTCGCGCGAACGGGTCGAGGAGGTTCTCGGCGCCGGCGCTGCGCGCGTCGTGATCGGCACCGCGGCCCTCGAGCAGCCGGAGCTCCTCAAGGAGCTCGCGACGCGCTTCCCGGCGCGCATCATCCTGGGTCTCGACGCACGCGACGGCAGGGTCGCGGTTCGCGGCTGGCGGGAGACCTCGGCCGAGACGGTCGAGGAGGTGCTCGCCCGCTTCGCGGAGCTCCCCCTCGCCGCGGTGCTGCACACCGACATCGGTCGCGACGGCCTGCTGGGCGGCCCGAACGTCGAAGCCACCGCCGCGCTCGCGCGCCGCTCGCCCTTCCCCGTGCTGGCCTCGGGGGGCGTCGGGTCGCTGGATGACCTCGAGCGCCTGGCGCGGACGCGGGTGATCGCGGGCGCGATCGTCGGCAAGGCGATCTACTCGGGCGCGATCCGCGTCGACGAGGCGATCGCGAGGCTCGCGACGTGCTGACCAAGCGCATCATCCCGTGCCTCGACGTGAAGGACGGTCGCGTCGTGAAGGGCGTCCAGTTCGTGGCGCTGGTCGATGCGGGCGATCCGGTCGAGGTCGCCGCCGCCTACGACGCGAAGGGCGCCGACGAGCTCTGCTTCCTCGACATCAACGCGTCGCACGAGAATCGCGGCACGATGCTCGAGCTGGTCGCGCGCACCGCGGACCGGCTCACGATCCCGTTCTCGGTCGGCGGGGGCGTGCGATCCGTCGACGACGTACGCGCGCTGCTTCGCGCGGGCGCCGACAAGGTCTCGGTGAACTCGGCCGCGGTCGCGCGTCCCGAGCTCGTGCGCGAGGCGGCCGAGAAGCTCGGCTCCGCGAATCTGATCGTCGCCATCGACGCGCGCCGACGAGACGCAACCCATCCCGAGCTCGGCTGGGAGGTCTACACACACGGGGGTCGGCGGACGACGGGGATCGACGCCGTCGAGTGGGCCGCGCGGATGGAGAAGCTCGGTGCAGGCGAGATCCTGCTCACGAGCATGGATCGCGACGGAACGCGCGACGGCTATGACCTGCCACTCACGCGCGCAGTGACTCGCGCGGTGCGCATTCCGGTGATCGCGTCAGGCGGGGCGGGCACGCTCGCCCATCTCGCGGAGGCGCTCGACGACGGCCCGGCGGGTGGCGGCGCTTCGGCGGTGCTCGCCGCGAGCATCTTCCACTTCGGGACGTTCAGCGTGCCCGAGGCCAAGAAGTTCCTCGCGGATCGGGGCGTATTGGTCCGGCCAATTCTCGATTGAGCGCTCGAGATTGGCCCGACCAATCGTCACTTCCGGAGACTTCTGCGGGCAAGTGTTGCGCGGCGCGAAAGCGCTGTGCTAGCTTCCGCTGAGCCAGGTCATCCTTGTAAGTACTTGAAAGAACAGGGAAAGAACAGGATCTCCTGAGCAGGCCCCCCAGTCTCCCCCCTTCGCTTTCCTGCCTGCCTGATTGCTGCTGCTACGGGGACTGGTCATCGGGAGTGGGGCGGTCAGAAGGACAGGTCTCAGGAAGCACGTGGGTCTCGGGAATCATTCCGGAATCGCGTGTCAGGAAACACCGCGAGCCGTAGAGCGAGGAGTTCGTTTGCCTGGTGTGAAGCTGAAGGAGAATGAGTCCTTCGAAAGCGCCCTCAAGCGCTTCAAGAAGCAATGTGAGAAGGCCGGGCTGATGTACGAGCTTCGCAAGCGCGAGCACTACGAGAAGCCCAGCGTCCGCCGGAAGAAGAAGACGCTCGCGGCTCGAAAGCGCGCGCTCAAGAAGCTGAAGGCGCAGGTCTAGGTCGTATGAAGGCCCGAGCAGTAAAGCTGCCGGGCCTTTGTCGTTTCGGGTCTCCTCTCGGGCCTCAAGTCGGCTCGGGCTCGTGTAGGCAGGGGGCGTAGGGCGGAGTGGGCCGGATCCCCGATCACGTCGTGTCCGAGATTCGCGATCGCGCGGACATCGTGCAGATCGTCGGCCGGCACGTGACGCTCAAGAAGTCGGGCAGCCGCTTCTGGGGGCTGTGTCCCTTTCACGACGAGAAGACGGCCTCGTTCCAGGTCCACGCCGACAAGCAGATCTTCTATTGCTTCGGCTGTGGCGCGGGGGGCGACGTGTTCGCGTTCCGCATGCGGACCGAAGGATTGGATTTCCCGGACGTGCTGCGGGTGCTCGGGCGCGAGCTCGGCATCGCGGTGCCCGAGACCGGGGGCGGAGACGAAGGGCAGGCGGCCGCGGCGTTCCGAGCCAACGAGGCCGCGGCCGTGTTCTTCCGCAATTCGCTTCGCGGACCCGAGGGTGCGGCCGCGCGGCGCTACCTCGCGGGCAGGGGCATTCCCGAGGATCTGGCCGATCGCTTCCGCATCGGCTGGGCGCCCGAAGGCTGGGACGGCCTGCTGCAGCACCTGCGCCGCGTGAAGGTCTCCGTCGAGGAGGCGGAGCTCGCGGGTCTGGTCGCGCGGCGCCCGAGCGGCGATGGCCACTACGATCGCTTTCGCGCGCGCGTGGTGTTCCCGATTCTCGAGCCGACCGGCCAGGTCGCGGGCTTTGGCGGGCGCGGTCTCGGAAGCGAGCCGCCGAAGTACCTGAACTCGCCCGAGTCCCCCGTCTACAAGAAGAGCCGCGCGTTGTTCGGCCTGCCGCAGGCGCTCGACGGGATCCGCGAGCGCGGGCGGGTGATCATCGTCGAGGGCTATTTCGATCTGATGGCGCTGCACCGCGCGGGCCTCTCCGAAGGCGTCGCGCCGTGCGGCACCGCAGTGACCCAGGCGCACGCGCGCCGGATCCGCCGCTACGCCTCCGAAGCCGTGTTGCTCTTCGACGGCGACGCCGCGGGACAGACCGCAGCCGAGCGCGCGTTGCCGATCCTGCTCGCCGAGGGTCTCCGCGTGCGCGCTGCGTTCCTGCCGCTCGGCGAGGATCCCGACACGCTCGTCGCGAAGTCGGGGCTTCCGGCGCTGCGCGCCTGCGTGGAGAGCGCGGTGCCGCTGCTCGATCACCTGATCGAGCGCGCGCTGAAGGAAGGGGCGGGTCACGCCTGGGCCGCGGCCGACACGGCGCGGAGCGTTGCGCCCTATCTGCGTGCACTTGCCGATCCGGTCGAGCGCGCCGCGTACGTGCGGCTGCTCTCGAGCCGGCTCGAGATCCCGCCCAGCGCGCTCGAAGAGGCGCTGCGCCAGGGAGCGGAGCGCGAGTCGCCGCGCGCGGGCAGCGTCGAGCCGCCGACGCACCGCAAGCCGAAGCCGAGCGAGATCGCCCCGATCGTGCGCATGCTGATCGGCGCGCTGGCGGCGCACCCGGAAGTGCTGCCGCTCTTCGATCCGCTCGAGCCCGCCTGGCTCCCGAACGACGCCGGCGCGGAGCTGCTCGTGAAGCTGCGCACCGCATCCGCATCGAGCGGACGCAGCGCAGCGGCAACTCTCGTGTCTCCGGAGGCGGACGAGCTCGATTCCGAGCAGAAGGCGCTACTCTGGCGGATCGTCGCCGAGGACGCCCCGCTCGACGCGAAGAGCGCCGCCCGCAGCGTCTCCGATTGTCTTTCCAAGCTCGAGATCGCGGCGCTGACCGCAGGGAAGCGCGAGCTCGAGGAGCGGCGCGGAACCTGCACGGATCCGG
>Ga0210377_10000542_pt1 | contig 36366 bp, 32 predicted proteins | sample PLM4_65_b1redo_FD_155480 | JGI IMG/M metagenome (GOLD analysis project Ga0210377, IMG submission 155480) | Groundwater sediment microbial communities from an aquifer in East River, Colorado, USA - PLM4_65_b1 redo | ecosystem: Environmental > Terrestrial > Soil > Riparian zone | place: USA: East... | reverse complement strand
TACGTGCGTTCCGGTGAATATTTATGGAACAGCGGCATGTTCATGATGCTTGCTTCGGTCTGGCTCGATGAGCTGAAGCGGTTTCATCCGGCGATGCTCGAGGCATGCAAGGCGGCGTACGAACAGGGCCGGCGCGATGGCGATTTCTACCGGGTCAATGCCCAGGCGTTCGGCAGCTGCCAATCCAACTCGATCGATTACGCCGTCATGGAGGAAACCGACCGTGCCGCCGTGGTGTCGTTGAATGCCGGCTGGTCCGATATCGGCGCTTGGTCGTCTTTATGGGAAGCCTCGGTGCGGGACGAACAGGGTAACGTCGTCCAAGGCGACGTTTATGCGCATGAAACGCGGAACGCGCTGTTGATTTCCCAGCACCGGTTTCTCGCGGCGGTGGGACTTGATAACATTATTGTCGTGGAAACCCCGGACGCCGTGTTAGTGGTCCACAAAAATCATGCGCAGAACGTAAAAGAGATCGTCAACCGCCTCAAGCGGGAGAAGCGCAGCGAGTATCAGACGCATCGTCGGGTGTATCGCCCCTGGGGATATTACGAAGGAATCGACGCCGGACCGCGCTTTCAGGTGAAACGCCTGATGGTCAAACCCGGCGCGGCGTTGTCGTTGCAGATGCATCATCACCGCGCCGAGCACTGGGTGGTGGTCAAGGGAACGGCGCGGGTGACGAAGGGGGAGGAGGTTTTCATGCTCACGGAAAACCAGTCCACCTACATTCCGCTGGGCACGACGCACCGGCTGGAAAATCCAGGCAACATACCGCTCGAAATCGTCGAGGTGCAATCCGGAAGCTATCTCGGCGAGGATGATATCGTGCGGTTCGAAGACAAATACAACCGGGCTAAATGAGTATGGCAAAAAGAGCGCTTATCACTGGCATCACCGGGCAGGACGGGGCTTACCTCGCCGAATTTCTGCTGAAAAAAGGTTACGAGGTGCACGGCATCAAGCGCCGGACCTCGCTGTTCAACACGGATCGCATCGATCATCTGTATCAGGATCCGCACATGAAGGGCCGCAAGTTTGTCTTGCACTACGGTGATATGACCGATTCCAGCAGTCTGATACGAATTGTGCAGCAGGTTCAGCCCACCGAGATTTACAATCTCGCTGCGCAAAGCCACGTAGCGGTGTCGTTCGAGGAACCGGAATACACGGCGGATTCCGACGCCCTGGGCGCATTGCGTCTGCTGGAGGCCATCCGCATTCTGGGGCTGGAAAAGACAACCCGCTTTTATCAGGCCTCCACCTCGGAACTATACGGCAAGGTTCAGGAGATACCGCAGCGCGAGACCACGCCGTTTTATCCGCGCTCGCCATACGCCGTGGCCAAGCTGTATGCCTACTGGATCACCGTGAATTACCGCGAGGCCTACGGCATGTACGCCTGCAACGGGATTCTCTTCAACCACGAATCCCCGACCCGCGGTGAAACATTTGTCACACGCAAAATCACCCGCGGTATGGCGCGCATCAAACTGGGGCTGCAGGACTGCCTGTATCTCGGCAATATGAACGCCAAGCGCGATTGGGGGCATGCCCGTGACTATGTCGAAGCGCAGTGGCTGGTGCTGCAGCAGAAAAATCCTGAAGATTTCGTCATCGCCACCGGCGAGCAATACAGCGTGCGCGATTTCGTCAACGCCGTCGCCAAGGAGCTCGGCATGGCGCTTGAATGGCGCGGGAAGGGGCTGAAGGAGACCGGCATCGTCAGCCAAGCCGACGGGAGTGGTAAAACCGGCCTCAAAAAAGGCCAGGTCATCGTCCGCATCGATCCGCGTTATTTCCGTCCCACAGAAGTCGAGACGCTGCTCGGCGATGCCACCAAGGCGCGCAAGAAACTGGGATGGAAACCGAAAATTAAATTCAAGGAACTGGTATCCGAAATGGTGCGCGAAGACCTCAAGGCGTCCGAGCGCGATGAACTGGTCAAGCGGCACGGTTACTCCGCCTACGATTATCACGAATAAACCATGAAATCAGAAAGCAAGATATATGTTGCCGGGCACCGCGGGTTGGCAGGTTCTGCGATCACACGTCGCCTTATGGCGGGAGGCTACTCCAACATCATTCGCCGGACTCACTCCGAGCTCGATCTCACCGATCAGAAGGCAGTAAGAATATTTTTTGAAACAGAAAAACCCGAATATGTTTTTTTAGCGGCAGGTAAAGTCGGTGGAATTTATGCCAATAATACCTATCGAGCCGATTTCATATATCAAAATCTGATGATGGAATGCAATGTGATAAATGCATCCTTTGAGCATAAGGTTAGCAAGCTTTTATTTTTGGGTTCAAGCTGCATTTATCCAAAGTACGCTCCCCAGCCGATGAAGGAAGAGCACCTTCTTTCCGGCATACTGGAACCCACTAATGAACCCTATGCCATAGCCAAGATTGCCGGCATCAAGATGTGCGCCTCTTACAATCTGCAATATGGCTCAAATTTTATGAGCGTTATGCCAACTAACCTCTACGGCCTAGGCGACAATTACGATTTGAAGAACTCGCATGTGCTTCCAGCACTTATTCGCAAGATCCATGAGGCCAAGGAACAGGGCGCTAAGGAGGCGGTTGTATGGGGCAGCGGCATGCCGAGGCGTGAGTTCCTCTATAGTGATGATCTGGCGGATGCCTGCGTGTTTCTCATGGAGCGCTACAACGCTGCTGATATCGGGGAATTCGTTAATGTAGGTGTAGGCATGGAAATTACCATACGTGAACTGGCCGAGCTGATTGTGGATGTAATCGGTTTCAGTGGCCAGTTGGTATTCGACAATTCCAAGCCGGACGGATCGCCCCGGAAATTGCTGGATGTTTCGCGCCTGAAGGCGTTGGGCTGGAAAGCCAGAATAGGATTCCGTGAAGGTATCGCGATGGCCTACGCGGATTATCTGCAAAATGTCGCCAAAGCTGCATAGGGGAAAGCGATGAGAAACCCGAATCAAAAACGCATCCTCGTCACCGGGGGCGCCGGTTTTTTGGGTTCGCATCTGTGCGAGCGCCTCCTTGCTGACGGCCACGACGTGCTGTGCGTGGACAATTTCTTCACGGGCACCAAGGATAATATCCTACCTCTCATGGGTAATCCGCACTTCGAGATGCTTCGGCACGATGTTACGTTCCCGCTCTATGTGGAAGTGGATGAAATCTACAACCTGGCCTGTCCGGCCTCGCCGATTCATTACCAGTTCGATCCGGTGCAGACGACCAAGACCAGCGTGCACGGGGCGATCAACATGCTGGGCCTGGCCAAGCGCATCAAGGCTAAGATCTTTCAGGCCTCGACCAGCGAGGTATACGGCGACCCCAAGGTACATCCGCAGCGCGAGGATTACTGGGGGCACGTCAATCCGGTTGGCCTGCGGTCTTGTTATGACGAAGGCAAACGCTGCGCCGAGACGCTCTTCTTCGACTACCGCCGTCAGCATAATCTCCGCATCAAGGTCGCGCGGATATTCAATACTTATGGACCACGCATGCACCCGCACGATGGACGTGTCGTATCGAATTTCATCATGCAGGCGCTCAAGGGCGAGCCGATCACGATTTACGGCGATGGCAAGCAAACGCGCTCGTTCTGTTATGTGGACGACTTGATCGAGGGGTTTATCCATCTGATGAATACGCCAGACGACTTTACCGGACCCGTGAACCTCGGAAACCCGAGCGAGTTCACCATACGCGAACTGGCGGAAAAAGTGATTGCCTTGATCGGTTCGAAATCAAAGCTTGTTTTCAAGCCGCTTCCGAGCGATGACCCGATGCAGCGCTGTCCGGATATCACGCTTGCCAAGCAGCAATTTGGATGGGAACCCGCGATTGACATCAGTAACGGGTTGACCAAGACGATTGGTTATTTCAAATCATTGTCGCGGATGTAGTGCGGCCACAGAATGCTGATTGTCTCTCGATAACGAGTTTGCGACACCCATAACAGAGCGATCTTTCATTTATCGTCCCGAAAATGACCGGCGCGATTGAGGAAAAGAGGATAATACCGGCATAATGGGCGACGTCAAAAAGGACTGGCCTGAAGTCAGGGATATACACACGATCATCTTCGATTTCGATGGCGTGTTCACCGACAACAAGGTGTATGTGTCGCAAGATGGACAGGAGCATGTTCGGTGCGACCGTGCCGACGGCTTGGCGCTGGATTTCCTCAGGCGATATCGCGACCATAAACAACCTGCCCTGGACTTTTTTATCGTTTCGACGGAACGAAATCCTGTGGTGGAGGCGCGCGCCCGGAAATTACATCTGGCCTGCAAGCATGGGGTCGGTAATAAGCTCGCATTTATTACGGAGTATCTCAAAGCCCGTTTTCCTGACAACCCCGATCCTTTCGTCGGGCTTGTTTACCTGGGAAATGATCTTAACGATCTTCCGGTTATTACACGGGCGGGTTTTTCCGTGGCGCCCCATGATGCCCATACCAGGGTAAAACAGGCAGTCTCGGTCGTTTTGGGGCAAAGTGGAGGGAATGGATTTGTCCGCGCGGTGATTGAGAAATTATTGAGTATTGATCAAATGACAGAGGAGGAATTGCATGAGCTTGTTTTTGATCGCTGAGATAGGAATCAATCACAACGGCGGTATTGATATCGCCAAGCAGTTGATTGACGTGGCCGCAAATGCGGGTGCCGATGCAGTCAAATTTCAGAAGCGGACTATTGATCTGGTTTACACCAGGGAATTTCTCGACAGTCAGCGTGAAAGCCCCTGGGGGAAGACGCAGCGTGACCAGAAGATGGGCCTTGAGTTTGGCGTGAAAGAATACCGTGAAATCGATGATTATTGCAGAGAAAAAGGCATTGAATGGTTTGCTTCTGCATGGGACCTGGAGAGCCAGAAATTCTTGCGGCAGTTCAATTTGAAATACAACAAGATCGCGTCAGCGATGATCGTGTATGAGGATCTTTTGCGGGAGGTTGCGTCGGAGAAAAAATACACATTGATTTCGACAGGGATGAGCACCGTCAAGGACATCGATCGCGCGGTTGAAATATTCAAGAACGCGGGCTGCCCCTTTGAATTGATGCATTGTGTTTCGACCTATCCCATGGACGATGAGGATGCCAACCTCAATCGCATTATGACACTGAGAAATCGATATGGTTGCAAGGTGGGATACAGCGGACACGAGGTCGGACTGGCTGTATCGTATGCTGCTGCCGCGCTCGGCATTACCTCGCTTGAACGCCATATCACCCTCGATCGAGCCATGTATGGGTCTGATCAGGCGGCTTCAATCGAGCCTGCGGGCTTCACGCAACTCGTCGGCGCGGTGAGGAAAATCCAGAAGGCCATGGGTAACGGTGATATCGAGATCCATCCGAAGGAAGTTCCGATTGCAAAAAAACTGCGAGCGCATATCCGGTGGACAGCCTCCGAATGAGGCGCATGGAAAAACGAGGAAGTTTTCGCGAGGATTAAATGAAAGTTGTTGCGATTGTACCGGCGCGTTCGGGTTCGAAAGGGGTTCCAGACAAGAATATCAAGCCATTAGCCGGTCGGCCGTTGATTGCTTTTAGCATTCGCGCCGCGCTGCGTTCGCCGAATATCGACAGGGTTCTCGTGTCCACTGATTCCGAGGAATATGCGCAGATTGCACGAGAGTTCGGAGCGGAAGTCCCGTTCCTTCGCCCCGCCGATATTTCGGCGGATATGTCAACCGATTTCGATTTTTTCAGACACGCACTGAACTGGTTGCAGTCGCATGAAGGACGGGTGCCTGATTTGTTTGTGCACCTCCGGCCCACGACGCCGTTCAGAGACCCACAGATTGTGTCCAAAGCCGTGGAGGTGATGAGGCTTTCGACGGCCTCAACCGCCTTGCGTTCGGTCCACGAAATGCCCGAATCGGCGTACAAAACCTTCGAGATTTCCGGTGAATGGCTGAAGAGTGTCGGCAGCGGATCTTTTGCGCTGGATGCGGCAAACAATGCAAGACAGCAATTTCCCAAGACGTACCACGCTAATGGGTACGTGGATGTGGTGAGAAGTTCAATGATCATGGAACACAATAAACTCCATGGCGACAAGGTTCACGCGTTCGTTACTCCACCGGTTGCCGAAATCGACACGCTGGAAGACCTCGATTATTTGCAATATCAGGCCGAGCGGAATCCCGCATGGGTGGAAAAGCTCTTCAGAGAATGAATTCATGGCAGGACTATTCGACATTACACCAACCCCGGTCCCGCGCGTAAAAACCCGGTTCCGTGAAATTAAGACCGACTTGCCTTGCGCCGAAAGCCTTCAGCTGTTCTCGGATCTGGAGCGGTACGAATCGAGATCCATGCAGGGACAGCTACCCATCGCCTGGGACCGGGCGGAAGAATTCACGATATATGACAAATGCGGCAATAAATGGATAGATTTTACGTCAACGATTTTCGTTACTAATGTCGGTCACGCGAATGAGCGCGTGCGAAGCGCGCTTCGCGAAGTTCTCGACAAGCCGTTGCTCCATACGTATGCCTACACCAATGAATATCGCGCGAGATACCTTCGGAAACTGATCGAATTTACCGGCGGCCATTTCGAAAAGGCCTTTCTTTTGTCGGCAGGAACGGAGGCGACCGAGGCGGCGCTCAAGCTGATGCGGATGCAAGGCCAGAAAACGGGCAAGCGCAGATTGGGTGTGATCTGTATCGAGGGAAACTGGCACGGGCGTACCATGGGCGCGCAGATGATGAGCAGCAATACCGCACAGAAGGCCTGGATCGGTTATCAGGACCCCGACATGCACTATATCCCGTTTCCGTATCCGTGGGTCGTGGACGAACAGGGTGCCGGCGATTTCCTGGACAAAGGCCTGAAAGAGCTGGAGAAGCAGGGAATTGATCTGCACAGGGACATATGCGGCTTCATGTTGGAGACATTTCAGGGTTGGGGGGCGGTGTTTTATCCAAAATCTTATGTTCAGAAAATCGAATCATTGTGCCGTAAAAACGCCATCCTCCTGACGTTTGACGAGATGCAGGCAGGTTTTGCGCGCACCGGAAAGCGGTTCGGATATGAGCACTATGAGGTGAAGCCGGACCTGATCTGCTGCGGTAAAGGCATGGGTTCCGGTGTGCCGCTTTCCGGCGTGCTGGGATCGACGGCGGTGATGGATCTGCCCGAGGTGGGCAATATGAGCAGCACCCATTCCGCGGGCCCGCTGGTTTGTGCCGCTGGCCTGGCGACGCTGGAAGAGATCGAGCAGAGAAACCTGGTGGAAGAATCTTCGCGCAGAGGCAACCTGCTGCACTGCGGACTGCATGAAATTCAGGCCAAATATCCGGAGAGAATTTCTCACGTGCTCGGCAAGGGCATGATTGCCGCGCTGCTGTTCAGGAATCCCGAGACCGGAATGGCGGACGGCGTTACTGCAACCAGGGTTGCCCAGAAATGCCTGCAGAAGGGGCTGTTGGTCGTGCACACTGGAAGAGAATCCATCAAGATCGGCCCCCCGCTGATCATCTCCGACGAGGCCCTGCTGGAGGGCGTCGCGGTGATTGAAGAATCCATTCGGGAAAGCCTCGCGTAATCGCGCATGATAAAGAATATCCGGCACACGGGCATTGTCGTAGCCGATCTCGATGCCGCCCTGCAATTCTGGTGCGATCTGCTCGGATTCAGGGTGATGAAGCGAATGGATGAATCCGGCGGTTACATTGACGCGATGATGGGCTTGGAGAATGTGCGCGTGACCACGGTAAAACTGGCTGCGCCTGACGGTAACCTGGTTGAGCTCCTGAATTTCCATTCCCACCCGGGAGAAAAGGCCTGGAAGGGTTCGCCATGCTCCACGGGCCTGACTCACATCGCGCTGACCGTGGACAACCTGGACGAGACCTACCGGCGTTTATCCGCGGCCGGCATAACATTCAAGGCAACACCACAAAAGTCACCGGATGGCTATGCGAAGGTGACGTACTGTGTGGGGCCAGAAGGGTTGTTGCTGGAACTTGTCGAGCTGATTACCTGAAATCAACGTTAATGACGCGGGGCTGCCTAAATAGCTATGTTTTTTTGAGAACGCGAAAAAGGAGATGCCTGAATTGAAGAAGGACTACGTAGATGTGGTCTATAACGAACGGGATCGCCCGTTTACCACTTATCCGGATCAGCTGACACACTATTTGGCGACGCGGTACGGGTTTGGTTCAGGAAAACAGCTGCTTGATATTGGCTGTGGTCGCGGGGAATTTCTTAAAGGATTTGTGCGCTGTGGAGTGCAAGGATACGGTGTGGATAGCTCAAGGGCCGCGATCAAAGTTTGTCCGGAAGCGGATCTACGCATAGCCAACCTGGAAAAAGAATCATTGCCTTTTGAGGATAATTTCTTCGACGTTGTTTTTTCAAAATCGGTGATCGAACACTTTTATTATCCTGAAAAGCTTGTACAGGAGATTTACAGGGTGCTCAAGCCGGGGGGTCTGGTCATCACCATGTGTCCGGACTGGGAGTACAACTATCGTATCTATTTCGAGGACTACACGCACCGTACCCCCTTTATGATGACCTCACTTCGCGACATCAAGCTTATCCACGGATTCGAGGAGGTCAGATGCGAGTATTTCCGGCAGCTACCTATTCTCTGGGGGCGACCGTGGCTCATCCCGCTGGCTGAACTGGCGCGACTGCTTGCCCCAACCTTTCTCAAGAAGTACAGTAAATTCGTGAGATTCTCGAAGGAGATCATGCTGCTCGCGACTGCCATCAAGCCCGCGAGTGGAGCACAAGAGGCAGGGGAATAATGTCGGCTCACAGGATCGGCTTTATGCAGGGCCGCCTTTCTCCTCTCATCGATGAAAAAATCCAGGCATTTCCATGGCCCTGTTGGCGTGATGAATTCCAGATTGCCGAGCGATGCGGCTTGCGCCTCATGGAGTGGACCTTAGACCAGGATCGCCTTTACGAAAACCCCTTGATGACGGCCGCGGGGCAGAAGGAAATCCGGCACCTATGCGGCCGCTATGGAATCAATATTCCCTCACTTACCGGCGATTGCTTCATGCAGGCGCCGTTTTACAAAGCGGAAGACGAGCGCCGGCAGATGTTATTGAAAAAAAATTTCATTGCTGTGGTGGAGGCATGTGCGGCTGTCGGAATTTCCATGATAGTGGTTCCGCTTGTCGACAATGGACGATTGGAGAATGAAGTACAGGAAGATGGACTCGTTGGATTTCTCGAGGACTCCGCAGACTTTTTCAGGAAGCGAACTCTGTCGGTGATTTTCGAATCAGATTTTTCGCCGGAAAGGTATCGGCGCTTCATTGACAGGCTGGAGCCAGGGTTGTTTGGCATCAATTACGATATTGGCAACAGTGCCGCGCTAGGATATCGACCGGACGAAGAAATCGACGCCTATGGTGAGCGTATCGTCAATGTGCATGTAAAAGATCGAAAATTGGGCGGCACCACGGTGCCCTTGGGCGATGGAAACGCGGATTTTGACAGAGTATTCAGCTTATTGGCGAGAATTGGCTATCAGGGAAATTTCATTCTTCAAACAGCGCGCGCCATGGACAACGATCATGCGGCGATTCTTTGTCGTTACCGTGATATGACGGAAGACTGGCTGAGACGGAGTAGTCATCATGCAACTTGAATTGAAGAACAGCGTGGCTCTCGTAACCGGGTCTTCAAGAGGCATTGGACGGAAGATCGCGGAAACGCTGCACAAAGAAGGATGTTATGTCGCCATGAATGCGCGTAGTAATAAAGATATTGAATCGGTCGCTCACCAGGTAGGCCCGGATAACGTAGCCGGCATACAAGGCGATGTTACAGACCCGCGGCAATGTGCCGAGATCGTTACTGATGTCCTTGCCAGATTCGGTAAGTTGGATATTTTGGTGTGTAACGTCGGCAGTGGCGCTTCGGTCAAACCGGGCGAGGAAACTGCCGAGGAGTGGCAGCGGGTATTTGCCGTCAATTTGTGGAGCGCCACCAATATGGTTGAAGCGGCGAAACATGCCTTGGCAGAATCCAAGGGCGCTATCGTTTGTGTGTCTTCCATATGCGGCATCGAGGTTGTGCCAGGAGCGCCTGTAACATACTCAGCGGCCAAAGCCGCCCTTAATGCTTACGTCCGTGGAATCGCCCGACCGCTCGGACGGCTCGGCGTACGCATCAATGCCATAGCACCCGGTAATATCTTGTTTGAAGGTTCAGTGTGGGAGCACAAGCTCAACCAGGATTCGCCATATGTCGAAAGGATGCTGGAGGAGAACGTCGCCTTGGCCGAACTGGGAAAGCCTTCTGATGTTGCCGATTTTGTAGCCTATCTGGCCTCACCGAGAGCAAAATTTGCTACCGGCGGCGTGTACGTACTGGATGGTGGGCAAGTACGTTCATGAAGCGGGAAAATATTCATTGTTATCTGTGCGGCAACAAGGGGAGTGAGCCTGTTCCCGGGCGAGTTAGAGACAGGCCTGAAATCCCGATTCTTCGTTGTACAAGTTGCGGACTGGTTTTCCTTGGCAGTTTCGCGCATGTGCATGAAGCCTTTTATGAAGGCGACTATACGGATGAGAATCACAGTGATCAGGACTGGAAGTCCTTCCTCAATGATTGCCGATGGGATGATGAAAGGCGATTCCGCCAATTGCTGCCCTTGATCGTCAATCGCAGGTATATGGATGTAGGTTGCGGCGGCGGCGGCGTGATGTTGCTTGCACAAAGCCAATGTCACAGTGTCAGGGGAGTCGAGCCGCAACGGCGCTGGCGAGAAGCGATGGCCAAGGAGGGTTTATCGGTCGCAACATCTCTCGACGAAGTGGCTGACGAAAGTCAGGAGGTCATATCTCTGTTTCATGTCCTGGAGCACGTTCCTGATCCGCTTCCCTTCCTTCGGAAAATGATCGGCAAGGCCGCTAGGGGAGGCCACGTTGTGATCGAGGTACCGAACGCGGATGATGCGCTGCTGACACTGTATCATTCGAAAGCTTTTTCGGAATTTACGTATTGGAGCCCCCATCTTTTTTTGTATACACAGAAAACGCTTGGCATGCTCCTGGAGAAGACTGGAATATCCCGTGATACTTTTGTCATCCAGCAGTATCAGCGTTACCCGCTATCCAACCACCTCATGTGGCTGGCGCAGGGAAAACCAGGCGGGCATTTGAAGTGGCCTTTTCTGGATTCGCCTGTTTTGCAGGGAGAGTATGCGGCCCAGCTGGCAAAGCTGGGAAAATGTGACACGTTGATCGCAACGATCCAGGTAGCGACCAATGAATAATCCGCGTATTAACAGGTTTGACCTGTCAGGAAAGATGGCCCTGATTACCGGGGCAGCGGGACTGCTCGGAATCGAGCACGCCGCGGCGCTGCTGGAAAGTGGTGCAACCGTCGTGCTCACGGATCTTTCCAGTAGCGCGCTTCAATCGACAGCCGCAAGACTCACGGACAGCTTTGACTCAGGGAAGATAATCAGCAGGACAATGGATGTTACGGATATAGCGGCGATCCGATCGGTCGCGCAAGACATCGTCACATCCGGTCATCACGTCGATATCCTGGTCAACAATGCCGCCATCGACCCAAAGGTAATGGGCGACCAGGGAATAATCGAGACGTCGCGCCTGGAGAATTTTCCCCTCGATCAATGGGTCTTGCAGATGAACGTCGGGTTGACCGGGGCGTTTCTTTGCAGCCAGGTTTTCGGAACCGCCATGGCCCAAAACGGCAGTGGCGTCATTCTGAATATCGCTTCGGATCTGTCTGTCATTTCACCGGATCAACGTCTCTATCGAAAACCGAATGTGAACGATGAATTACAGCCGGTTAAACCGGTCACGTATTCGGTTATCAAGGCTGGTTTGGTCGGTTTGACTCGCTATCTGGCGACCTACTGGGCCGATAAGGGCGTGCGGGCCAATGCGTTGTCACCGGGCGGCGTCTACAACGGGCAGGGCGAGGAGTTCGTGCAACGTCTGACATCCCTTATCCCCTTGGGTCGCATGGCTTCTCGCGATGAATATCGTGCTGCCGTGCAGTTCCTGTGTTCCGACGCTTCCGCCTATCTGAATGGCCAGAATCTGGTGATGGATGGCGGTCGGTCGGCGTGGTGACATCCCGTCACAAACCGCGTAGCGAATTCGTCATCTCAGATTTTTCATGCGGAAAGTTCGGAAACAAGACTATCCCGCCCATCCTTGTCAGGACATGCAATTTTCTGTCTGCCGGGCATCAGAGATACGAATGATCGGTCGGTCACGAATCATTCGTTAAATTCATTTTTTTCTAACCGGAGTTCATCGCGATATGCGTATTCTCATTCTTGGAGGTGATGGCTACCTCGGGTGGCCCACCGCAATGTATCTGTCCGATCGCGGCCACGATATAGCGGTCGTCGATAACATGGTCAAGCGATTCTGGGAGGCTGAACTGGGCGTGCAACCGCTGGTGCCGGTTCGTCCGTTTCACCTGCGGGCAAAACGGTGGAAAGAGACCACCGGGAAGACTATTCAGTTCTACACCTGCGATATCGCGCAAAATCACCGCCACATTTACCGGATATTCGAACAATTCCAGCCGGATGTCGTCATTCACTATGCCGAGCAGCCGTCAGCACCCTTTTCGATGATCGACAGGGAGAAATGCGTAACGACGCAGCACAACAATGTTATCGGAACCCTGAACGTGTTGTTCGCAATACAGCATACAAATCCGGATATACATCTGATCAAGCTCGGAACAATGGGAGAGTACGGCACTCCCAATATTGACATTGAAGAGGGCTGGATTGATATAGAACACAACGGACGTCGCGACCGCGTGTTGTACCCGAAAAAACCGCATTCCTTCTATCACCTGTCGAAAGTGCACGATTCCAGCAATCTGGAGTTCGCCTGCCGGGTATGGGGGAGCCGGGTGACGGATCTCAATCAGGGCATTGTTTACGGCATCGACACGGATGAAACACGGATGCACCCGCAGTTGAACACGAGCTTTCATTATGACGATGTTTTTGGAACGGTAATCAACCGTTTCGTTGCGCAAGCCAGCCGCGGGCTTCCGCTTACTGTATACGGCAAGGGCAGCCAAACTCGTGGTTATCTGAATATCCGCGATACGTTGCGATGCGTTGAGCTCGCCGTCCTCAATCCGGCGGAGCGAGGTGAGTTCCGTGTTTTCAATCAATTTACTGAACAGTTCACGCTGAATCAGATTGCCGACCTGGTCAAAACGGCGGCGAAATCGGTCGGGCTGACGGTGAAGATTGATCACATTCCAAATCCGAGGATCGAACAGGAAGAGCATTACTATAACGCAAAGCATTCAGCCTTGCCGGCTCTCGGGCTGAAACCGCATGTGTTGTCGCAAAGCGTCCTTGTGGGGATGCTGGAGACGGCGTTGCAATACCAAGAAAATCTCGATGACAGCAAGGTGATGCCAACGGTCAGATGGAAAAACTGATGAGATTTCCTTCTCATTTTTACATACAGGGAAGAAAGGTCGGCGATTCCGCCCCATGTTTGATTATCGCCGAAGCGGGAGTCAATCATTTTGGAGACATGGACAAGGCGTTCCGTCTGGTCGATCTCGCCGTGGATGCGGGCGCGGATGTTTTCAAGATGCAGCACTTCTACACTGACCGGCTCATCGGCGAAACCGCTCCGGAGTGGCGCGAGCGGATGCGCCCCAAGGAGCTCTCGGAGCCGGATGTTCTTCGGATCAAGGAATATTGCGATCGTCGCGGCATTATTTTCATGTGCACCCCTCACGATGATCGGGCCTTTCAATATCTGCACGAGCGACTGAACGTGCCTGCATTCAAGATCGGCTCGGGAGAGGTGGAGAACTGGCCATTCCTGAAAAAAATTGCGAAGACAGGGAAACCGGTAATCCTGTCGACCGGCATGTATGAAATTGTACAAATTCGGGAGGCGGTGCGTCTTTTCGCGGAAAATAATTGTTCAGCGCTGGCCGTGCTGCACTGTGTCACCAATTACCCGGCGGAGCCGAAATCCATCAATCTGAAGGTCATGAACCAGATACGTGAGTTTTTCACCGGGCCGGTCGGTTATTCGGATCACACGGCGGGAACGGCAGTGCCGCTGGCTGCCATCGCGCTGGGCGCAAGCATTATCGAGAAACATATAACGCTGGACCGCGATGTTCCGAATGCGCAGGACTGGAAAGTGTCCTGCGATCCGTCGAACTTCCGGACATTTGTGGAACAGGCGCGTGAGATTGAGGCAGCCCTGGGAGGAGCGTCTAAATCCATCGGGGCAGATGAAAAGGCCTCGGTACGTTGGGCGCGGAAAAGTCTGCATGCCGCAACAGATATCCATGCCGGTGAGGTATTGTTGGAAAGCTCATTCGTGGCGCAACGCCCGGGAACCGGGATTTCACCCGCGCGCCTAGGTGAGTTCGTCGGTCGACGCGCGCTCGTGGATATTCGTGTCGGGACGATGATCGATCCAGGAATGATCGGGTAAGGAACGGCGCTGATGATTTACTGGGATGTCGAATCCTCGCTTTTGAACTCACCCGCCATAACCAATCGTAATCTGCTTGCCGAAAAATATGTTGCCAAGCCGGCGGCGGAGATGATCACCCAGTATTCCGGTCTGACACCGGGTCAGGTTAAGCGCGAATTCACCGATGTTTTCAATGTCGTGAGGCGACTTGGCGTGGAACTAAACGGCACTGGAATGGAGTTGGGCGCCGGTGTTGGCGTGTTATCGGCAGTCGCCGCACGGTTCTGGGATGGCATTGGCCAGTTGTATGCGATAGAGGTTGTCCCCAAGGTGACAGAGTTATTGCAACCGCTTGCTGTGCGGTATATCGCGCAGGAGGCGGCACGGAAGATTACGGGAGTCGTCGGCTCCTTCGACAACATGAAGGTGCCTGATGCTTATTTCGACTTCTGTATCGAGTATGCGTCACTGCATCACAGTAATGATCTGCGAAAAACCCTTCGTGAGGTTGCGCGTGCTCTCAAACCAGGCGCGCCGCTGATAGCGATTGACCGTGTTCACCACAACGGTGTCTCGGACGAACAGCTTCGTTTCATGCTGGATGTGGAATATTCCGCGGATTGGAAGCGCCAAAATGGCTATTCTGAGGCCAGGTTGAATCGGGCTCAGAACGGCGAACACGAAATCCGCCGCGAGGAATGGCTCAAGGCATTCAATGAATGCGGGTTTGATTTGCGGCGACGCATAGAATTGCGTCCGGTCAGCATGCGTCTCTTGCTGTACAAAATGATTCTCATGCTTCCTTTCCGGTTGCGAAAAACACTTGATCTTTATCCTTCGCGCGTCCGTCCCACTGTCGGTGAGATATTATGGCGCCTGGGCATGCTGTTTGGCGTGTCGGTGGGCTCCACGTATGCGGTTGCTGATAAGGAACATTCCCTGTTTGTAGCAATTCGGCGGTAAGAGCGACGCCAAATGGCAAAGTTGATGATACTTCCTGCCATCGGTGTATGGCCAATGCTGGAATACGAGCTGGATGTAACGGAAAGGCATTTGGCGTCAGGGCAGGAGGTTGTTTTTCTTGTATGCGAGGGGAATGCGCCGTTTTGTCCGGCCAATCTCACGATGAAGAAACGGATATGTTCTGAATGTCAGTCCCGGGTCCGGTCTGGAATCAACTGGTTGGGCCGTGACCGTCCGAATCTGACCATCGGCAGCCTCTATAACGTAAGCATGACGGAGAAAGCCATGTCTCGCAGGCTTGCGCAGGCAGTGGGTCAGGGCAGGACAACCGACCTGAATGATCTGCCGGTGGGTTTGCGAGGTACGGATTGGTATGAGGCGGCTTATTCAACACTGCAGACGACTTTCAAAGAACTCCGTCCTGATCTGGCGGCGAGACGGCAGCTGTACGAAAATATTTTGGAGGATTATTTCCAGGCGTATTTTTCGTTTCACGCCAATTATCGACAGCATCAACCCGATACGGTATGGATTTACAATGGCCGCATCACGCGTTATCGGCCTGCGCTGCGAGCGGCACAAAAATCACATTTGAGGGTATACACCTACGAGTATCCATTGCATGGATTCAAACGCTACGTCGTGTTTGAAGGCCAGTATTTGCACGATTTCGGGTTCAGATCACGCGTATGGAAGGAACGTTTCGAGAAGTATCCATTGCCGGAGGACAAAAAACTCGATATCGGAGACCGGTGGTTCAGAAAACGCCTGCATCGCGTGCAGCTTGGATATGAAAAAGTTTTCTCGTCTCTGCAGGTAAAGGATATGCTCCCGGAAGATTGGAACGGAGACCGGTATAACATCGCGGTGTTCAACAGTTCCGAGTGGGAATCCGCCGGCGTGCCGGAATCGAAGCGTTGGGCCTATGAAGATCAATACAGCGCGCTGGAAAGTATTTTCCGCGACACTGAACATCTTTCGAATATTCATTTTACCTTTCGGATCCATCCACATCTGGCCAAGAGAGATCCTGACAGCGTGACGCGCTTCATGACGCTCTCCCGCTTCAGCCATGTTACGGTGCTTCCGCCGTCATCGAAGTACGACACCTACGCGCTGATCATGGCGTGTGGCTTGACGTTGACTTTCTATTCACTGGTGGGGGTCGAGGCGGCGTATCTGGGGAAGCCGGTGATTTGCATTGGTCCGACGCCTTATCAGGATTTCGGTTGTGCCTATTTACCCAGGACGCACGAAGAACTAATCGATGCATTGACGCATCGAGAGGAAGCCAGAGGCCGTTTCCCCCTGGTCGAGAAAGCCAGATATGGCGCCAAGGCTTTTGCCTTTGCACGCACGTTCTCCGGTGAAAAGGTCAAATATGTCGTGAAGCGCAATTATTACCGCGCCTTGATGCGCAAGAATGGCGTTTTAACCGAAATTCGCGCGGGGATCTGGATCAAAATACTTAACCGGACGCTGTCGTTGCCCCATTATCTCATCGAGACTGTCCAGAGAATCCGGAAGGATGAAATGTTGCGTCATGAGATTTCACGGTCTCCCGCGAGCGCCATTGTAAGATTCATCCGTGAGAGGATATTCGGCACGGTTCCCTGACAACATGGTGCGTCAGGAATAGATGCCCAGCTTTTTTCAGAACATATGCAGGGGTAGGGAGGTAGCTGTGGAGAAAGGTATAACGATCGGTTTCATGTTTGTGGCCATGTGCGCAGCACGATGTCTGATCATTGCAAATGCCAATGTCCGGTACTTTGGCAAGAGGCGCATGCCCCGATCGTAGTTGTCCAACCAACGGTTATGCTATCTTGCCCACCCCCAGATATGGCAATAGTGTTAGAAAAGATTATCCACGCCGGCAGAAGAGTATTTCTGTAAATGCAGCATCGTGCGGACATAGATGGCCTCCGAGCCCTGGCGGTTATCCCTGTTGTGTTGTACCACGCAGGCGTGCCCGGATTTTCTGGCGGATTCGTGGGCGTTGACGTCTTCTTTGTGATTTCCGGTTTTCTCATAACGACGATTCTTGTAGAGGATATTCGAATCGGTCGTTTCTCGATTATCAGATTCTATGAACGACGGGTTCGGCGAATATTTCCGGCGTTGTTTGTTGTGATTCTTGTTTCTTGCGCAGTTGCGCCATTTGTACTTATGCCTTTGGATATGAAGGATTTTGGCATGAGCACTATCGCAACGACATTTTTTTCATCCAATATCTTTTTTTGGCGACAGACCGGTTACTTTGCTGGCACAGCAGAACTGTTGCCGTTTCTTCACATGTGGTCGTTGTCGGTAGAAGAGCAGTTCTATCTCTTTTTCCCGCTATTCCTGTTCGTTGTATACCGGTGGGCTGGTGAGATGTGGCGGCGCTTGTGGATTATGTTGGCGATGATTGGTTCATTCGCGTTGAGCGTATGGGGGATGACAAACATGCCCAACGCGACATTCTTTCTCGCACCCATGCGCGCTTGGGAATTGCTCCTGGGAGCAATACTGGCGCCGGGAGTGTTGCGACTTGCTACAAACCGTCTTGTGTGTGAATTGGCTGGCTGGTTTGGGGTCGGCATGATCGTGTGGAGCGTGTTCGTATTTTCAGTACAAACAATCTTTCCTGGAACGAGTGCGCTGTTACCGTGTTGTGGCGCAGCGCTGGTTATCTACTCCGGGGCGCCGGGGACAAGCACAGTTGGGCGCGTGCTTGGGGCAGGTCCCATTGTATTTATAGGACTCATCTCCTATTCGCTCTATCTGTGGCATTGGCCAACGCTCGCGTTTGCAAGACATTACTTTGAGGATGGATTGACTGCCAGCTTAACCATGGGCCTTTTGAGTTTCGCCGCATTGGCAGCGGTAATTTCCTGGAAATATGTAGAAACCCCCTTCCGCAAGAGGCCACCTGCAATTAGCCAGTCGGTCGTGTTTCGTGGCAGTGTCGCGGTAATCGTGATTTCGATGGTATACGGGGTGGTTATGGTCTTGTCTGACGGGTGGAGATCCCGATATGACGACCAGATGAATAGGATACAAGAGTCCGCGGTGTTGACTGACAAGCAAGATGCCTGTTTCAAATCGGGACTTTGCATGCTTGGCCAAGGGGAAAACCCGCCAAGTTTTATTCTATTTGGCGACAGTCATGCGCTTGTCCTTGTCGATGTCGTGGACAGACTTGCACGAGAGCGACACGTTGCCGGCTTGTACTTGGACAGCGGGGGATGTCCACCGGCATATGGCTTGAAGAAGGAGTTCACCAACGATGAATGTAAGACAGCATACGCTGCTGCCATGAAAAAAATCAGAGAATCAGCAGCCACAACAGTAATTCTTGCGGCGCGTTGGACATGGTATTTCAAGGGCGCGGAGGGAAACTGCGTTGATGACTGTTTCCCGCCAAGAACGGTAAAAAGTTATTTGGAACCACGGTTCACGTCATATGAAGCCCTGACCCGCGGCTTAGAAATGACATTAGATGAACTGAAGACGTTCAACAAGGCTGTTTATATAGTCACGCACTTTCCGGAACAGAATGTGCTTCCACAAAAACTGTTATCCAAAGTATACCGGGTGAGTGGTCGCCTGGATGAGGGTGCGGGGAGGAGCCGGGCAGATATCGATACCCGGTATGCAGAGATGAATGATTTCTTTACTCGGGCAGAAAACATGAAACTATCAGTAAATCTGGACCCGATGAAACTGCTATGCGAGAAGAAAATATGTCCGCTCGTACTGCACGGCGACATAATGTACAAAGATGATGACCATGTGAGCGTAGTCGGGACACAGAAGCTATTGCCCATGTTTGATACGGTTATCGGAGTGCGCAATTGAATTCCGGGCAGATGGATCTTGGTGATATTGGATCGGGTGGAAACGAACATCGACAGGCACGTCGTATCGACGAAGTTATGGAGGGAGGTTATGTCTGCATTTTTCGACCGTGATGTATGAATAAACACATGGATGTATATGGCGAGAGTTTATTCATGCGGGAATATTCTGCACGGTTCCCTGACAACATGGTGCGTCAGGAATAGATGCCCAGCTTTTTCAGAACATAGGCAGGGGTAGGGAGGTAGCTGTGGAGGAATGTGTAACGATCGGCTTCATGGTCCGGCAAGACAGCATCCGGATGTGTCAGCGGGAAAGTCATCTCGTTCGTAGACATGTTCGCTGCCCGGGAGGCAGTACGAGTATGGTGTGCGCTCTTTCCAAAGCCTATATTCGTGACCAGATTCACTCCAGGGACGATTGCAACGCGCCCGTTGAGCCATGAGGCGAACAGCCATTGGTAGTCCCAGGTGTCGATACGCCGGCGGTACATCAGGCTGAAGATTTGCGACCAATAAAATCGCTCAATGGGATTTCTTATAGTTGCAAGCACCTGTGTCCGGTACTTAGGCCAGTGACGCATGTCCGGATCGTAGCTGCCCAGCCACCGGTCGCGCCATGTCGCCCAGCCCCAGATATGACAATAGCGTGAGAAGTAGTAGCTGGCATCACCGCGCTGACGGCCAAATTGGAAATTGTCGCCGGATATCATCGCCACGCGTTGATCGAGCGCGTATCGGTAGAGAAGTTCCTGGCAAAAGGTGAAGAAGGATGGAACGGGAACACAGTCATCTTCCAGGACGATGCCGTTCTCCTCGTGTTGGAAAAACCAGGTAATGGCGCCGGAAATCGAATCCCGCGCGCAAAGATGTGTATCCCGATAAAGCCGGTTTACCGTACATGGCCAGTCGATTTCGTCGAATATCATTCTGACGGCCGCGCATTGTTCAGCTTCTTGTGGGCGATCGGGGCGAGGCGCATTACAGGCAACGTAGAGGCGCTTCGGACGCGCTTCGCGGACCGATTGAAACACACGCCGCGTCGTATCTGCGCGACGGTAGGCGATGATCAGGATAGGTGTTTCGAACACGGCGGCGGCGCGTGTCGGGGGACTACCAGATCTTCCACGGAGCACGCCCTTCATTCCACAGACGGTTCAGTTGATTGCGGTCACGGAGCGTGTCCATGCTGTGCCAGAATCCGGTATGGCGATAGGCGTACAGTTGGCCGTTTCGGGCCGCGGATTCCAACGGTTCCCGCTCCAACACAGTGTCATCGCCGGGAATCAGGTCCAGGAAGCCTGGCGCCAATACGAAAAAACCGCCATTTATCCAATCCTCGCCGAACTCGGGTTTTTCCACGAAACGGGTTACTTTTCCGTTTGTTTCCAACTCGAGTTTTCCGTAGCGCGAGGTGGGGTGGACGGCGGTCACCGTCGCGAGCCCGCCGTGCTTGTCATGGAAGTCTCGCAGCGCGCGCAGGTCAACGTTCGAAACGCCATCGCCATAGGTCAGCATGAATGCTTCATCTCCCAGGTAAGGCTTAAGCCGCTTGATACGACCTCCAGTCATGGTGTCGTTCCCGGTATCGATCAGTGTAACCCGCCAGTCGATGGATTCGCTTTTATGGTACTGTACGTTTCCATCCACGAGGTTAATGCTGAGATTTGCATTGCGGGCATGGTAATGCAGAAAGTAATCCTTGATCATGTGGCCCTTGTATCCCAGGGCGATTATGAAATCCTTGAAGCCTTGGGCGGCATAAAGATGAAGGATGTGCCAGATGACGGGCCGGCCCCCGATTTCAATCAGGGGTTTGGGTACTTCCTGCGTAAGTTCCGCGAGCCGGGTGCCATAACCACCGGCAAGAATGACGACTTTCATGATGCATTACTCCGCCAAGCGCTCGAGATTATTCTTGTTACTAATGTATAGCTCAAAAGAATCAAGTTTCATTCATTAATGAGTAAAGGAAGTATATCGTGCCGCTACTGTCCATTTCCAGCGTCAGCGATGGGTCTGCGCATCCATCAAGAGTCTGATCTCTGATTAATGATTTTCATGGACTGCCATCAGACCGGATGAAGAGAAAATGAAACAATCGGCTCAAAACATCCAATTTCCACATTCCCGGCTTGACAGATGAGACCGGGAAGATCAATCATCTGCTGCGGTTGCCAGGGGAATCTTGAAATAAAGGGAGTTTTATGTTGACGGGAGCAGAAACTCACGCACGCCTTGAGTCTCTCATTGGGCTGCTTCTGATAATTTTAATCACCGTGAGCGGTGTCTACGCCATACCCTATTCTTCAATACCCGCTGAAAAAATCATATTCGCTAAACGGGTCTTATACGTCATTGTCATGGTCCTCATCCTGCTGTGGGTCGTCGTTACCCACCACGTCAAAGCAGGCAAGCGATTTTCCATCTTTTGCGCCATTTACGGGGCGCTACTGACCGTAAATATGCTGATCAGGAACGAGAAATATCCCGACTATATATACATGCTCGCGTCGATTGCATTCGTCTGGTCGCTGGTGAAATATTTTAGTGACAGCCGCGCGCTTCAGAAATACGGCTCGAACTACCTGAGAAACAGCTTGGCGGTTGTCGCTGTTTTTTGCCTTGTCGTGGTCGTATTCTGTTTTTTCAAAAACGAGGAGGCGCTCTCGCTCGCGGTAAACGGATTTAACGGAAACAGGGTCAATTTTTCCATCTGGATATCGCAGTTTGTTTTTTTGAGCTTCTTTCTCTTGCGAAAGGACGATCTCTTGTATCCCATGGTTATTGTTTCGATATTAATCGCGGCGCAGATATTGTCCGGAGGCAGAATAGGACTGATAGCGTCGCTTTGTATCGCGACATATTTTATCGTGAAGCGAGGCCGGAATGCCGGGATGAAACTCGGCTTAATGGTTTATTTATCAGCGCTGGTATGGATTTTTGGAAGCTACTCTCCTACTGCAGCAATGACATTGACTAACGTAGGGATCGGTCAGGCCGAAGTCAGTAAACTGCAAGATTATAAACAAGTATCGATCTTTCGCAGCTTGAGTGTGTTTTCCATGCCCACTTCGGAGAGTCAGAGCCTTGCCGCAAATACGCATAGTTACATCGATCGGCTCACAAGTCACCGATTGAGCATATTAGGAAAAGGCGTAGAGTCACTTGATGCAAGAGCGGCATTATATGGTAAAGGACTGGGAAATTTTAAGGTTAATTTGCCAGAAAGATCGTGGAGTGTACATAACGTCTTTTTAAAGATATTTGGAGAGCTTGGTATCCCGGTTCTCCTGATGTTGATATTGATGTTGGCAATTCCAATATTTCGTGCTCATCGATCTTCCTGGCAGGACAAGGCAGCGAGATTCATGATTTTTGTAGGCATCGGTATTGCCATGATGCAACCTCAATACCTCGTCACGGGATTAAGCGAGTGCCTTGTATTCTGGGTGTGTTACGCTTGGTTAACGAGCGCAGATCCTGATCGAAACGACAGATTCAAGCTGGATCAAGGCTATAATAATGTCCCTGAGGTTGTTGATCGGAGAATTCGGCTTGCCTGAAGCCAGGTTTGAGACTTTTGCTTTCAAGCGAGGATGAGAATTCTTTTTGATCCGCAGATATTTTCCCTCCAGGCTTTCGGTGGTATATCCCGCTATTTCGTTGAACTGGCGAAGAGTATCAATAAGATTCAAGGAGAATCAGCAGAAATATTCGCTCCGCTTCATATCAACCGGCATCTCGATGAATATTTTTCTACCGGATGCCATGAGCATGCGCTAAATGCAATTCTTTCCCCGTCATCGAGCAGCCTGAAGAAGCACGCTTTGCTGGCCGGCAATTATTTCAGTCTCAAGAAATATCTCAGACATGCTAACTTTGAGATCCTGCATCATACATATTATTGGCCGATGCCATTAAAAGGACTCAAGGGCGCACGTGTAACCACGATTCACGACATGGTCGAAGAAATATTTCGTCAACAAGGCGTCAAATCATATCTCAAGAAAAAGTCCGCCCGTGAGGCTGACCACGTCATATGCGTGTCTGAGAATACCAAGCGCAATCTCATCGAGAAATTCGATATCCCGGCAAGCAAGATATCCGTCGTATATCTCGGCCGACCGGCGGTTCCTGCCCGAAGCCTGTCTTTTCGGCCTCCGACGTCTAAACCCTATATTCTCTATGTCGGACGCAGAGGCGGGTATAAAAACTTTTCAGGACTGCTCCGAGCGTTGGCACTGACAGAAAGGGTCAGGAAGGATTTTGATCTTGTGTGTTTTGGAGGCGGCAATTTTACTGCCGAAGAAAGAACGCTTATGAAGCAATTCAACCTTGATGAGCCAAAGCTGATGACTGATGAGGCCGGTGACCAACTCCTGTATGATACTTACCACCAGGCGACGGCGTTGGTTTATCCCTCACTTTATGAAGGGTTTGGCCTGCCTCCTTTGGAGGCAATGGCCATAGGGGTCGCGGTAATTTGCAGTAGCCATTCTTCGATCCCGGAGGTTGTAGGGGATGCAGGCGAATACTTCGATCCCGCCGAGCCGGAATCTTTGAGATATGCTTTAGAGAGCGTTCTTTACTCTGAAGAAAAGAGGCGCGAACTTGTCCAGAGAGGACAGGTCAGAGCCGGGTTTTTCAGCTGGGATAAGTGTGCACGAGACACCCTATCCGTGTACAAGAGCCTGTCCTGATACTTTCGTGGCGTGATGGTCGTTTATGGAAAAAATATCATCCAATATTGTATTAAAAAATACTGAGCTCACCGGAGTTCTCGGGCGTGAAAAGTTCGACGTCCTTGCCGGCGTGCTCGGAGATGCGGCGTGGAAGGAGTACAGGGAACTGTATGAGGCGGCGGCGAGCCTTAAGGTCGTGACGGACTACCCCGTTCAGCTCGACTTTGAGTTGAATGCATCATGCAATCTCAAGTGCCCGATGTGTCCCATATCCGCGGAGTCTGCCAAGGGAAAGGGGCGCAAAACCTGGTTCTCCTTTGACCTTTACAAAGAGATCGTTTCCGCGGGCGTTGCGCGGGGGTTGCGCGCAATAAAGCTCAATTACATAAACGAACCGCTTATCCGAGACGATTTGCCGGAATTTGTCGAATTTGCCCGCAAGGCCGGTGTGTTGGACGTATATATGAGCACCAACGGCCTGCTTCTTGATAAAGAGATGGCGCATGAACTGATCAAGGCAGGCATGACCCGGATACAGATTTCGCTGGATGCGCACACGTCGGAAACATATGACCAAGTCAGGCCCGGCGGTGACTTTCACAAGGTCGTTTCCTACGTACAACAGCTCGTGAGGATAAGAGACACCCTGAAAAGCATTACACCCCTTATCAGGGTGAATTTTGTCCGAACAGAACTCAATGAGCATGAATTAAACTTGTTTGTCGAGTTCTGGAGACCAAAAGTCGACATGATCGGAATCCAGGAATATATCAAACCACCCAAGGCTTCGGGAGAAATTGGTAGCCGCACGACTCAAGATAAAAAGCATGGATTCAGGTGCTCGTTCCCGTACAAGCAACTGGTTATTACCAATGAAAAGAACATCCTTCCATGCTGCACCTTTTGGGGGGAACATCTCCCATTGGGAAAATGCACGGGTCCGGATTCCATAATAACGGCTTGGCGTAGCGAAAAAATGGAATCTCTGCGACGGATACATGCCGCGGGAGAGTATTGGAAAATGGAAGCCTGCCGTCAGTGCGTTGAAGGGGGGAAGCTTGAGTAGGGGATTATTTTCTCATCATAGAGTGATGTCTCAGTAATGCATTTCCTGCGGTTATTCATCCGGAAATTTCCCATTCAGGAATATTGGTTGGCCCCATCCGTCCGGGCTGCGCCGCTATCCTGATTTTCTGAAGCTGACACATGGATCTGTTTAATAAACTTGACCAGTTGTTATCGAGTCGGCAGAAGCTGGTCATTGCCGCACTGCTGGTGCTGACCATCATTTTTGCCGCAATCGAGACCGTGGGTATCTCCCTGGTGATGGTATTTATCTCCTTGGCGACGAATCCATCCATCATTTCCGAAAATACCACGTATAACAAGATCTACAATATTTTAAGTTTCACCTCGCCTCATGTTTTTGTAGTAAGTGCCGGATTCTTCCTCATTGCGTTTTACATAGTTCGTGCCATTTACACGGTTGGCTATACATATGCCCTGAATCGCTTTACATGGAATAGCTATTATCATCTCACCAACCGCTTGTTCAGGAATTATCTGGATCTTTCTTATCGTGAATTCACGAATAAAAATTCGTCGCAATTGGAAAAAACGATTCTCACGGAGGCAGTGTACCTGTCACAGCTCATTATTGCCGTGATGCGGTTCATTTCGGAAGCCGCAGTGGCGCTCTTGATCTATGCGCTTCTTTTATATTCCAATCCCAGGGTTACCGTTGCCATCACCTTGGTCATGGCCGTGGTAGCGATCCTGCTGACGTGGCCCATACGAAGAATTATCGCGCGTCAGGGGGTGCTCAGGGAAAATTTCCAGTCAAGAATGTATTCCATCATCAATGATGCGTTTGGAAACTTCAAATTCATCAAGTTGCTTTCCAACCAGGAAAGCATCCTGAAAAACTTCTCAAAAGCGAGCATTGGCTTCAGCAAAAGCAACATCGCCAATACAACCGCTACCCAACTGCCATCGAGTGTTCTCGAAACCATCGCGTTAGTGCTGTTGATCGGCGTTATTTTGTATATTCTTCAGTCGAATCCAGACGGAAGCCGGGTGATACCGGTTGTTTCGATGTATGCCTTGGCGATGTTCAGGCTGGTTCCTGCCGCGAACAGGATGTTGCACTACATGGGCAATATACTTTATTACAGAAGATCGTTAGACATTGTTCATGAGAACATGATCCAAACCACGGTTGAGGAAGGCGAGTCTCCTCTCGAGTTCAACAAAGAGTTTGTTCTGCAGGATATCAGTTTTGCTTACCCAGGAAGAGGAGATGTGCTGAAAAATGTCAATCTTGTCATCGACAAGAACCAGAAGGTTGCCATTGTAGGTCCTTCAGGCAGCGGGAAATCGACACTCGTAGACATTCTGATTGGCATTCATCCTCCGGATAAAGGCAGGATGCTCGTGGATGGTGTTGAGATCACGCAGAAAAACGTACGCGCACTCAGACGCAAAATTGGTTACATCCCTCAGAACATTTATCTTTTCGACAGTACCGTGGCTGAAAACGTGGCCTTTGGACAGGAATATGACGAAAACCGGATTCAGCAAGCTCTTGTGCAGGCCAGGATCTATGAATTTCTCGCGCAGCACCAAGGCATCCATACCCATGTAGGTGAGGGGGGAATTAAGCTCTCTGGTGGTCAAAAACAACGTATCGGGATTGCACGGGCCTTGTATACTGATCCAGAGGTACTGGTATTGGATGAGGCGACGTCCGCACTGGACCAGCAGACCGAAGAGCAAATTATTGATGAAATATACGAAATGAGTTCGGATCGAACCCTTGTCGTCATATCGCATCGCCTCAGTATTACGAATCGATGCCATGCTGTATATGCAATCGAAAATGGACAGCTTGTTATCTCGCCGATAACCGGTTCCCTCAAGGAATCATATTCCCGGACACCAACCCAGACAGCAGGAAATCTGCGGGAAGATCGCTGAATGTCCGGTTCACTGATTTCATCAGTGGCGACCGGGAAAGAACTGAAGTGCGGATATCCAGTGCAACCTTATTTTACCAAAGTTAAAGCTACGATAGGAGACGAGAATTATGAAGGATCTCAGTATATGGCTCTGTGATCTGACATATACCCAGCAAACGGTGGCGGCTGATACGATACCGATGGCCATTGGCTGTATCGCCGGTTATGCTGAAAAAAAATTGGGCTTGGCAAAACAGATACAACTGTTCAAGTATCCCGAGGATCTTGCCAGCGCCATGGAAAAGCAGCCTCTTCCCGATGTGATTGGTTTCAGCAATTATTGCTGGAACCTCAATTTAAGCAGTGAATTTTCCAAGGTCGCAAAGAAGTTCAAGAAAGAGATCGCCGTAATATTTGGCGGGCCGAATTATCCCGTGACCGCGGACGAAAGAAGCACATTCCTGCTGGAACACCCAGAAATTGATTATTATGTCGTGGGCGAGGGCGAAGCGGCCTTTGCCGGGCTCATCCAGGCGTTAAGCGAGCACAGGTTCGATCATAAAAAAATCAGCGATATTCGCCCCCCGTCCATACATTGTGTCTCTCCATCCGGTCAAGTCGTTCTAACCGAGAAGCAGCAGAGGTTGACGGAACTCGATGAAATCCCCTCGCCATACACAAGCGGGCGGCTGGATAAGTTTTTCGATGGAAAGTTGATGCCCCTCTTGCAAACCAACCGTGGTTGCCCATTCAGTTGCACCTTCTGTGTCGAGGGCGATGACTATTACAACAAAATCAGGAAATATTCCTCCGCCAGAATCAGCATGGATGTTGAATACATGGCGCGGATGATGCATGCCATACGAAACGAGCGTTCCCGCAACGATTTATTCATTGCCGATTCCAATTTCGGAATGTATTCAGGTGATATCGATACATCCCAGGCGCTGCGTCGCGCCAAAGATGACTACGGTTGGCCGGAGTACATAAATGTCGCCACAGGAAAAAATAATAAGGAACGTGTTATTCACGCGGCCGAAATTTTGGATGGCTCGCTTCGCCTCTCCGGTTCCGTCCAGAGCCTGGACGAATCTGTCCTGGAAAACATCCGGCGGAAGAACATATCGGCGGATCAACTGATTGATCTGGGCCTGCACGCCAAGAACGCAGGAGTGAATTCCTACAGTGAAATTATCCTCGGACTTCCTGGAGACAGTAAACAGGCGCACTTTGACACCATACGCAAGGTCATGGAGGCTGGCTTCAACATTATCCTCCCATGGCAATTGATGCTTATTAACGGTTCGGTAATCGCTTCCAATGCGGAGAAAAACAAATATCAGATGGATGCCCGATACAGGGTATTCCCACGGTGCTTCGGTAGTTACGATGTATTGGGAATGCAAGTGGACTGCGCCGAAATCGAGGAAGTCTGCGTTGGGAATAACACGCTCAGTTTCGACGATTATCTTGATTGCAGACGGCTGAATCTTTTCGTGGCCATTTTTTACAATGACAGCATTTTTTCCGGCCTGCTTAAGCTTTTCAGCATTCTTGACATCAAACCTTTCGATTGGATAATGACGATGATGTCCGCTAAGCCGGAAAATGACCTCAAGGAGGTTATCGATAGTTTCATCGAGTCGACAATCGAGGAGTTGTGGAATGACAAGAATAAGCTGGCTGCGTTCTGTCACCAGCGGGGAACCATTCAGCGATATATCAAAGGCGACCTTGGCCGGAATAACCTGTACTACTACCGTACCCTGGCAATCACCCAGCACGTGGATTCCCTGAAGAATATGGCGCAGGAGGCGGCGCTTACATTGCTCCGGAAGAAAGACATGTTAACCGAGGATGTTGCGACATTTCTCGAAGAGATGTTGTCATATCATTCGATGCGGATTCGGGGTATTTTCGACCAGCCCGAACGCACGCCGGAGGCGAAATTCCACTTTGATTTTTTACGTTTCGAGAAGGAAAAAGATATTACGGATATCAGCGACATCAGATTGAATGACGCTGCAACCTATCGCTTCCCATTAAGAAAGGATCAAATCGAATCCATCAAAAGAAATCTTGCCGTTCATGGCAATGATTCTGTCGGCATCGCCCGTATTCTCTCGCGTGTTTTTGTAAAGAAACTCTATCGGCAGGTAGAGATCGGAAGCTAGCCTTGGTCATTCTGGTTTACGGGTGTTTCTGGCGGAGAATTTCTCGAATCTTCAGAGAATCCAGCTTAGTTCTGGACTTAAGCAATACCTTGGCAAAGGGAAAGACAAGAAGGGCGGCCTTAGACGCGGCCACACGGAACAGGTAGCGATTAATCTTCTTGCGCGTGAACAAATGCATGTCGCCCGCGCCATAATAATGAAAACCCAGTTTGCTGGCGAGTAAGCCCAGCGTTTTGGGCTGATAGAATGTGATGTGCTGACCGCTTTCAAACGCGTAGTAGTGCCAGTCTAATGACGGTGGATTACCTTCAAATGTCGTGGTACTGAAGAGCAGGCTGTCTGCTCCTGTCTCGTCCACGATCTTCTCGACAAACTGCAGCGGATTTAGCACATGCTCGAGCACTTCAGTCGCCGTTACTAGGGAGTACGATACGTCTTTTCCCTTCTCGAAATATCTGGCCAGTAAATTGGTGCTGTATTCGTCCTTCCAATAGAAATCGAATCCAACATCGCGCATCAATCTGACAAAGATGCCGTAACCGCCGGCATAGTCCAGAAATCTCGAATTGCGATCGAAGAACAGAGATATAATAAATGTGACACGTGCTGCATTGTACAGATTCCTGACCAAGATGCCCGTATCAAATTCAGCGATGGGGTTATTGTACGCCTGAGCCAACCATGTCGGTTCATGCGCGAACAATAACCCACAACTCGTACATGTGCAGTATGTCGCCATGTTTTTCCCGAGTACTTCAGCCTCGAATGCCTTGTTGGCGCTGCCACTGCATAAGGGACAGGTGAATTTCATTTTCTTTTTTCTGCTCAGTTTCGTCTTTTAGTTAAAGTTATAGCCTTTTTCAACCGCATAAAAGCGTTTCTCGCCGCAAGAACATGAGCCCAAGTAAAAGCATTGCTTTCCTGCCCCTGACTCGCACCAATTGGCCTATTTTTCTGCGAATCGCGCAAGAGATCAGCCGCCGCGGGATAGGCCGGTCTTTTATTATCTTATCCAACCCGGTGGTCAAAAGTCTTGCCCGCTCTTCTGAGCAGGGTGTCGAGTTCATTGATTTGTGCAAGCGTAACGGAGACTCTATCCACGTGCTCGCTTCTCCATATCGAGGGACCATTTCCGGTACTTCAGGCCGTAAATTCACAATCGGCCGCGATCGGTTAAAGAAACTTCCGTTTTTCAATCAAATATCCGCTTGGGCTAAAGCTTTCGTCTTGCGGCGGCAGGTACTCGCTGCAGAGCATTTGCTGAAGCAGTACGGTATCACATCAGTCGTTGTTGCCGGGGACAGAAATACCGGTTTTGAGCCGCCTCTGCTCAAGGCAGCCAGGTTGACAGGAATTCCATCCATCATTCCACCCACGGCATTTTCAGCAACTGTCGAAGGATTATTTATTGCCAGGAGACAAAACCCCTTTCATTTTGTGACACATAATGCAAAATTCAAGCGTCTATTTCCAAATCAGTGGCGCCATGATCCGCTTTCAAGGGAGGATATTTCATTCTTCAGCGTTCCCACAACGTTGGCTTACGCAGGGCAGGGAGTATTACCCGAGAACCCATGGGTGCTTGGCGGCGGTTGGAGCACCCACATTCTGGTTGACAGCAAGGATATTAAAAACCGATACGAAAAAATGGGCGTGAGACCTGACAAGATAATTGTTACGGGACATCCGGATTATGACGATATATACGGCAGTTTGCTTGAGAAAAACGCAGCACGCGGCAAACTTGCCAAGAAATATGGCCTTGATTCAGGCAGGCCGATTATTGTTGTCTGTCTACCCAACTGGGCGGAGATGGGGATGAAAAGCTGGGATTGGCACTGGCAGGAGAACGGGTTTCTCTGTGAGAGCGCCATGGCGCAGGAATGTAATGTGCTGCTTTCGCTTCATCCTTCGCAGGAACGCGCTCATTATTTGCATCTTGAAGACAAATTCGCGCCTCTCAGAATACTGGATGAACGACTTTCTGCCGTGCTTCCTGCCGTGGATATTTATCTCACCGGCCTCTCGTCTTCTACGATTTCCTGGGCGGCGCTTTGTGCTGTCCCGGTGGTGGTGGCAGACCACTACCCAGAAAAGGATCATATATACGAAGGGCTTCCTGGCGTAATGTATGTTGCAGATCGTTACCAGCTTCACGGCACGCTTTCGGCACTGATCGCGGATGTGAGGACACACGTGCGTGATTCTGCTCATCATAAAAACGATGAACGGTACGGTATTCTCGACGGCCATGCCGTCGAGCGGATTATTGACTGTGTCCTCAGTCCGGATGTGACACCCGTCAGATGAATAGCACACCGGTTCGCAAAATGTTTGTCTTAACCGGGAAACGCGGCGGTTTTGGCGCCATGAAACCCATGCTGCGGCTGTTGCGCGACAATTCTTTTTTTGAACTGCAGCTGGTCGTCACTGATCAGCACCTGGACGAACGATTTGGGCTGACGATAACTGAAGTCACGCGAGAATTCAGGGTTGCCGCGGCCGTGGAGCTGGAGCAGCATGACAGCACACCGTTGGCGCGCGCCAGGGCGCTGGGGATTTGCGCGTCAAGAATGGCGGAGACACTTGATAAGCTGCGATCCGATTGTTGTGTACTTTATGGCGACCGCGGCGAGGTTCTGGCGACAGCCATGGCTGCCACGACTCTGGGCATTCCGATCGCGCACATTCAGGGGGGCGATGTGTCCGGTTCCGTGGATGAACAGATGCGTCACGCAGTCACGAAGTTGGCCCACCTGCACTTTCCATCCACCTCGGCCAGCGCTGAAAGAATCATCCGCATGGGGGAGGAGTCATGGCGCGTTCATGTCGTGGGCGACAACCATCTGGACCTGATCGCAGCAGGAGAATTTCTTCCAGGTGCTGAGGTGGCGACTGCATTACGGCTCGATCTCAGTCAGCCGGTGATTGTTGTCCTTCAGCACTCTGAAACGACTCAGCCGGAAGCGGCATATCAGCAAATGGTGGAGACGCTTACGCCAGTTATGGCAACTGGATTGCAAACAGTCATCATTTATCCGTGTTCTGATGTAGGTTACGAAGGGATCGTCCGTGCCATCGATGAAATGGCTATTGGTGGCCAGTGCAGGGTGCACAGAAATCTCGACGCCTCCATGTTCTGGGGGTTACTGGCGACTTCATCCGTGCTGGTCGGCAACAGTTCTGCCGGGATAATCGAGGCACCTTCGTTTCGCCTGCCTACGATCAACATAGGAAGAAGACAGGAAAACAGAATGCATTCAAATAATGTTATTCACGTTCCGCATGATCGCGATGAAATCGCATGTGCACTGCATCAGGCGCTACATGATCAGGCATACAGAAAAACAATGCGCGATTGTCTTCAGCCATATGGAGACGGCCACGCTGGCGAACGAATTGTGAGCGTTCTTCGAGAGGTTTCCCTGGACCAGAAGCTTCTCGTGAAGCGGATGACCTACTAAAACCGGTCGATACGATAATATGACGCTTGATATTCCAGGTCGGTCTTCAGTTCATGCGTGGGCATTCATACCGGCGCGCGGCGGCTCGAAATCCATTCCGTTGAAAAATATGGCCGATCTCGGCGGGCGGCCGTTGCTTGATTACTGCGTTCTCGCAGCAATAAGAAGCGGTTGTTTCGAAAGAATTGTATGTTCTACAGAACATCCACGCGTAGCTGAACGCGCGGCTTTTCTTGGAATTGAGCATGACAATCGTCCCCTCGATCTCTGCGGGGATGAGGTGTCTACCAGGGCGGTATTGGTGGAATTTTTGGCAAGGAATGCCGATCCGCTCCCTGATTTGATTTTCATAGTCGAACCGACCAGCCCTTTCCTGCGGCCTGAGGACATTACAAGACTGTATGACAGGTTGGCGAGTGACGCCGTGGCCGTATCCGGGCAGACCGTGGTGAAGCCGCCGCATACGCATCATGCATGGAATCAGCGTGAAATGAAGGATGGGTGGGTGCGATTTATCTTCGAGCAAAGAAAAAAGGTGTACGCCAAACAGAACAAGCCCCCGCTTTATGTGTTTGGAAATCTGATTGCCTGTCGCGCGAGTGCGCTAATGACGGGGGCGGATGTATTCGCGGAGCCATCCGCAGGCGTTGAAATCGAATGGCCTTACGACGTCAATATCGACAATCCTCAGGATTTGCTGCTCGCGAATATACTTCTGGGCTCCGGTATTGTGCACCTGCCTCATATTCGGTCCGAATGATCGTATTTGATACGACCAATCGATGAAAATTTCGGTTATTACGGTTGTCCGCAATGGCGCGGCGACAATCGAGGATACGATCCTTTCCGTTGCTTCGCAGGCCTATCCACTCGTGGAACATATTATTATTGATGGTGGCTCGACGGATGGAACGGTGGACCTCATCAGAAAACACGTAGACAAGATTGCTGTCGTAAAATCGGAGCCCGACCGCGGCATGTACGATGCGATGAACAAGGGCCTTGCGCTGGCTACGGGAGATATTGTAGGTTTTCTCAACGCAGACGACGTTTATGCCAGTCCTCATGCGTTGGATGAAATATCTCACGCCATCGAAGTACAGAATGTAGACGCCTGTTATGGCGACCTTGTTTATGTTGACAGGGCGAATGCGCAGAAAACAGTGCGTTATTGGAAATCGCGGGATTACCAGGATGGCCTGTTCGAGAGGGGCTGGATGCCGGCACACCCCACGTTTTATGCTAGGCGGTGGATATATGAAAAATACGGCGGCTATGACACGACCTACCGCCGCCAATCGGATTTTGAGCTGACGTTGCGCTTTCTCGCGGTACACAAGATTAAATCCACGTACATACCGAAGATTCTTGTGCATATGCGTAGCGGCGGGGCTTCGCGGGGAATGCGGCACATTCTCGAGGGCAATTTTGAAGCCTATCGCGCCTGCCGACAGCACTCACTGAATGTTTCCCCTTTTTTCATCGCCAGGAAAATCTTGTCACGAATCCCGCAATTCTTTCATCTTGATCGTCATCGGGTGTCTCAATAAATGAACTCGGATATCCTCCGATCCCGCGTGCTGGTGACTGGTGGCAGCGGATTCATCGGACGGCGTCTGGTTGCTACGCTAACGCAACGAGGCACCGACATTACGATTCTGAGTCGATACCCGTCACCGGCAGGAATGGAGTGTAAAACGGTAGCGGGAGACCTGACCCGGCCCGAAACGCTGGAAGATATCTGCAACGGGTTCAGTGTTGTTTTCCATCTGGCTGGAGATGCCCACGCCATCGATCGACTCGATGGTGACAATGAGAGGCTAAGTTGGCGGATGACAGTCGAGGGAACGCGCGCACTTATTAATCAATCGATCAAGGCCGGTGTGAGCCGGTTCTTGTTTTTCAGTAGCGTGAAGGCGATGGGCGAGGGAGGGAAAGTTTGTCTCGACGAGACGGCCATAAGTTCGCCCGTGACATCGTATGGAAAGGCTAAACGGGAGGCGGAAAAAATCGTGCTCGACGCCTGTCAGCGAGGGCTTCCGTCAACCGTTCTCCGCTTGCCCATGGTATACGGGCCCAGCTGCAAGGGAAATCTGCCGCGTATGATCCAGGCAATTGCGCGTGGACTTTTTCCGCCCTTGCCTGAAATTGGTAACAAGCGATCGATGGTGGACGTGCGTGACGTAGTTGAAGCAGCGCTGCTTGCCGCCAACAATCCCGTTGCGACAGGAAAAATATATGTGGTGACGGATGGGCAGACCTACTCAACACGTCAGATATATGAGTGGATTTGTGCAGAAGTGGGGCGCCCAGTGCCACGCTGGACCATACCGCTTTCCCTGATAAGATTCGCTGCATACGCTGGGGATATGATTGGTCGCATCAGGGGGCGGCGGTTTTTTTTCGACACCGAGGCGCTGGATAAATTGACGAGCTCGGCGTGGTACAGTTCGGATAAAATCAGCCGTGAGCTGAATTATCAGCCTGCCCATACGTTGATGAGTTCGATACATGAAATAGTGGCGGAGGTCAGAAAATCCGGATGAGCCTCCTGATCATTGTTGTCATGGCTGTTGCGGCGCTGGCGATCTCAGCCCTCTTTACCTACCGGTTTTGCCGCCCTGATTCCGTTGTTTATATACTGGATCATCCCAATGAGCGTTCACTGCATGACCGGCCTGTGCCACGCGGCGGAGGCTTGGCTATTCTCATTGCCATGGGTATCTGTGGCGCGGCAGTGGCTCTGTTCTATCCGGTTCGTGGACTCGCGGGAATGGGGCTCGGTGCTCTGATCGTGGCCGTGGTGTCATTTATCGATGATCGCCATTCCATTACACCGGCCGGTCGTTTTGTTGTCCATGTGGCGGCCTCGGCGGCGATCCTTTATAGCGGTTTTTTTCTGCATGGACTGGAAATTCCCGGCATGAGTTGGGATTGGCCGCCCATCGCCGGCGCCGTGTTTTCGGCTATGTTCATCGTCTGGATGATTAATCTCTACAACTTCATGGACGGGATAGACGGGTTTGCCGGTGGCATGGCGGTGTTTGGATTTGGAACTTTTGCCATCATGGGGTGGACCGCCGGGCATGACGTATTTCTAGCCGTTAGCCTGATCATTGCGGCTGCTTCCGCGGGATTCCTTTTTTTCAATTTTCCACCGGCGCGGATATTCATGGGCGATGTCGGCTCATCCACGCTTGGCCTTCTGGCGGCGACGCTTTCCCTGTGGGGCGTCAGAGATGGCATCTTTCCTTTCTGGATCGCGTTTCTCGTGTTCTCGCCTTTCATCGTTGATGCCACGGTCACGCTTTTTCGGCGTCTTCTGCGGGGAGATAAAATCTGGCAGGCACACAAGACCCATTTTTACCAGCGCCTGGTGCAGGCAGGGTGGGGCCATCGCAAAACAGTGCTGTTCGAATATGCCATTATGCTTGGGTGTGCCGTAACGTCTCTGTGGAGTTTGCGTGCGCCCGCTCAAATTCAGCTCGCCGCGTTTTCCGGCTGGGCCGTGGCTTATCTTCTGTTTTTTTTCTGGGTCGGACGACTTGCAGTCCGGGGGAATAAGGCGGAAACTCTTTAGGGCTGCTTGTCTATAATGAATATTATTTCAAGGAACGGAAAAAGCGGAATGCAGCAAGGATGAAGGAAATTCTCTGGTACTTCCGTTCACGTGCCGCCGCCTTTGCGCATGACGTGGCGATGGTTCCCATCGCCTGGTTCGGCGCCTACTGGCTTCGTTTCAATCTTGAACCGATTCCCGAAGGTTTTTTCAACCAGGCGCTGATATTGCTGCCGGTGGTGTGGAGTGTGCAGGGCGGGATGTTCTGGTATTTCGGACTC
>Ga0210377_10000541_pt1 | contig 36368 bp, 35 predicted proteins | sample PLM4_65_b1redo_FD_155480 | JGI IMG/M metagenome (GOLD analysis project Ga0210377, IMG submission 155480) | Groundwater sediment microbial communities from an aquifer in East River, Colorado, USA - PLM4_65_b1 redo | ecosystem: Environmental > Terrestrial > Soil > Riparian zone | place: USA: East... | reverse complement strand
GCTGGCCGAGCCCATCTACGGGCTCAAGCTCACGGACGAGGCGGTGGCGCGCCAATACCTGCCGGCGATCCGGAAGCGCGAGCTCATGGCGGGCGGCGCGATTGTGGGAATCCGGAACTACTTCTTTCTGGATCAGCTCGACCATCAGTTCACCACCAACGCGGACAGCGTCCTGCGTGTGGTCTGGGACTCCGCCTTCGTCCGGCGGCGCCTGGCCGAGATCATGGGGCGCGGGCGGTACGACGTGGTCATGGGCTTGCTGCCGTTCGCCACCACCCACGGGCACCACCAGGCGGCGACCCTGCTCGCGCTCGCCGCCGCCCAGTCCCTGCCCGCCAACCGGCGCCCGGTGGTGCTGGCCGGCTTCCCGTGCGAGCTGGACAGCGGGCCGCTTCGTTTCGACAGCCTGCCGAGCTTTCCGCAGACCGCCGTGCGCGGCGGCGAAGCGCTGGTGCGGTTCGACCGGACCCAGAAGCTGGGCCTGGACGGGCGCCTGGACTTCCGGATCATCGGCAACTGGGTGATCGCCGAGCACAAGTCGCAGGGGACCATGCAGCTCCTGATGAACCGGGGTGAGGTGGAGTGTTACTGGTATTTCGACGCCAACGGGCCCGAGGGACGCGAGCGGGTCGTCCGGCTGTTCGAGGCGCTCAAGGTGAGGTGACGGGATGCAGAGCATGGTGAAACGATTCGAGTCGCCGGACGAAGTCCGGCAATTCCCCAAGGGCCGGTTCGAGATCGTGCGGATTGGGGACATGGTCATCGGCCGGGCCACCTACAACCCCGGGTGGAAGTGGTCGGAGCACATCGGCGCGGCGACCGGCCAGAAGAGCTGCCCGGTGAAGCACGTGGGCATGGTCATCGCGGGACAGATGACGGTCCGCATGGACGACGGCCGCGAGCTGACCCTGAATCCCGGCGACCTCTTCGCCATCGCCCCCGGACACGACAGCTGGGTGGTGGGCGACGCGTCGTACATCTCGCTCCATTTCGAGGGTGCCGAGGCCTACGCCAAGAAGTAGTGGCGCGCGGCCTCCCGTCCCCGCGGGCGCCGGACCTCGGGCCGCCAGCGGAACTTCGCGGCCAGGGGGTGATCGCGTCCCTCGACCGTGTCCGCGATGATCCGGCCCAGCACTGGCGCGAACTTGAAACCGTGCCCGCTCCCCCCGCTCGCCACGGTGAGCCCGTCACGCCCGGGGTCGCGGGCGATCCAGAAGTCCCCGTCCTGGGTGTCCGCGTAGAGACACAGCCGGCGAGACACCACCGTGGCACCGGCGAGCGCGGGGATCGTTTCCGCCAGCAGGGCACGAATCCGCTCCTCGTCCGCGGCCGTCACCGCGCGGGGCCCGTCGGGATCCAGGGCCACGCCGTCGTCGTGCAGCGCCACCTTCACGACCCCGTCCCGATTCACCGGGAACCCGTAGAGTCCCGTGCGGGCGATGTCGGCGGTGAAGACGGGAAAGCGATCGGATGAGAAGAGCGCAGGATCGGCCGGCTGGAAATGCAGGACCGGGTGTCCCGTGGGACGGATCTCCTGGTCGAATCCCAGGAGCTTGCCGGTCCACGCCCCCGCGGCCAGGACGAGGTGGTCGGCCCGGACCTCCCCGTGCTCGTCGCGCAGACCGATGACCCGCTCTCCATCCATCACCAGGCGATCCAGGCGGCCCTGCCGCACCCTCACGCCCTCCCGTACTCCCACCCTCACCAGCCACTCGACCACCCGCCCGCTCTCGGCCCACCCGCCCAGCGGGTGAAAGAATCCATCCACGTACTTCCCCGTATTCCAGGCCGGGAACCGGCGGGCCAGCGCGTCCGCGTCCACTCGCTCGGGCCGGTGGCCCCGTCGCTCGAGCAGGCGCCAGCTCTCGTACTCGAAGCCCCCGGGCGCCATGGGGACGCGGCACACCATGAGGACTCCGGTCTCGTGGTAGCGGGCCTCCTCGCCCGCCCCGGTCCAGTGCCGGGCCCACCGGCGCCATCCGTCGAACGCCTCCTCCATCAGCGCCATGTACGCCTCGTCCGTCCCGTACTCCATCCGCAGCACCTTGGAGATGTCGGTGCTGGCGGCCAGCGGGTGCGGCAGGGGTCCGGGATCGAGCAGCGTCACGTCGTGACCCCGCCGCGCGAGCTCGAGCGCGGCGGCGGCGCCGAAGACGCCGGCGCCCGCGACCACCACCGCCATGCCGGTCAGGGCGCGGCGCCGGGAACGAACGCCACCACCCGCGCCGGTCCGCCGGATCCGCCCGCGATCTTGAGCGGCAGGGCGGCCACCACGGCGCCGGTGGCGGGCAGGCGGTCGAGATTCGTGAGGTTCTCGAGGCCGGGCACTCCCTGGGCGGCGGCGATCCGGTGAACCATGAAGTCGGTGGACGGCCCGTAGTCGATGGAGGCCACGTCGGCGCCGATGGCGGCCACGTGCCGCTGCTCCACCAGGATCCGGGCGGCGTCCACCCCGTAGCTCGGGAAGTGCAGGTTCGAGGCGTCTCCCGGCCGGTCGTCGCCCAGGTACCGCTTGGCGTCCGGCCAGCGGGTACTCCAGCCGGTCCGGAGGAGCACGATGGTTCCGGCGGGGATGGCCCCGTGGTCGCGCTCGAAGGCCTCCACGTCCGCCGGCGTCAGCCGGTAGTCCGGATCGGCCGCGGCCCGATCGGTCACATCGATGACCACGGCGGGCGCGATCAGGCGGTCGAGCGGAACCCGGTCCGCGGTGGCGCCGCTGTCGCTGAAGTGAATCGGGGCGTCGAGGTGGGTGCCCCCGTGCTCGGGGGCGGAGAACCGGTTCGCGGAATAGAACCAGCCACCCGGCGTGGGGCCGTAGGCCAGCCGCTCCAACTGGAAGCGCGACGGGGACGTGGGCCAGTAGAGCGTGGCGCTGTCCAGCGGGTGCGTGAGGTCCACCAGTTTGACTCGCGAGAGATCCACCGGGGGGCGCTCGGGGGCGCGGGAGCAGGCCGAGACTGTGGCGATCAGCACGACGACGGCGCGGCGCATGGCGTCACCTCCTCGGCACACGATACGCGACGGGCCCGATGGGTTCCAGCCGCGAGTACCATTCCCCGCTCACGCGAGATATCGTTCGCTCGGCCAAGCGGACCGGCCCGCGGTTTCATCCGCCCGTCCGCCTGACCGCCTGACCGCCTGACCGCCCGGAAAGGAGACCGATTGTCCGATCAGCGGAGCCGCATCCGCCTGACCGCCCTGTCGCACGGCGCGGGTTGAGCCTGCAAGCTCGGTAGCGACGAGCTGGCGCAGGTGCTGCGCCACGTGCCCGCGGTTTCGGACCCCCGGGTCCTGGTGGACGCCGCCACGCGCGACGACGCCGCCGTATTCCAGGTGGCGCTCGATCGCGCCCTCGTGGCGACGGTGGACTTCTTTTCGCCCATCGTGGACGAGCCGTTCACCTTCGGCCGGATCGCGGCGGCCAACGCGCTGAGCGACCTGTACGCCATGGGCGCCAAACCGCTCTTCGCGCTCAACCTGGTGGCCTGGCCGCGCGCGCCCGAGATGCTCGAGCTGCTGGGCGACACGCTGGCCGGCGGCGCGGCGGTCGCGCGGGAGGCCGGCTGCCTGATCCTGGGCGGCCATTCCATCGACGATCCGGAGCCGAAATACGGACTGGTCGCGGTGGGTGAGGTGCATCCCGACCGGATCCTCACCATTGGGGGCGCCCGTCCGGGCGACGCGCTGGTGCTCACCAAGCCGTTGGGCACCGGCATTTTGAGCACCGCGCTCAAGCGCGACCTCATCGCCGAGCCGGCCATGGCCGAGGCGGTACGCTGGATGACCACCTTGAATCAGGGGGCGATGGAGGCGGCCCTCGCCCTGGGGAACGCGGTCCACGCCTGCACCGACGTCACCGGGTTCGGCCTGCTGGGGCACCTCAACAACATGCTGGTGGCCAGCGGCGCCGCGGCGCGCATCCACTGGCGGTCCATCCGGCTGTTGCCCGACACGATGGACCTGGCGCAGCGGGGCGCGGTGCCCGGCGGCACCACGCGCAACCTGGAGACCGCGAAGGGATACACGCGCTTCGAGGCGTCCCTTCCCGAACCGGCGCGGATTCTCCTGGCCGACGCGCAGACCTCGGGCGGCCTGTTGATCGCGGTGGACGGAGGGGCCGCGGGCAGGCTGACCACGGAGCTCGCGGCGCGCGGCGCCGGGAACGCGGTGATCGGGGAGGTCGTGGCGGCCGGCGCCGAGCCGGGAACGATCGAGGTCGAATGAGCCAGCTGGCGGTAGTGCATGCCGACGAGAGCTGTCTCGGCAATGGGCGGGAGGGAATGAACCCCGGCGGGGCCGGCATGCTGATCGAGATCGGAATCAAGGATCGGCTCGAGCGGTTCGACCTCTCCCTCGCGTCTCCCGACACGACCAACAACCGGATGGCCCTGTCCGGGGCGATCGCCACGTTTGCGCTCCTGTCGCGCAAGGAGCGGCGTCTCTCGGTCGGGTACGTCTCCGATTCGGAATACCTGGTGAAGGGGATGCGCGAGTGGGTGCCGGGCTGGCGGGGCCGGGGCTGGATGCGGAAGGGCGGCGAGATCGAGAACCTCGAGCTGTGGCAGGCGCTGGTGAAGGTCGCGGAGGCGCACGACGCGCGGTGGCTCTGGGTCCGCGGCCACGCGGGCGACCCCAAGAACGAATACGCCGACTGGCTGGCGGTGCGCGCCGCCCGCGAGCAGATCACGTCCGAGGGGGCGGTACCGTCCGAGTTCCTCGCCTGGCTCGAGGGACGGCGGGCCCGCGGGCGATTCACCGACTACGACCCCGACGCGGCGTTCGCGGCGGTGGCGGCCGAGGCGGCCCGATGAGCATGATCTTCTTCAAGGACGGGGTCCCGGCGAACACCCACCCGTTGAACGTCGCCTTCGAGGAGCCCGGGCCGCCGGAGCGCATCCCGCTCTACGAGGTGTACATGCGCATGGCCGAGGAGCTGGGCAAGCGCTCGACCTGCGCCCGGCTCCAGGTCGGCACCGTGGTCACCGACGCCAAGCTCGAGAACGTGCTGGCCATCGGCTACAACGGCAACGCGCGCGGGCTGCCCAATCGGTGTGATTCCACGGTCCCGGGCCAATGCGGCTGCATCCATTCGGAGGTGAACGCGCTGATCAAGGCGCCGGGGGCCGTGAAGGACAAGGTCGTGTTCGCCACCAACAGCCCCTGCGTGATGTGCGCCAAGCTCATCATCAACTCGGGCGTCACCCACGTGTACTTCCGCCACGCCTATCGCGATCCCAGCGGCACCGAGCTGCTGGCGGCGGCGGGGGTGGCCCCGGTGCACTACGACCGCTGGGAGCGGGCGTGGCGCTGATCGACCCCCGGGACGTCGGCCGCCTGTTCCGGGGCCTGGTGGAAGTACTGGCCGAGCGGGACCCCGGCCGCCTCCAGGCCGCCTTCCAGGTGGCCGAGCTGTACCAGCAGATCATTCCTTATAGAGCCCATCGCGCCCGACTCGGCTTCGACACCAATCAGGACTACGAGGCGGCCGTGCTGGGGCTCCTCGCGGGCGTGGGCGACTTCGCGACGGTCGAGCCGGTGGAGGCCCAGGAATCCCTTGCGGCGGAAGCCGCGTTTCCCAACCCGAACCCCGGTCTCTTCCGCGAGTTCGCCGGAGCGCGGGTCCGGCTCAACCCCGCCCGCGTGCGCGAGCTGCTCGATCGCGCCGCGGCGTACGCGCCGCCCGAGCCGGAGCCGGAGTCCGCACCCGCCCCGGCCCGCGCCGATGCGGACCGGCCGCCCGTATTCCTGCTGGAGCGAGATCGCCAGCCCCCGGCCGAGGCCGGCGCCGGGCGCGCCCCTGCCGTGGACCCGGGTCGTTGCCGCGCCTGCGGCAAGGCGCTCCCGGGAAATCGCGCGGTGGTGTTCTGCCCCTGGTGCGGGCGGGCGGTGGGCGTGCCCACCTGTACCCGCTGCGGCGACGAGCTCGAGGCCGGCTGGCGCTTCTGCCCGCGGTGCGGAACCGAGCAGCGCGGGTGACCCGGACACTCCGCGTCGCCACGATCGGCGGCGACGGCGTGGGGCCGGAGGTCGTCCGGGCCGCCCTGCCGGCCATCGAGCGGGCGGCGGCCCTGGACGGCGCCGTCATCGCCTGGAAGCACCTGCCGCACGGCGCCGACCACTATCTCGCGACCGGCGAGACCCTGCCGCAACCGGTGTTCGAGTACCTGCGGGACGAGGTGGACGCGATCTTCCTGGGCGCGCTGGGCGACCCCCGCGTGCCCGGCAACGAGCACGCGCGCGACATCCTGCTGGGACTGCGCTTCCGGCTGGATCTCTACATCAACTTCCGGCCGGTGAGGCTGCTTCACCCGGACCTCACCCCCCTCCGGGCGGATCGGCGGATCGACTTCGTCATCTTCCGCGAGAACACCGAAGGCTCGTACACCGGGGAAGGCACCGCGACCGGTGTCGGGACGAAGGACGAAGCCCAGATCGCGCACGAGGTGCACACCGCGCCCAAGGTCTCGCGCATCATCCGCGCCGCGTTCGCCTGGGCGGTCGCGCACGGCCGGACCCTGGTGACCATGGCCGACAAGTCGAACGCCGTCCCGGCGCACCGCCTCTGGCGGCGGCTGTTCGACGAGATCGGATCGGAGTACCCGGGCATCGAGCGCGAGCACCGGTACGTGGACGCGATCGCCATGGAGTTCGTCCGGAGCCCCGAGCGCTTCCAGGTGGTGGTGACCAACAACCTCTACGGTGACATTCTCTCGGATCTCGGCGCCGCCCTGGTCGGCGGGCTCGGCCTCGCCGCCAGCGCCAACCTGCACCCGGGGCGGGCCGGCCTGTTCGAGCCGGTCCACGGATCGGCGCCCGCCCTCGCCGGCAAAGGCGTCGCCAATCCCGTGGCCGCGGTGCTCACGGGCGGGCTGATGCTCGCGGAGCTGGGTTGCCCGCGGGGAGCGGCGGCCCTGGAGCGGGCGGTGCTGCAGGCGATCGAGGCGGGGGTCCGAACGCCGGACATCGGCGGCACCAAGTCCACCCGGGATGTCGGAGAGTGGATCGCGCACGCGCTGGATTGAGGGCCCCGCCGACCCGCCTTCTATATTTACAGTCTCGACGGCATGAGGCACCCATGAAGACGCAGGGCAGGCAGCAAGACGTGGTATTCCTCTCCGGTGTCCGAACCGGCTTCGGCAAGTTCGGCGGCACCCTGAAGGACTTCTCCGCCACGCAGCTCGGCGCCATCGCGGCGCGACACGCGCTGGAGCGGTCGGGCGCCGAGCCCGGCCAGGTGGATCACGTGGTGTTCGGCAACGCCCAGCAGACCTCGGCCGACGCCATCTATCTGGCCCGTCACGTCGGGCTGCAGGCGGGCCTGCCCGTCGAGGTGCCGGCCGTCACGGTCAACCGGCTCTGCGGGTCGGGCTTCGAGTCGATCATCCAGGGCGCCCAGCAGATCCTGCTGGACGAGTCGGCCGTGGTGCTCTGCGGCGGGGCCGAGTCCATGAGCCAGGCCCCGCACGTGGTCCGGGGCGCGCGCTGGGGCCTTCGCCTGGGTCCCGCCGCGCCGCTCGAGGACACGCTCTGGGAGGCGCTCAAGGACCCGCAGTGCGGGCTCTCCATGGCCGAGACCGCGGAAGCCCTGGCCGACAAGTACGGCCTCACGCGCCGCGAGGTGGACGAGTACGCGTTCCTGTCCCAACAGCGGGCCAAGCAGGCGTGGGACGACTGCGTGTTCGAGCTCGAAGTGGTTCCGGTTCAGATCAAGAACCCGAAGACGAAGCAGATGGACGACTGGCGGGCCGACGAGCACATGCGGCCGGAGACCACGCTGGAGGGCCTTGCCAAGCTGCCGCCCTACTTCAAGAAAGACGGGTTCGTCACCGCCGGAAACGCGTCCGGCATCTGCGACGGGGCCGCGGCGACCGTGATTGCGAGCGAAACGTTCGCCGCTTCCAAGGGGCTGAAGCCGCTGGGACGCCTGGTGGCGTGGGCGGTGGCCGGGGTGGAGCCCCGGTACATGGGCATCGGTCCGGCGCCGGCCGCCCGGAAGGCGCTGGCCAAGGCCGGTTTGACGCTCGACGCCATGGAGCTGGTGGAAGTGAACGAGGCCTTCGGCCCCCAGTATGTCGCGGTCGAGAAGGAGCTGGGCCTGGACCGCGCCCGGACCAACGTGCACGGCGGGGCCATCGCCATCGGCCACCCGCTGGCGGCCAGCGGGACGCGGATTAGCATCCATCTACTGCACGCCCTGCGGCGGGCCGGCAAGAAGTACGGGCTGGGGTCGGCCTGCATCGGCGGAGGTCAGGGCGCCGCGGTCATCGTGGAGGCATTCGAGCCGTGAACGCCATGGAGATCCTGCTGGCCGTGATCGGGGGCCTCGCGGTCTACAGCTTCGCGAGCCTCCGGATCCTCAAGCAGTACGAGCGGGGCGTCGCGTTCTTCCTCGGGAAGTACTGGGGCACCAAGGGCCCGGGACTGGTCTTCGTGCCCGCCGGCTTCACTCATCTCAAGCGCGTGTCGCTCCGCATCGTGGCGATGGACGTGCCGCCCCAGGACGTGATCACCCGCGACAACGTCTCGATCAAGGTCAACGCCGTCCTGTACATGCGGGTCAAGAACCCCGAGATGGCGATCATCGAGATCGAGGACTACCTGTACGCCACCAGCCAGCTCGCGCAGACCACGCTGCGGAGCGTGCTGGGCGAGGCGGAGCTGGACGAGTTGCTGGCCGACCGCGAGAAGATCAACCGCATCCTCCAGAAGATCGTGGAGGAGCGGACCGACTCGTGGGGCGTGGAAGTGTCGGCGGTCGAGGTGAAGGACGTGGACCTGCCGCCCGAGATGAAGCGGGCGATGGCGCGGCAGGCGGAAGCCGAGCGGGAGCGGCGCGCCAAGGTGATCGCCGCGGAAGGCGAGTTCCAGGCGGCCGGCAAGCTGTCGGAGGCGGCCGCCATCATCTCCCGCCATCCCGAAGCGCTCCAGCTCCGCTACCTCCAGACGCTGGTCGAGGTCGCCTCGGAGAACAACTCCACCACCATCTTCCCCGTGCCGATCGATCTGCTGACGCCGTTCATGGACATGGGTCGGCGCGCGGCGTCCGTGGCGGCCGACGCGGCGGCGGCGGCAGCGGGCCCGGCGACCACAGCGGACGCCGCCAAGAGCCTGCCGTCCGCGACCGGCTCCCCGGTACCGGCCACCGAGCGGGAGCGGGCCCGGACTCCCTAGCGATGGGCGACACCGTCCCGCCCGGCCAGCGGCTGGACCGCGCCGCCCTGGAGCGCGTGATCCTCCGGGCGGCGCAGATCCAGGCCGGGACGCACGACCTCGATGACGGCCTCACGGAAGAGGATCTGCTCCGCCTGGGCAGCGAGGTGGGGATCCCCGCGCTGTACCTGCGCCAGGCCCTCCTCGAAGAACGCACCCGCGTGGCCGTGCCCGGCGAGCGGGGCGTGCGAGTCTGGCTGGCCGGGCCGCGCTGGCTGGTGGCCGAACGAACGATCCCCGGCCCGGCGGCGGAGGTCCGCCACGCGCTGGAACACTGGATGGCCACGGCCGAGCTGTTGGCGGTGAAGCGGCGGTTCCCGGATAAGGTGGCGTGGGAGCCTCAAAAAGGGGCCTGGGTGTCGATCAGGCGGTCCTTTGCCGCGGGCGGGCGCTCATACCGGCTGGCGGAAGCGCGGGAAGTGGTGGGGCACGTCACCGAGGTCGCCCCCGACCGGTCGCACGTCCGCCTGGTGGCCGACCTGGGCAACACCCAGCAGGGCTATCTGGCCGGCGCCACCGTCCTCGCGCTGGCCGGCGCGGCCGCGGCCGGAGTGCTGCTGCTCCTGGGGTTCGCCGAGTTCGTGGCGGTCCCGCTTGCGCCGGCCGGGTTGTTGGGCGGCGGCATGGCGGCGCGCTCCCGGATAAGCACGCTGGAGAAGTTCCAGACCGCCCTGGAGCAGGTGCTCGACCGGCTGGAGCACGGCGAGATCCGGGTCCCGGGCAAACCGGGCAGCAGGGACGACAACCCGCTCACCTGGATCGCCAAAGAGATCCGGAAGCAGCTCAAGAGCTAGCGCAGGACCGCCTTTCACGTTTCACGTTTCACGTTTCACGCGTAAGGGAACCATGTCCGACATCAACACCGTAGGAGTCCTGGGCTGCGGCCTCATGGGCAGCGGGATCGCGCAGGTGGCGGCCGCGGCGGGGTATCAAACCCTGGTCCGCGAGGTCTCCGATGCGCTCAATACGGCGGGCCGCGAGCGAATCGCGCAGTCCCTGAACAAGCTGGTAGAGAAGGGGAAGCTCCCGGCTGCCGAGCGGGACGCGACGCTCGGGCGGCTGACCTTCACCACTCGGCTGGCCGACCTCAAGGGCTGCGACTTCGTGATCGAAGCGGTCACCGAAGACCTCGAGGTGAAGAACGCGCTCTGGCGCGAGCTGGATGGGCTGTGCGGGCCCACCGCCATCTTCGCGTCCAACACGTCGAGCCTCACCATCGCCGCGATGGCCGCGGCCACGAAGCGGCCCGACCGCTTCGTGGGCCTGCACTTCTTCAATCCCGTGCCGCTCATGAAGCTGGTCGAGGTGGTGCGCACCGTCACCACCTCGCCCGCCGCCTTCGACCGCGCCATGCGCTTCGCCGCCTCGCTGGGCAAGGAGCCCATCGCCGCGAAGGACAACTCGGGGTTCATCATCAACCTGCTGCTGGTGCCCTACCTGCTCGACGCCATTCGCGCGCTGGAGCACGGCGTGGGCTCCATCCCGGACATCGACAAGGGCATGGTGCTGGGCACGGGACACCCGATGGGGCCGTTCACGCTGCTGGACTTCGTGGGTCTGGACACGACCTATCGGATCGCGGAGATCATGTTCACCGAATACCGCGAGGCCCGGTACGCCCCGCCGCCCCTGCTCAAGCGCATGGTGCTCACGGGCATGTACGGCAAGAAGTCGGGGAAGGGATTCTACGACTATTCGACCACCCCCCCGACCGTCTCGCCCCTGGGGGTCTGACCGATGTGGCAGAGTGCGGCCGAGCTGCACGCCGCCCTGAACGACCTGCCCGCCGCCCTGCTGGTGGCGGCAGTCGTGTTCGAGATCCTGGGCTCTGCGCTCAAGCGGGAGGGCCTCCGGACCGCCGGCTTCTGGATGCTCATCGCCGGGGCCGTCGGAGCCCTCGCGGCCATTCTCTCGGGTCTCCGGGCCGAGGACACGATCGAGCACGGGAACGCGACCCACATGCTCATGGAGCGGCATCAGACGCTGGCGATCACGACCGGTGTCGTCTTCGGCCTGCTGGCCGCGTGGCGGGTGCTGCGCCGGAAGGGCATGGGGGCCAAGGAGCGGCCGGCCTTTCTGGCGCTGGCCGTGATGGGGTCGTTGTTGTTGTTCTACGTGGCCCATCTGGGCGGCAACCTGGTGTTCCGCTACGGCGCCGGCGTGCCCACGGCCACGCTCGAATCCGCCCTGTCCGACCGGGCCGCGGGGCACCAGCACGCCCCCGGCGAGGAGCACGAGCCCGGCGCGCCGGTTGACTCCGCCGGTGCCGCGGGACAGGCTTCCGGGGATCATACGCATCCCCCGGGCACACCACCTCACCAGCACTGACGGAGGGACGTACCAATGCGCCTGGCCTTCCCCACCCTGTCCGGCCTCATCCTGCTTGGCGCCGGGTGCGCGTCGGGCGGACTTCGCCCGAGCTACCAGCCGTTCCCGCAGGCCCGGGTGGACACCGTCAACGCCCTGCCGGCTGCGGTCATTCAGGAGCTCACCGGCCGGGTCAACGAGCAGAACATGCGCCCGCAGTGGACCAGTCCGGGCGAGGGGTTCCTCGAAACGCAGTGGTTCAACCTGGTGACCCAGCAGTCCGGCGTCACCGACCGCGGCAATCCCGAGCGGATCGTGCTCTTGCGGTTCTGGGCGGATCCCATCGAGGGCGGGAAGACGCGACTGACCTCCGAAGCGGTCATCCAGCGCGGGGGCAGGGACCCCTCAGCCCTACCGCGGGACAACGAAATGCTGGTCCCGGTGGGGCACGCGGGCGAAACCATCCTCCGGCGCGTGGTCGCCGGCGTTCAGGAGCGGTTCGGCCGGTGAGGCTGGGCGTCCTGGCCGCCACGGCCCTGGTCGCCGGATGTATCAGGCCCGGCACGCGCGTGGTGCCGCCGGTGGCCGAAGAAGTGATGGCCGCGGACGTGGCCCAAACGCACCGCGCCGCCGTGGGCGCCGTGACCGACCTGGGCCTCCCGCTCCGGCTGGCGGACCCGATCGGGGGCGTGGTCGAGACGGACTACGTGGACATCGCCACCTATCAACCGCAGGCTGGCGTGTACCCGATGGCCGAACGGCTGGTCCGCTTTCGCATCGTCGCGGTGCCGCACGAGGCCGGCCTCACGGCCAGCCGGCTGGCAGTGTACGCGCTGTATGCGCCGTTCCGGACGTCAGTCGGGACGTCCCGGCAGGGAGAGCGCGCGATTCCCCGGGACCACCCGGGCATGGAGCTGGTGCGGCGCATCGTCGCGGACGTCCGGAAGGCAACCGGGGGAGGATGAGCCCGGCGACGCGAGGGGACGATCGGGAGTTCTGCCGTGCGATACTCCCGAAGGTCTCGCGCACCTTCGCGCTGGGGATCCGCCTGTTGCCAGGTCGGCTCCGGGAAGCCGTCCGGGTTTCGTACCTGCTGTGCCGCATCGCCGACACCATCGAGGACGGGACCGAGCTCACGCCGGCCGACCAGGCGGCCCTGCTGGCGAAGCTGCGCGCCTGCCTCCAGGAGGGCGGGCCGGACGGGGCCGCGCTGCGGGCCGCGTTCCCCCTCCCCGCGACCGACGAGCAGCGGCTGGTGCACCACGCCGACCGGGCGTTCCGCTGCTTTCGCGCGCTCTCCGACCGCGAGCGCGGCGCCATCCGGCCGTGGGTCCAGGAGATGATCGCGGGCATGAGCGAGTTCGCCGGCCGGCGAGCCGCGGCCGGTGGGCTCGAGGCTCTCGCCAGCGTGGCCGAGCTGGACCGGTACTGCTACTACGTGGCGGGTACGGTGGGCCACCTGCTCACCGGCCTCTTTCGGATCCACTATCCCCGGATCCCGGCGGCGCGCTACGCCCGCCTCGAGGCGCTGGCCACCAGCTTCGGCCTGGGTCTCCAGCTCACCAACATCATCAAGGACGTGGCCGACGACCGGCGGCGCGGCTGGAGCTTCGTGCCGCGGGACCTGTGCGAGGTGGCCGGCCTCCAGCCGACCGATCTCCAAGATCCCACCCGGTTCCCGCAGGCCTCGCGGGTCATGGCGACCCTGATCGCCAAGGCCAAGGGCCACCTGCGCGACGCCCTGGCGTACTGCACGACCCTGCCGGCCGCCGCCTACCGGATCCGGATCTTCTGTCTCACGTCGCTCTACTTCGCGGTCCGGACCCTGCGCCTGGCCGAGCGGGATCCCCGCCTGCTCGATCCGTCGCACAAGGTGAAAATCACCCGGGCGGACGTGTACCGGACCGTCGCCGCCGCGCACCTCGTGGCCCCGTTCGACGCGCTGGCCCGAGGCTACTACCTCCGGCTCGCGGGCGAAGGCTGATGGCGCTGGAGCCGCCGGCGGGGTTCACCGGGCGTTTCTTCACCGACTTGCCGGTGCGCAGCGCCTACAGCGAGGGCGCGGGGCCGTTCCGCATCGTGCCGGCCGCGGTGGCCCTGCCGGCGGATCGGTCGGACGTGGCGCTGCTGGCGCGCTGGGCCGCGGACACCGCCACGCCGCTCACCCCGCGCGGCGCGGGGACCGGGATCCCCGGCAACAACGTGGGCGCGGGCGTGGTGGTGGACCTCTCGTCCTTCGAGCGCCCCCTCCGCGTTTCGCTGCAGCAGACCGCCAATACCGGCGCGGCCGTGACCTGCGCCATGCTCAACCAGGTGGGCGCCCACTTCGGCTTCCGGCTGGGTCCCGACCCGTCGAGCGCCGCGTACTGCACGGTGGGCGGCATGGTGGCCACCAACGCGGCCGGCGCCCGCAGCCTGCGGGTCGGGAGTATCCGCGCCTGGGTGCGCGGGATCGAGCTGGTGACGGTGGACGGCGAAGCCGGGTGGCTCGGGCGCCGCCGGGCCGAGCGGGTGCATCGGCACCCGACGCCGGTCGCACGGCGGCAGCTGGTGGAGCATCTCCTGATCGAGGACCGGATCACGGCGGTGCTGCCCCGCCTCGAGGCCGCCCGGCCGCACATCGCGGCCCGGTTCCCCGGCGTCCGCAAGAACTCCGCGGGCTACGCGCTCGACGCCTACCTGGCCTCGGGCGAGCTCCTCGACCTCGTGATCGGGTCCGAGGGCACCCTGGGCATCGTGACCCGGGCCGAGCTCCAGCTCGAACGGCTGCCGGCGGCCACCGGCACCCTGCTCGTCGCCCTGGCCGACCTCGAGAGCCTGGGCGACGCGGTCGCGACCCTGCTGCCCTTCGGCCCGGTCGCGGTGGAACTGCTCGACCGGTCCTTTCTCGACCTGGCGCCCCTCGCCGCCGCCGCCGTCCCGCTCGAGGGCGCGCGGGGGGTGCTCCTGGTGGACTTCGACGGGGGTTGCGAGGCCGACGTGCGCGCCGCCCTGGACCTCGCCGAGCGCGCCGTGGCGCCGGCCGCCCTGCGCACCCGCTCGGGGGTCTCCCGCATCGAGCGCGAGGCGCTCTGGCGGATCCGGCACGGCGCCAGTGCCGTGCTCGCGACGCTCCCCTCCGAGCGGCGCTCGCTGCAGGTGATCGAGGACGGCTGCGTCCCGGTGGGCGCCCTGGGACGCTATCTCGCCGGCGTGCACGCCGCCGCGACCGAGGCCGACGTCCCGATCGTGGCCTTCGGCCACGCGGGCGACGGCCACCTCCACGTGAACGCCCTGGTGGACGTCACCGTCCCGGGGTTCGAGGGCCGGCTCGAGCGACTGCTCGACGCCGTCACCGCGCTCGTGGTCGAGCTGGGCGGCACCACCAGCGGCGAGCACGGCGACGGGCGACTCCGGGCGACCGCCCTGCGCCGGCTCTACGGACCGGAGGTCGTCGGCCTGTTCGCCGCCGTGAAGCAGGCCTTCGATCCGGCCGGCGTCCTGAATCCGGGGGTCATCGTGCCGGACGGCGCGTCGCCGCTCGCCGGCCTGAAGGTCGGCCCGGCCGCGGCGTCGATCCCGGACGACATCGCCCGCCGTCTGCGTCACCGGGAGCGCGCCGGCGAGTGGGCCCTGCCCCCCCTCACGCTCATCAATCCGGACCAGTGAAGCCGTACCTGGACCTGCTGCGGCACGTCCTGGACCACGGCCGACCCAAAGCCGATCGCACGGGCACCGGCACCCTGAGCGTGTTCGGGTACCAGACACGCTACGACCTGGCCGCGGGGTTCCCCCTCGTCACCACCAAGAAGCTCCACGTGAAGTCGATCGTCCACGAGCTGCTCTGGTTCCTGCGGGGCGAGACCAACGTCCGGTCCCTGCAGGCGGCCGGCGTGAAGATCTGGGACGAATGGGCCGCGCCCGACGGCGAGCTGGGGCCGGTGTACGGGTACCAGTGGCGCTCCTGGCCGGCGCCGGACGGCCGGCACGTGGACCAGATCGCCCAGGTGGTCGAAGAGATCCGCCGCTTCCCCGACTCGCGCCGGATCCTCGTGTCCGCCTGGAATGTGGCGGACATCCCCCGCATGGCCCTGGCCCCGTGCCATGCCCTGTTCCAGTTCTACGTGGCCGACGGGCGCCTTTCCTGCCAGCTCTACCAGCGGAGCGCCGACCTCTTCCTGGGCGTGCCGTTCAACATCGCGTCCTACGCCCTGCTGACCCTGATGCTCGCCCAGACCGCCGGCCTCCGGCCGGGCGAGTTCATTCACACGTTCGGCGACGCGCACATCTACGTGAATCACCTCGAGCAGGTCCGGTTGCAGCTCACCCGGGAACCCCGCCCGCTGCCCGCGATGCAACTCAACCCGGCCGTCCGGTCGCTCTTCGATTTCCGCTACGAGGACTTCCGGCTCGAAGGCTACGACCCCCACCCCCCCATTCCGGCACCGGTGGCCGTGTGACGGTCTCTCTGGTCGCCGCCGTGGCCGAGAACGGCATCATCGGCCGGGCCGGCGGTCTCCCGTGGCACCTCCCCGACGACCTGCGGTGGTTCAAGCAGCTGACCATGGGGCATGCGGTGGTGATCGGACGGCGGACGTACGAATCGGTGGGACGCCCCCTGCCCGGCCGGCGGTGGATCGTGCTCTCGCGCGACCCGGGGTTCCGTCCGTCCGGGGTGGAGACGGCGCCCGACCTGAACGCGGCGCTCGGCCGCGCCGGCGGGGGAGAGATATTCGTCGCGGGGGGAGCGGCCGTGTATCAGGCGGCGCTTCCGCTGGCCGATCGGCTCTACCTGACGGTGGTCCACGCCGACGTCGCGGGCGACACCCGGTTTCCCCTCGTGAATTTCGACGACTGGACGCTGGTGGACGAGCGAACTCATCCGGCCGATGAGCGTCACGCGCATCCATTCACCTTCCGGACGTACGAACGACGCGCCGCGCGTTGAACGAACCTCCAAAAATACTATTGCATAAGTTCTCGGCTTTTCGTATCGTGTAGCGCACACGATGCTTCGTTCGTGGAGTGCGATTGCGCATCGGTCTCGCCTACAATCAACGACCCACCGCTTCGTCGGGTGACGCGGACGCCGATCCCGCGAGTACTCCGTCTATCTCAGATGCGTTCGTCGAGTGGGACGAACCCGAGACCATCGAGGCGGTGGAGCAGGCGCTCCGCGTGTTCGGCGACGTGGTGCGTCTCGAAGCCGTCGACGACTTCGCCGACCGGCTGGCGCGCGCCGAGGTCGATCTCCTCTTCAACATCGCGGAAGGGCTCCTGGGCCCGAGCCGCGAAGCCCACGTCCCCGCCATCGCGGAGTTCCTGGGCGTCCCGTACACCGCGTCCGATCCGCTCACCCTGACGCTGGCGCTGCACAAGGCCCGGGCCAAGGAGGTCTTCGCCGCCCGCGGGGTCCCCACCGCGCCGTTCCTGCTGCTGGAGGACGAAGGCGGGCTGGCCCGCCTGGCGGCGGCGTCCTACCCGCTCTTTCTCAAGCCCGTGTGGGAAGGGTCGTCCAAGGGAATCTCGGAAGCGAGCTTCGCGCCGGACCCGGCGGCCGCCGCCGCGTGCGCCCGCACGCTGCTCCGGACCTACCGGCAGCCGGTGCTGGCGGAAGCGTACCTGCCGGGCGACGAGTTCACCGTGGCGGTGCTGGGGAACGGCGCGGAGATGCGGGCGTTGCCGGTCATCCGCTTCCGCTTCGACACGCTGCCGCCCGGGGCGCTGCCCATCATGGGGTACGAGGCCAAGTGGGTGTGGGACGATCCGTCGGCGCCGCTCGAGGTCCTCGAGTGTCCGGCGCGCGTGCCCGCCGCGCTGGCCGATCGGGTTGCCCGGACGGGGGTGGCCGCGGCGCGCGCCCTGGGCTGCCGGGACTGGGCCCGGGTGGATCTGCGCCAGGACCGCGACGGCGTTCCGCAGGTGGTGGAGGTGAACCCGCTTCCGGGGATCATCCCCAACCCCGCGGACAACAGCTGTTTCCCCTGCGCCGCGCGCGCCGCCGGCTTGTCGTACGACGAGCTGATCCAGGAGGTCACGCGCATCGCGTGGCGGCGGATCACCGGCCGCGTCCTTCCCCTTCGCGCACCGGCGGGAGCGCTCGCATGAAACTCGTAGTCCTGTACGACGGCGCGGCCCAGGACTGGTCCGACGAAGACGTCCGCCAGGTGGTGGACTCGGCCACCCAGATCGCCGAGATCCTGCGCGCCGCGGGCCATCAGCTCCAGTGCGTCCCCGTCCGGGCCGGACTTCGCTGGCTGGCCGCCGTCCGCCGGGCGGACGCCGTGTTCAACCTGTGCGAGAGCATCGCGGCCGTGAGCCGGTATGAGGCCCTGGTCGCGGGCACCCTCGAGCTGACCGGCGTGCCGTTCACCGGCGCCCGGCCCGAGGTCATCGCGCTCTGCCACCGGAAGCCGGTGTGCAACGCGCTGCTCGGCGCGCGCGGCCTCCCCGTGCCCCGGTGGATCGTGCCCAACGGGCACCGCGTGCCCGCCGATTTCCCGCTGCCCGCCATCGTGAAGCCGGCCGCGGAGGACGCCAGCGTGGGGATCGACCAGGACTCCGTGGTGACCACCCGGCGCGGGCTCGCGGTGCGGGTGGCCCGCCTGTCCGAGGAGCACGAGGAAGTCCTGGTCCAGCAGTACGTCGCGGGCCGCGAGCTGGCGGTGGGCTTCGTGGGCACCCGCGCGCTCCCGCTCTCCGAGATCGACTTCAGCGGGATGCCTCAGGGCGCGTGGCCCATCCTGTCGTTCAGCGCCAAATGGGAGGTCGGCGGGGTCGAGGACCTGGGCAGCCGGCCGATCTGCCCGGCGCAGGTCCCCAAGTCCGTGGCCGACCGGCTCACCGCGGTAGCGCGCGAGGCGTGGCTGGCCGTGGGCGGCGGCGGATACGGCCGGGTGGACCTCCGCCTGGACGACGCCGGCCAGCCGTGGATCCTCGAAGTGAATCCCAATCCCGACATCGCGGACGATGCCGGCCTGTCCCGCATGGCGAAGGCGGCCGGCTGGTCGTACGAAGACCTGATCCTGCGCATCGTGGACGCGGCCCTCTCGGAAGCCCAGCAGCGCCGCTCCGTCGCGCTGTTGGCGCACGGCGCGCGGTCACGCACGGATCGTCGCACGGCCGGGCAACAGCCGAAACTCGCGTGAGCCCCGCGGCCCCCCACCAGGAGGCGCCCAGCGCCACGGAGCTGGTACTCCGCGCGCCCGCCGCCGCCGACCGGTCCCGGGTCCGGGACCTCATCGTGGCGACCCGGGTCTTTCGCCCCGCCGAGGTGGCGATCGCGCTGGAAGTGTTCGACGGCGCGGTCGCCGCTCCCGGCAAGGATTACCGGGCGGTGGGCGCCTACGGCGACGGGCTGCTGGTGGGCTGGGCCGCGTTTGGACCGACGCCCGGCACGCTCGCCACGTGGGACCTCTACTGGATCGCGGTGGACCCGGCCATGCACCGACTGGGCGTGGGACACCGCTTGATGGCCGCATGCGAGCAGACCATCACCGCGGAAGGCGGTCGGCTCGTCGTGGTCGAAACCTCGTCGCGCGCCGACTACGCGCCGACCCGGGCGTTCTACCGCCGCCTCGGCTATCAGGCGCGGGCGGTGATCCCCGCGTACTACGCGCCCGGGGACGACTTGATCGTGTTCACCAGGTACTTCAGCCCTTCCGCGGGCGGGTGATACCTCATGGCTGAGTGGCAACGACTCCTCAAGGAACGCAGCCTCTCGACGCTCCGGCAGCTGGTCGACCGGTTCGGCGCGGAGCACTTTCCGGATCTCCACCGCCTCCAGCAGGCGGCGGAGAACTTCGAGTTCCGGATCTCGCCGGCCATGCTCGACCTCATCCGCGAGCCCGGGGATCCCATCTGGCGCCAGTACATCCCCGACCTCCAGGAGCTCGAAGTCGTGGACGGGGTCACCGACAGCCTGGGCGAGGACGAAGACAGCCCGGTCCCCAACATCACGCACCGGTACCCCGACCGCGCGCTGTTCCTGGTGAGCCCGGTCTGCGCCGCCTATTGCCGGTTCTGCACCCGGCGGCGCAAGGTGGGCGACCCTGAGAAGATCCCCATGTCCCAGTTCGAGAGCGCGTTCCGCTACCTCGAGGAGCACGTCGAGATCCGCGACGTCATCCTCTCGGGCGGCGACCCGCTGCTCCTGTCGGACCGGCGGCTGGACGAGATCCTGGGCCGGCTGCGGCAGATCCGGCACCTCGAGGTCCTCCGGATCGGTAGCCGGGTGCCGTGCCACCTGCCCGAGCGGGTGACGCCGGAGCTGTGCGCCACGCTCCGGAAGCACCACCCGCTCTACATCAACACGCACTTCAACCACCCCGACGAACTGACGCCGGCCGCCGTCACCGCCCTCGGCATGCTGGCCGACGCCGGCATCCCCCTCGGCTGCCAGACCGTGCTGCTCAAGGGCGTGAACGACGACGTCGACGTCATGAAGCGCCTGATGCAGAAGCTGCTCGCCGCCCGGGTCCGGCCCTACTACATCTACATGTGCGACAACCAGGCCGGGGTCGAGCACTTCAAGACCACGGTCGAAAAGGGCTTGGAGATCGTCGAGGGGCTCCGGGGCTGGACCAGCGGCCTGGCCGTCCCCCATTTCGTGATCGACGCCCCGGGCGGCGGGGGCAAGATCCCGCTCCTGCCCGAATACGTCGTCCGCCTGAGCGACGAGGAGATCGTGCTCCGCAACTTCCGGGGCCAGCAATACGTGTGGCGCCAGCCCCGCGAGGAGGACGCCGCCGTCGCCGCCGCGACCGGAACGGACGGGTCGGTGGTGCCACTGCGGGGGAAATCAAACAAGAAGAAGCGTCCGGTTCGCGCCAAGGGCTCTCGGTAAGGCAAAGTAGGGGGCGACGCATGCGTCGCCCCCTACGATGGTCTATTTCCTTTCCGCTTCCTTGTCCTTTGCCCGCTCCGCCGCCACCTTGGCCGCGACGTCGGGCGGGGCCTCCTGGTAGCTCGAGAACTTCGCGTGGAACGTGCCCCGCCCGTGGGTGATAGAGTGGAGCTGGGTCGAGTACTTGTACATCTCGGCTTCGGGGACCATCGCCCTGATCTTGGTCAGCCGGCCGTCGGGCTCGGTCCCCAGAATCTGGCCGCGCCGCGATGACAGGTCGCCCATGACCTCGCCCAGGTTTTCGTCGGGGGTGAACACCTCCACCTGAAGAATGGGCTCGAGCAGCACCGGCCGGGACTTCTCGGCCACCGCCCGGAACGCCTGGATGCCGGCCATCTTGAAGGCCATCTCGCTCGAGTCCACGTCGTGGTAGCTGCCGTCGAAGCATTCGGCCTTGAAGTCCACCACGGGGTACCCCGCCACCGGCCCGCGCGCGGCCGCTTCCTGGATGCCCCGGTCCACCGCCGGGATGTACTTGTTGGGAATCGAGCCGCCGGTGATCTCGTCGGCGAACTCGTAGCCCGACCCCCGCGGCATCGGCTTGATGCGGATCCAGCAGTCGCCGTACTGGCCCCGCCCGCCGGTCTGCTTCTTGTGCTTGCCCTGACCCTCGCTCGCGCCGCGGAAGGTTTCGCGGTAGGCCACGCGGGGACGGGCCAGCTCCGCGCTCACGCCGAACTTGCGCTTCAGGCGGCTCACCACGACCTCGAGATGCCGCTCGCCGCGCCCACGGACTATCGTCTGCCCCAGCTCGCCGTTGTACTCGTGGTGGAAGGTGGGGTCCTCCTCGTGCAGCCGCTGGAGCGCGGTCGAGAGCTTGTCTTCCTCGCCGTGCTGGTGCACTTCGACCGCCAGCGCGATCAGCGGCTCGGGCAGGGGGATCTTGGGCACCACCAGCGGCGCGGCCCGGGTGGACAGGGTGTCGTTGGTGTGGGTGTCCTTCAGCTTGGCCACCGACCCCAGGTCACCCGCATGGAGCATCGGGACCTCGACCCGCTCCTTCCCCTGCGTCACCGAGAGATGGTTGAGCTTCTCGCTCGAGTCGCGCGGCGCGTTGTACAATTCGGCGCCGTTGACGAGGCTCCCGGAGAAAATGCGGAAGTAGGTCACGTCCCCCACGTGCGGCTCGGATACGGTCTTGAACACCTGGGCCACGAACGGCGATCCGTCTGATGGCGAGATCGCCACCGGCTCGGCCGTGCCCCACCGCTGCGCCTCCCCGACCGGGCGGTCGGCCGGCGAGGGCATCAACTCCACCAGCTTCGACAGCAGCGCGCGGGTCCCGTACGTCAGCTCCCCCGACCCGCACAGCAGCGGGAACAGCTCCCCGCGCCGCATGCCCGCCTTCATGGCCGCGATGGCCTCGTCCCGCGGAATCTCCTCGCCGCCCAGGTACCGCTCCAGCAGCGTGTCGTCGGTCTCCGCGATCCGCTCGATGAGCTCCTGGGAATAGCGCTCGAACCGCTCGGCGTACTCGGGCGGGATGTCCACCTCGTCGTACTCGCCCGCCTTGGTGCCCTTCTTGTACAGGTGGGCCTTGCGGGAGAACAGGTTGATGATGCCGTGGAAGTCCGCGCCCTCCCCCACCGGGATCTCGATGGGAATCACCTTGGACGTCAGGTGCTCCCGGATGCTGGTGTACGCCCGCTCGAAGTCGGCGTGCTCCTTGTCCATCATCGAGATGAAGAACATCCGGGGAATGCCGTGCTGCTGGGCGTGCTCCCAGACCAGCTCGGTGCCCACCTCCACGCCCGCCGTCGCGCCCACCACGATGAGCGCTCCGTCGGCGGCGTACAGCCCCGCGACGGCGTCGCCCAGGAAGTCGAGGTAGCCGGGCGCGTCCAGCAGATTGACCTTCACGTCCATCCACTCGGCGTGCGCCAGGGCGAGGTTGATGGAGTACTTCCGGTCGATTTCGTCGGGGGTGTAATCGGTGAGGGCCGTGCCGTCTTTCACGGAACCGTGTCGCTTGCTGGAGCCGGCCACGAACGCGAGCGCATCGACGAGAGACGTCTTTCCGCTGGCGCCGTGGCCGACCACCGCCACGTTCCGGATCCGATCGGTTGCGAACTCCCGCATGGGAGAACCTCCGTTCCCGGGGGGGTAGGAAGTTGGGTCGCCGGTCTTGGGGTGTCTAGGGGGTAGGGGAGACGGCTAGACGGTTAGACGGCTAGCGGGAGCTGGGCCTGAGGTGACAGCGATCTTCTCACACCTTCCCTTCACCCGGAAACCTCTCGCCGCCTGCGACCGTTCACCGAGCCGTCCGCTGGCCGTCTAGCCGCCTAGCCGTCTGCCCTGACCCCTGACTCCCATCACCGGTAGCCTGCGGCCTGGAGGTTGAATAGTTCTGCGTACAGCCCATTCGCGAGCACGAGCGCTTCATGCGTCCCGTGCTCGATGACCTCCCCGTGCCGCAGCACGACGATCCGGTCGGCCATCCGCACGGTGGAGAACCGGTGCGAGATCAGCACCGCCATGCGGCCGGCGGTCAGCTCCGCGAATCGCCGGAACACCTCGTACTCGGCCCGCGCGTCGAGCGCGGCGGTCGGCTCGTCCAGGATCAGTACCTGCGCCTCGCGCAGGTAGGCCCGGGCCAGCGCCACCTTCTGCCACTCGCCGCCCGAGAGCTCCACGCCGCCGTCGAACCGCCGGCCGATCTGCTGCTCGTACCCGCCCGTGAGGCGACGGGCCACCTGGTCGGCCAGGCTCCGCCGGGCCGCCTCCTCGAGCCGCGGCTGGTCGTCCAGCGCGGCGATCTCGCTCACGGCGATGTTCTCGCGCAACAGGAAGTCGTATCGGACGAAATCCTGGAAGATGACCCCGATATTCCGGTGCAGGTCCGCCACGTCGTAGTCGCGCAGATCGGTGCCGTCGAGCAGGATCCGGCCTTCGTCCGGGTCGTACAACCGGGCCAGCAGCTTCACCAGGGTGGTCTTGCCGGCGCCGTTCTCTCCCACCAGCGCCACCCGCTCGCCCGGCCCGAACGCCAAGGTCAGATGACGGACCGCCCACCGGTCCGACCCGGGGTACCGGAAGCCGACCCCCTCGAACGCGAAGCCCCGCGCGATCGGCCGGGGCACGGCCCTGGCGCCCGGCCGGGCCACGATCCGCGGCTGCATCTCGAAGAAGGTGAAGAGGTCGCGCAGGTACAGGCTCTGCTCGTACACCTGCGACAGCGACATGAGCACGCGCTGGATGAGGTCGCGACTCTGGCGGAACGAGCCGGCCAGGAACGTGAGGACGCCGATGGTGAACACGCCGGCCGGCGACCGGTAGCCGGTCACGGTGAGATAGATGATCACGCCGTAGGCACCGTAGTAGCCCAGCGTGCCCACCAGCGCGAGGATGCTGGCCACCAGGCCGCGGCGCAGGGCCAGCCGGCGGTTGGCCAGATAGAAGGCATCGGCCAGCCGGGCGTAGCGCGCGACCAGGAAGTCGGCTAGCCCGAACAGCTTGACCTCCTTAGCCGATCCGTCGCTCGCCCCCACGAACCGCAGGTAGTCGAGCTGGCGCCGCTCCGGGGTCCACTGGAACAGCAGCGAGTAGCCCAGCGCCGCGAAGTGGGTCTCGCCCAGGAACGCGGGCACCACCGCGACGGCCAGCAGGACCAGGAGCCAGGGCACGTACACCACCAGCGCTCCGGCCAGCGTGACCAGGGTGATGGCGTCCTGCGCGGTGCCGAGCAACAGCCCCAAAAGTCCGATGCGCCCCACCGTCTGCCGCCGGGCGCGCTCGAGATGATCGTAGAACTCGGCATTCTCGAACTGCGCCAGATCCAGGGTGGCGGCGTGCCGCATGAGTCGCACGCTCACCGTGTTGGCGAAGAGGTCGCCCAGGAGGCTCTCGAGCAGCGCCGACCCGCGGGCCAGCCCCTCGCCGACCACGGCGATACCCAGCTCCAGCACCACCAGCCGGCCCAGGACGAGCCAGGCGACCGGGTCGCCCGCCTGGGCCGCGGTGATGGCGCCCACGACCCCGTCGATGATGAGCTTCCCGACCCACAGCACCGCGACCGGCACGAACGCCCGAACCACCCGCAGCGCCACGATGCTGGGCGCATAGCCCCGATGGGTCTGCCACACCATCTTGAGGAGCGGGGGGATGTAGCGCAGCGCGGCCAGCCGCTCGCGCAACGGCGGAAGTTCCTCGCCGGGATTGAGCGGGCTCCGGCGCATGCGCGGGATCCCGTGGGGTATGAAGGGGGTGCCCACCGGTCCTTAACATCGCCACCCCGGGGCCGTCAGACCAGCAGGACCCAGCTCCAGCTCCCGCGGGAGGGACCGTGAGACCCAGTGGCATCATTCTGGCCGCCCTCGTCGCCGCCGTCGCGCCGGCCCTGCCGGCGCAGGATGCCGACACCGGGCGGGCCGTGCACCTGCTCAATCGTGCGGCGTTCGGCGCGCGACCCGGTGACGTCGCCCGGGTGCTCGCCCTGGGGGTGGATCGCTGGCTGGAGACCCAGCTCCACCCCGACCGCATTCCCGACACCACGCTGACCCGGTACCTCGCGAGCCTCGACGTGATGCGGCGCTCGCCGGAGGAGATCGGTCGCGTGGTGCGCGACGCCCTGGTCGAGCGGCGCGCGCGCCAGGTGCGGGCGGCGCGGGACTCGACCCGACCGATGGAGCCGGCGGACGCGGGCGGCTCGCCCCTCCGGCGCTACCCGGCCCAGCTCCAGCAGGCCGCCCTCGCGCGGGCCGTGCTCTCCGAGCGGCAGCTCTACGAGGTGCTGGCCGACTTCTGGGTCAACCACTTCAACGTGTTCATGGCCAAGGGAAACGAGCTCGCGCTGATGCCGGCGTACGTGGAGGAGACCATCCGCCCGCGGGTGCTGGGGAAGTTCGAGGGCCTGCTGGTGGCGACGGCGCAGAGCCCGGCGATGCTGATGTATCTGGACAATGCGCAGTCCGTAGCCGAGGGTGCCGTGCCGCCGGTGCTGGCGGGGCAGAGGGGCAGAGGGGCAGGGCGGCAGGCCGCGCGGCGTGACTCCCTGCGGGCGCGGCTCGAAGAGCGCATGCCGAAGGGCATCAACGAGAACTACGCCCGCGAGCTGCTCGAGCTGCACACCCTGGGGGTGGACGGCGGCTACACCCAGGCGGACGTGGTGGCGGTCGCCCGCATCCTGACCGGCTGGAGCGTCCGGCGCCGCGGAGCCCCGGAGTTCGAGTTCAACGACTGGGCCCACGACGGCGGCGACAAGGTCGTGCTCGGCCGCACCTTCCATGAGCAGGGGATGGACGAAGGCCTCGAGCTGCTGGCGTTTCTGGCCAGGCAGCCCGCCACGATGCGCCACGTGAGCGCCAAGCTGTGCATGCGCCTGGTGAGCGACGTTCCGCCCGAGGGCTGCATTGACGCCGGCGTGCACGCCTGGGAGCGGAGCGATGGAGAGATCCGCGAAGTGGTGCGCGCCATTCTCCGGTCGCCGGAGTTCTGGGCGCCAGAAGCCCGCGCCGCCAAGATGAAGACGCCGCTCGAGTTCGTGGCGTCGGCCGTCCGGGCCGTGGGCGGCCGCCCGGATTCCACCCCGGCGCTCGCCGCGCTGGTGGGCCGCCTGGGTCAGCCGCTCTATCTCCAGGCCGCCCCCACCGGATACGCCGAGCGGGAGGAGTCCTGGGTCAACTCCGGCGCGCTGCTCGAGCGGTTCAACGTCGCGATGGGCCTCGCGGCGGGCCGGTTGCCGGGCGTGTGGTACGATGCCGACCGGCTGGTCCCGCTGGAATCCGACCCCGGCCGGCTGGCGGACGCGGTGAACGCGGCCCTGCTCACCGGTACGGCCGGCGATGCCACCCGGTCCACCATGCGCCGCCAGCTCGCCGACATCCGTGACCCGGCCGCCGCCCGCGTGTTCGCCATCGGGCTCGCGCTGGGGAGCCCCGAGTTCCAGCGCCAGTGAGGAGCCGCGCCATGCCGTGCGATTGCTCGACCGCATCGATGGACCGCCGCGTCTTCGTCCGCGCGGGTACACTGGCGCTGGTCAGCCTGGGCCTCGATCCCATCTTCCTGACCCGCGCGGCGTACGCCAACCGCTCAACCGCTCAACCGCCCAACCGCCAGAAGACTCTCATCTGCGTCTTCCAGCGGGGCGCGGTGGACGGGCTCAACATGATCGTCCCCCACGGGGACGCGGCGTATTACCGGGAGCGGCCCCGCATTGCGGTTCCCCCGCCGGGAAAGGACGGCGGCGCGCTGGATCTCGACGGCACCTTCGGCCTCCACCCGGCGCTGGCGCCGTTGCTCCCCTTCTACCGGGCCGGGTCGCTCGGCATCGTGCACGCGGTGGGCTCGCCCGACGCCACGCGGAGTCATTTCGATGCTCAGGACTACATGGAGACCGGAACGCCGGGCCGCAAAGGCACGGCGGACGGCTGGCTCAGCCGGCACCTGGCTCACGCGGCCGATCATCGGGAAACGCCGTTTCGCGGGGTGGCGATCGGTCCCCAGCTTCCCCGGGCGCTGCGCGGGGCCGCGCCGGCCCTCGCCATCGGCGACCTGCAGGCGTTCGGGCTGCGCGGCCGGGGGCGCGCCCGGGACCGGATCGAGGCGGCGTTCGAAGAGATGTATGCCGGAGCCGCCACCGGCCTGGTCGCCTCGTCCTCGGCCGAGGCGTTCGAGGCGGTGAAGATGCTCCGGACGGCCGACCCGGCCCGCCACCAGCCGGGGAACGGCGCGGAATACCCCCGCTCGCCTTTCGGGCAGGCGATGCGGCAGCTGGCGCAGCTGATCAAGGCGGAGCTGGGCCTCGAGATCGGCTTTGCCGATCTGGGAGGGTGGGACACCCACGTGAACCAGGGCGCCGCCCAGGGCCAGCTCGCCGCGCGCCTGCGCGATCTGGGCGCCGGGCTCACGGCCTTCGCCACCGACCTGGGTGAGCGCATGGCCGACGTGCTGGTGCTGACCATGAGCGAATTCGGCCGCACGGTGGCAGAAAACGGCAACGCCGGAACGGATCACGGGCACGGGACGGCAATGATGGTCCTGGGCGGCAACACGCGCGGCGGACGGATTCACGGTCGCTGGCCGACGCTCGATGAAGGGGCGCGGTTCGAGGGGCGCGACCTGGCGGTCACGACTGATTTCCGAACGCTGTTTGGGGAGATACTCGAGAAGCACCTCGGTGCCACGGAGTTGACCTCCATCTTCCCCGCGTTTGAGGCGGTGGGAAGCGGGCTGGGGGTCATAGGCTAGACGGCCAGACGGCTAGCCGTCTACCCTGTCATCTTTCGCCTCATGCCCTTTCGCCTATCTTCCCCCCAGTGAAAGAACGTCTCGACGACCCCATCCTCCGCATGGTCGTCGCCGCCGGGACCTGCCACGACCTGCGGGAGTTCTGGCACGCGGTCGCCGAAATCCTGTTGCTCGCGCGGCGGGCCACCCAGGTCGTCATCGAGTACAGCGATCGCTGGGGGGCCGGAACCGTCCGGGCCGGCGCCGAATCCGCCGCAGGCGAGGCCCACGCCGAAACGTGGCGGGAGGACGACGACCGCTTCGTCCGCCTGACCATCCGGCCGCGGGGGCCGGCCGACGAGCCCCTCGAGCGCGAGCTGCACATGGCGGCCGAGCTGTCGCTCCTGGTGGGCCGCCGGTCCTCCATGGAGCACGAGCGTCGCATCGGCATCTTCCTGGTCGAGCTGTCGCGCTGGGCGCGGACCGCGGCGGCCGATCCCCATCAGCTGCTCCAATACACGGTGCAGAGCGTCCTGTCGCTCACCGCGTCCCACGGCGCGATGGTGATCGAGCGGACGGCGAACGGCGGTCTCGCGCTGGTCGCGGCGGTCGGGGCGACCGACGTGTTCAATGCCGGCGAGGGCGCGCTGGCGCAGGGCCTGTTCACTCGGGTGGCGACGTCCGGCGATGCCGTGCTGACCGAGCGCCTGGGTGACGAGCCCGGGCTGCCCGTGACCGACGCTGCCCGGCCCAAGCTCGCCGCCGCGATGATCGTTCCGCTGTCCACCTCGGGCGAGCCGGCGGGCGTGCTCGCGGTGTACCGGATGCGGGACCGGCCCCGCGGCGACGAGCGCTTCGATTTGAACGACCTGGCCAACCTGCAGGCCGTCGCCTCCCACATCGGGGGCGCGCTGGAGCTGTCCTGGGCGATTCGCGCCGCGAGTCAGGCCGCTCGGCGGGCCAGCGCCATGGTGAACGGGAGCCCGCTCCCGCTGGCCCTGCTCGCCCGGTCGGGCCGCGTGCTCGAGGCCAACCCCGCGTTCGTGACCCTGTTCGGGTTCGAGGCGCCGGACCGGGTCCGCGATCAGCATCTCGACGCCTTTCCGCTGGTGCTCGACCGCGTGACCCCGATGGAAGCGCTGGACCTGGCCGCGAGCGGCGTGCCCTGGCGGGGCCGGGCCCGCGTGCTGCGGGCCGCGGAAGGCGAGCGGAAGTGCGACGCCTTCTTCACCCCGCTGGGCGAGGGTGACGGCGACCTCCAGTTCCTGCTGGCCGTTCAGGACCGGACCGACGAGCTCCGGGCCCGCCGGGATCAGGTGGCGCGGGAGAAACTGGCCACGGTGGGCACCATCGCCGCCGGCGTGGCCCATGAGGTCAACAACCCGCTCGCCGCGATCCGCATGGAAGCCGAGCTGCTCGGCATGCAGCACACCAGCCCGGAGATCGTGGGCGCCACCCAGGCCATCATCCGCGAGGTGGACCGCGCGGCGCGCATCGCCAAGAGCCTGCTCCGGCTAGCCACCCAGTCGCACGGACGGATGAACGAGATTCCAGTGGGCCAGCTCCTGGCCGACATCATCGCCGTGCGGGCGCCGCTCCTGAAGGAGATCGGAGTGGGCCTGCGGACTTCGGTGGCGGACGGCCTGCCGCCCGTCCTGGCCCGGGGCGGCGACCTCGAACAGATCCTGATGAACCTCCTCACCAACGCCGAAGACGCGGTCCAGGGTCGGCTGGTCCAGGAGATCGAGGTGAGCGCCACTCGCGAAGGGGACGCGGTGCGCCTGACCGTGGACGACACGGGTCTCGGCGTGCCGCCGGACCTCCGCACCAAGGTCTTCGATCCGTTCTACACCACCAAGGCCCCGGACAAGGCCACCGGCCTGGGCCTCGCCATGTGCCAGCGCATCGTGAGCGAGCTGGGCGGGCGGATCTGGGCGGAGGAAAGTCCGCGCGGCGGGGCGCGGTTCGTGGTCGAGCTGCCGGCGGAGACGGGACGGGCGGCCGGCCAGGCCAGCGTCCGCGCCGGGATTCGGGGCGACCGCCAACCGGCATAGCGCCCGCCCGTTGTCGGCCGCTTGCATGCCTGCCGGTGCAGGCACTAGCATTGCGCGTGTAACTCGCCGGCAACTGCACAAACTGCACGGCACCTTCCCCGGTGGTGAGGGAGCGGAAGGAGCCCGTCCGCACCGGCTCGGCGTCCCTCCCGGTTCCGATGCTGCGGGCCGCGGTCGAGCGGGAATTGGCCGTCGTCTCTCTCCGGCGCGCGGCGGCGGAGATCGGCCTGAGCCCCAACGCCCTGCGTAACTTCGTCCGGGGCGCCCAGCCGCGCGCGACCACCCGGTTGCGCCTGGAGCACTGGGTGGCCGGTCGTCCGGCCGCCGCGCCGGGCCCGTCCCTGCCGGCGTTCGTTCGCCTGCTGGAGCAAGTGACCCCGGACCTCCCGCCCCGCGACGCGTCGGCCCTGGGCCGAGACGTCACCCAACTGCTGCTCGACGTGTATCGTCGCCGGCACCTCCGTCCGCCCCGCTGGGTGCGCGAGGTCGCGCGCCACTACGGCACGCCGGCCGACTGAGTCGACTCTCCCGGGTTGACTCGGCCGCCCCGCCGAGCGTAAGCTCGGCGTGCAGTTCGTGCAGTTCGCCCAGGCGGGGACGATGGCGGAGCGAGTCCGGGTGCTGGTGGTTGACGATGAAGCGGCCATTCGCCGGGTGCTGGGGCAGTTTCTCGAGGGTAGAGGCTGCGCCGTGCGCGAGGCGGCAAATGGCGTGGATGCGCTGGCATGGATCCTTTCCACCGCGCTCGACGTCGTGGTGTCCGACCTGATGATGCCGGAGATGGATGGCCTCGCGTTGTGGCGGCGCGCGGCCGCCGCCCGGCCGGCGCTCTGCCGGCGATGGGTGGTAATCAGCGCCCACCCACTGCCCCAGGAGTTGGCCACGGCGGGCGTGTTGTACCTGCAGAAGCCGGCCGATCTGGAGGCGGTCTGGGCCGCCGTACGGGTGGCGGTCGGATAGGCTGAGCCCCGTTTCACGAGCCCGGCCCGGCGGCGGTACCTTTGACGGCGTGCGTCGCCCCGTGACTCCATGACCGGCTCGACCCGTTCGGGTGATTCCCCGCCCGGCCCTCGACGAGAGCGGGACGAGCTCGTCACCGCCACCGGCTGGCGGCTCGTCGGCCAGGCCACCCGGCTCGTGTCCGACCTCGCGGCCGCGGGCGTGGATGCGCCGCGTCGCGACGAAGACCTCCTGTACGCCGCGCGCTTTCAGTTGAAACCCCGAATAGGCACCGGCGTCATCGAGCCGGCGCTGTCCGTCCTCAACGCCGCGCTTGCCGCCACGCGCCCGGACGGGCGCCCGCTCGACCGCCGAACCGACGTCACGCACGTGTCGGACCGATACCACGCGGCCCAATGGCGCGTCGCGGAGGCGGGGGATCGCTGGGTGGGCGAGCTGATCTGGCGGCACCCTCACCCGACGATTCGCGGCGTGGCCTGTACCACCCACGCCGTCCTGTCGGAGCAGCCGGCACTGACCAGGTTGACCGTACGGGTGGGCGTTCCCGGCGGCATACCCGCGGTCTACGGGGCGGTGGGGGCGGGCCAGGCGCATCCGGCGTTTCTGGCCGAATTGAACCGGGTGGTGCGGCTGGTGTACGGCGGGGCAGCGGCGGATCCCAGAACCCTCGAGGACACCGACATCGACTCGTTCGTCCGGAACGTCCTGCTGTCCGAGGAGCGGGCGTATCCGGCCGCCGTGTTGGCGCCGACCGAGGAAGGCGAGTATCTCGTGCCCCCGGCACAGCTCGCCGAGGAACTGCTCGGTTGCGCCCATGTCTACGTGATGGCCCGTCACCCGACCACGTTCCGGTTGAGCGACGCGCTGGGCGACCGGCGCCTCTCGTGCTACTGGGGCGCGCTGCGCGTGTATCTCCCGGCCTTTTCCTGCGCCGACCGCCCTGACGACCATCCGCTGCTGGTCGGCGAGCGCCTGGTGGACCCGGTGGTCCGAGCGCAGCTTCGGGGCATGCTGGGCGCACGACGGAACGTCCCGATCCCCGCGGGAGTGGACGCGCTGCGCCAACCCAACCCGCCACCCCCGGCGGAGCCCGCGCCGGCCGCACCGGGTCCGCCTCCGGCGGAAGCACCAAGACGGAAACCGGAGGAATTGGCCGCGGCCGCCGCGGCCTCCCGGACCGCCGCGACGTTCCCTGGCGAGTTACGAGCCGTGAGTGAGCGGCTGGGCGAGGTGGCGCGCCAGCTCGAGCGGCTGATCTCGCTCCACGAAAGCCTGCTCGACGAGATGGTGGGCCTCCGGACCACGCAGGCGGTCCGCGGAGCCACCGCCGCTGGGCTGGAACGGCGCATCGGCCGGTTCGAGCAATTCCTCCGGCAGCAGTTTGCTCCGGCGCCGGCCGAGGATGCCGGGGCGGCTGCACCGGAGGACCAGGAGCCGGCCGAAGACCGCTCGGAAATCACCGTCGGATCGGTCGTCCGGCAGGCGGCGGTCACCCATGCCGATGCCCTGCTGATCCTCGACGAGGCCATCCGCTCGGCGGAGAACAGTCCTTATGAGGACGTCGATCGAGTGGCCCTGGTCCTGGAGGCCATGGCCCTGGTGGCGCGGCGACGGCAGGGGGGCAAGCTGGGGACGTCGCTGCGGGAGGGGTTCCGGGAGCTGGGCATCGAGTATCGGGGCGGGATCGGGAGCGCAACCTCCGAACGGCTTCGGCGACAGTACGTGGCACGAATGCCGACTGGTGATATCGTCGAATGTGAAGAGCACATTGTGCTCGGAGCGAGCTACGATCCGCGCTATTGCCTGCGGATCTACTTCACCTCGCGCGCGCCCGCCGAGCCGCGGTTCGTGATCGCGCACGTGGGCCGGCACTTCGACGTGCCGACCACGACGTAGGCCGCGGCTTCGGCCCGCCCCCATGAGCCATCCGCCTGACGTTCTCACCGACCGCGAGATCCACCTCCCGCCGCGCCTGCACGACGTACCGCTGTTCGAGCTGCCCATCGAGCGGCGCGCCGTCAACGCCCTGCTCGCCGCGGGTCTGCTCTGGGTGGGCGACCTGCACGGCCGACCGCTGGCGTCGCTCTTCCGGATCCACCGGTTCGGGCGCCGGTCTATCTCCCGGCTGCTCGAGGCCCTCGCGGTCGTATGGGCGCGGTCCGGCGGCGAGCCGCCGGCCCAGGCGCTGCCCGGCGAAGACATCCCGCTCGCGTCGCTCGGCTTCGGTGAGGTGGCGCTGGCGGCGATGGCGGCCAGGGGAGTCTCGACGGCCGGCGCGCTCGCGTCCGAGGCACGCCTGGAGCGTTCCGGCATCATCCTGCCCCTCGGATCGCGGATCGTGAACCTGCTCGGCGCCGCCGGTGGCCCCCTGACCACGAGCCGGCTGCTCGCTCTCCTCGATAAGGCCGGTGTCCGGACCAGTGCCGCGGCCCTGGGGGCGCTGCCGCGGCTGGCGCGGATGGGGCTGGTGCCGCCGGTCGAGCACGTCGCCGAGGGTGACCGCTGGAGCGTCCCCACCACCGATGATTGACCGCGAGTGGCTGGCCGCGCGGTTCTGGGGGACGGAGGAGAGCGGCCGGTAAGTCAATAAGCCATTTCGCATTGGGACGTTTGGTGGGGGTGCGGTCGGTGGCGATCCCCTACCCCAGTGGTAGTGCTTCCCCTACCACTAGTGGTAGTTCCTCCCGGGGCCCGCAGGACCCAATCTTCAGGCTATGGTTACTGGCCGGCCTGGCGCCACGATCCTGGTAGTCGAGGACGAGCCCGCTCTTCGGCGGACGGCGCTCCGGATCCTGGGCAAGCTGGGCTATCAAGTGGTACTGGCGGAGCGGGGTGAGGAAGCGCTCGAGCGGCTCAGGTTGGGGCAGGCCTTCGAGTTGGTAATCAGCGACTATCACCTACCGGACACGGATGGCTGGCGGCTTCTGGCGAGCCTGCGGGCGGCGGGCTACGCCGGCGGGTTCGTGCTCACCAGTGGAAGTGACGAGGAGGACCTGGCGGGGGAGCGACCGCTCGAAGCAGGCGTCCCGTTCCTGGGCAAGCCGTTCGCCATCGAGGAGTTGGCGCGGGTGGTGCGCGAGGTGCTGGAACGGCACAAACCGGGCGAGGACGGGCCGTGATTGAGCCGGATCACGAGGGTCACGACATGTGTCTGGCCGCCGCCAATCCGAGTCCGGGCCCGATACGCCTTTTCAGCGAGGCACGCTTCCGCGAGCATGTTAGGAGATGCGGGCGCACGGCTCCGCGGGGCCGTTCATAGCCTGCGTGCCAAGTTGTGGTCGGGTTACCGTCCTTGGCAGGCGCTGTTCGGCCGGTCTGACCGGTCCCACGTAACACATCACCTTTCGCTCCTCACCTTACTGCAACACGCCCGTCAGCCAGCGCATCACGTTGAGCGCGAACTGCTTGTTGCCGATGCCCGGCACGTTCATCCCCATGACGCCGAGCGTCTCGCCGGCCGCGCCGCGCACCACCTGCGCCGACAGCATCCCCGCTTCGCCTAACACCACCACCCGACCCCGCCCGACCACGAGCGCCAGTCCCAGTCCCCGGCCGCGGGCCGAATGGGTCGGCAACCCGGCCACGGCGGTTCGCCACGCCGTCCCGGGGTTGGGTTGGGCCGCCGCCTGCTCGGGCGTCGGGCTCGGATGGTCCACCGCCTGTTCACCGAGCGCGAGCAGCACCTCGGCCCCCGGCGCGGCGAGCGACTGTCCCGTGAAGGCCACCACGCTGTCGAGTCCGCGGGCAATGGGATGATCACGCAACAGGCCGTTCTCTCGGCTGAACAGGAGAATGGACGGTCCCCCGAAACCGCGGAAGAAGTGCTCCGCATCCTCGGTGAACCCCTTGCTCATGCTGACCCCAAACCGCTGCGCCAGACCCTCGGCGGCGACCCCCATGGGCGCGTGATCCGCTACCAGGAGCAGCAGCCCGCCGGCCTGCACCCACTCGTGGACCGCATCGGCCTCTGACTCGGTGAAGCCGGGCCGGGCATACGCGCCCGCGTCCCACTCGCCGCCGATGGCGTTGGCGATCACCAGGACCTGATAGGCCGACAGGCTCTCGCGGCTGAACGGCGCGGTGTTGGCCACGACCCGGTACCCGTCGGCGGCCATCAATCGCGCGAATGGCTCATACCGGCCGGTCATCGTATGGAAGTTGTGATGCGCTTCGTCGATCCCCACCACGGGCCCGGTGCCCGGCCGGTACGCGGGCGTCGCGACCGTGGCGTCGAAACTGGTGTCGGCAACCTGCTGGGCCGAAGCGGAACGCAGGGCCAGCAGGGCTGCCATCAGGAAGGCGAGCTTCATTTTGTTCAGCCTCGCGCGCGTTTGGTACCGGCCGGGAACGGATGCGGGCGCAGGTTCGCCCGTGGCTCTTTTCAGCTTGGCCCGAGCGCTGATGCGCCGGGCCGCACTCGACGACCTGGGAGTCGCGCTGCCCGCGGCTCGCCTCGCCCTGAGGCTACTCTTTGTCGCCGCCCGGGACCAGGCCGGCCGGGACGCCGCCCAGGCCGCGGCGCAGGCGTTGGATCAGGCGAGGGCGCTCATCCGACAGCTGTCATAGGCGCGCCGAATGCCGTCGCGCAGTATTGGATCGGGGATGCCGATGCGCGCTCGGCCCGCGCTACGCGCGTGCGCCCTTTAAGGGCGCCCTGCCGCCGAGCCCGCCCTTCAGGGCGGGAAACGCCCCACGACGAACCGAATAGGCCGGTCATAAAACACGTAGTTCCACGCCCAGCCCAGCAGTGCCGCCAGCCGATTGCGGAACCCGATCAGGAAATACAGGTGGACCCCGAGCCAGGCCCACCAGCCGATCCACCCCTTGAGCGACACCCCGCGCACCACCGCCACCGCGGCGTTCCGGCCCACGATGGCCATGATTCCCGGATCCCGGTAGCGGAACGGGCGTGGCGCCGCGCCTCGCACCGCCCGCAGGATGTTCTCGGCCACTGAGAAGCCCTGCTCGATCGCGGGTCGCGACAGCATGGCGATCTCCCGGCCGTCCTGCATGAACGCCGCGGCGTCACCCACCGCGAACACGCCGTCGAGATCCGGCACCCGCAGGTACGCGTCCACCTCGAGCCGGCCGTTTTTCGACCGCGGCGCCGTCAGTCCCTCTTCCAGCGACTCGGCCCGGACGCCGGCGGCCCACACCAGGGTCTCGGCCTCGATCGCCTCGCCCGACGACAGCGTCACCTGGTGGCCGGCCACCGACCGCACCATCGCGCCGAGACGCACCGTGGCCCCTAGCCGCTCGAGCCGGCGGCGCGCGTCGGCGCCCAGGGCCGGCGGGAACGCGCCCAGCAGGCGGTCGGCGCCTTCGACCAGCACGATGCGCACTTCGCTCCGGTGAATGGTGGGGTAGTCCCATCCCACGATGAGCTTCACCAGCTCGGCCAGCGCCCCGGCGTACTCCACGCCGGTCGGGCCCCCGCCCACCACCAGGAAGGTGAGCAGGCGCCGCCGGTCGGGTGCGCCGGCCGTGGCCGCGGCCTCGAACCGGGACAGCACGTGGTCCCGCAGCCGGAGCGCCGAGGGCAGATCGTTCAGGCCCTGGGCCACACGCTGCACGGCGTCGAGCCCGAAGTAGTTGGCGCGGGCGCCGGTGGCCAGCACCAGGTAGTCGTAGGGCTCGTCCGGACCCTCGACCGTGCGGACCACCCGGCGGGCCGGGTCCACCCCCGCCACGGTCGCCATCCGGAACGCCACGTTCCGGGACCGGCGAAAGACGGCGCGAACCGGGTAGGCGATGTCGCTGGCGTTCAGTAGCGAACTGGCCACCTGGTA
>Ga0210377_10000540_pt1 | contig 36411 bp, 32 predicted proteins | sample PLM4_65_b1redo_FD_155480 | JGI IMG/M metagenome (GOLD analysis project Ga0210377, IMG submission 155480) | Groundwater sediment microbial communities from an aquifer in East River, Colorado, USA - PLM4_65_b1 redo | ecosystem: Environmental > Terrestrial > Soil > Riparian zone | place: USA: East... | reverse complement strand
TCCCACGCTGGGACCCGTCAACGAAGCCGGGGAAGTGGCGGGCAAGATCAAGAAGGTGTTCCGCGATAAGGACGGCGAGATCAATGTCGAGACCCGCGACGCGCTCAAAGCTGAACTCGGCGATGTGTTGTGGTATATGGCGCAAGTCGCCACCGAGTTGGACTTAACGCTCGACGAGATCGCGGAATACAACATCGAGAAACTTTATAGTCGGTTGGAAAGAGGCAAGATCAAAGGGGATGGGGATAATCGGTAGATAGTCTTCCGGTCGACTAGTCTTTTAGTCTGCTAGTCAAAATTGACTATGAGACTAGTGGACTAGTGACTAGCCGACTACACCATCATTCTTCATTAACTCAATCGTATCCTGAGCATACCCAAGGTGACTTAACACTTCCTGGGTGTGTTCGGCGTAGGTTGGGAGCGAGGCGCTCTCAGCCCAATCGAATGATTCGAGGCGGAAGGGTAAGGAGGGGAGTTGGGTTAGGTCGCCGTTGGGGAGTGTGGTGGGAATCAAACTCCCGCTTTGAATTAATTGTTCATCGTGGAATAGATCTTCGGGGTGGGAGATGGGGGAGAAGGGCAGTTCGGCTTGTTCGCATTTCACAAGCACATCGCTCAAAGCATATTTTGAGATCATCTCGCGCACCGCAGGCAGGAACCAATCGCGTTCGGTGATGCGATCGTTGTTGGTCTTGAGTCTTGCATCATTGAGCCAATCTTGTTGTTCAAAGACCTGACAGAATTTTTCCCATTGCTTGTCGCTGGTCACACCGATAAAGACTCTTTGATTGTCAGATGTTTCAAACTGATGATAGATCGCCCACGCACTGACTCGCGCAGGCATCGGCGGCACCGGTTCTTTTGACACCGCTGCGTATGCCATGTGATGTCCCATCAGGAAGGCAGCGGTTTCGAATAAGGCACTGCGTACGAGTTGCCCTTTGCCGGTGGTATCACGTTCGCGCAATGCAACCAGGATTCCCATAGCACCCATCATGCCGGTGGTTATGTCTACAACCGATGCGCCCGCGCGCAACGGCTGACCGACAGGTCCGGTCATGTAGGCGAGTCCGCTCATCATTTGGACAACTTCGTCGAGCGCGGTTCGGTGTTGATAAGGTCCGGGCAGGAATCCTTTTAATTGGCAGTAGACAAGTTGCGGGTAGTGCGAAGCGAGTTCTTCATATCCCAATTTGAGTCTGTCCATTGTGCTGGGCGCGTAATTTTCCACGAGCATGTCGGTCGACTCCAAAAGTTTATGGATCACATCCAGCCCGCGCGGGTCTTTGAGATTCACGCCGATGCTTTTTTTGTTGCGATTGAAAAACGGGAAGTAGCCCATGCCGAAACCCTTGAGCTTGCGCGTGGGGTCGCCATCAGGCACAGGCTCGATGCGAATGACTTCGGCGCCGAGGTCGCAAAGGATGAGTCCCGTTGCAGGACCCAGCACCGCATGCGTGAACTCAAGCACGCGCAGACCCGTAAGCGGCTTATTCATAACCACCTGTTTGATTCAAAAAATTCACGAGCCCGCCTGCGTTGAGAATCTTCAACATCACGTCGGGCATTTTGGTGGCGCGATATTGTTTGCCGTCGCTTTCGATGAATCCGTTTTCGATATCGATGGTGACTTGTGATCCATTTTGGATTTCGTGTTCAGGCGACTCAATAACGAGCAAACCGATGTTGATGGCGTTGCGGAAGAAGATGCGCGCAAAAGATTTGGCGACGACGGCAGAGACTCCCGCCGCTTTGAGCGCGATCGGCGCCTGCTCACGGCTCGACCCGCACCCGAAATTGCCGCCTGCTACGAGCACATCTCCCACGCTGACAGTTTTACTGAAGGATGGGTCAAGGTCTTCGAGCACATGTGATGCCAGCTCGGAGGTATCGAGGGTCTTGGTGTATTTGCCGGGGATGATGCGGTCGGTGTCGATGTTGTCGATAGGGTAGACGTGGGATTTGCCAGTTACGGTATTGGGCATGGTGTGTTAATTCCTTGATAAAGAAAGAGGAAAGAAGAAAGATCGAGGACGACCGACCGCTGACCGCCTCTTTCATCTTTCATGCATGGTCTTCGGTCGGTCGTCTGTGGTCAAATCTTTTCGGGGTCAACAATCTCACCTGCAACTGCCGCCGCAGCGACAACGGCGGGCGATGCTAGATAAATATTGCTCTTCGGGTTTCCCATGCGCCCTTGAAAATTTCTGTTCGTGGAGGAAATCACTGTCTCGCCATCGCCGGGGACTCCGAGATGTGTGCCCACGCAGGGACCGCATCCCGATGTGATGAAGACTGCACCTGCATCGGTGAGCGTTTGGATGGTGCCATCTTGCAAGGCGGCATCGAACACAGCTTTGGATGCGGGAGCAATGATTAATCGCACGGCGAGTCTTTGTCCGCGCAAAACTTCGGCGGCGGATTGCAAATCTTCGAGGCGGCTATTAGTACACGAGCCAATGAAGGCGGCGTCTATTTTTGTGCCGATGAGTTGGTCAATGGGGACGACGTTGTCAGGCGAGTGCGGTTTGGCAATTTGTGGACGGATATGTGAAACGTCGAAGGTGAACTTTGCGCGGAAGTTGGCAGACTCGTCTACATGCTGGTGTTCAAAAGGATAGGGGAGGTGCAAACCTTTCGTGTCAACGAGTCCCGTTTTGGCGCCCATCTCAGCGACCATGTTGGTCAACACCATGCGGCTGGCAAGCGTCATGGATTCGACGGCTGTACCGTTGAACTCGATCGCTTCGTAGACTGCACCTTCAACGCCTGTCTTTTGAATCAAGAACAGAATAATATCTTTGGCAGAGACGCCTTTGGATAATGTTCCGCCGTTGAGCGTGAACAACACTGTTTGCGGAACTTTGAGCCAGGTTTTGCCTGTGCGCAGGACGCCTGCTAAATCTGTGGAACCCACTCCGACAGCGAAGGCGCCGAGTGCACCGTAGGTGGGCGTGTGTGAGTCCGCACCGAGGAATAAGTCACCAGGTTTGACGTGTTCATTCTCCACCATGAGCTGATGACAAATCCCTGCGCCGACATCGTAGAGTTTGATGTCTTGTGCTCGCGCGAAGTCACGCATAAGTTTGTGAAGATTCGCCACACGTTCATTTGGCGCGGGGGAGGCATGGTCGATGATGAGGAAGGTTTTGTCTTTGTTCCAAACTTTGTCGCCGCCCATTTCTTTGAAGGCTTTGAGGGCAAAGGGTGCGGTGGCGTCTGTTGCCATGACGGCGTCCACATCCACGATGGCGATGTCGCCTGCGGAGACGGGTTGATTGGTGTGTTGGGAGATGATACGTTCGGAGAGGGTTTGATTCATTTTTACTTTTTATTTCATCTGGTGGTCGAGTAGCCCCGCATGGTTTTGGCGGGGCGTATCGAGACCACATAACGAGATAACCATTAATATTTTATTGGGAGGTTAGGCGGTGGTCTCGATACGGGTCTCGCTATCGCTCGCCCTACTCGACCACCAGGATCATCAATTAAATTAAATGTGCCATCTTTGCGGGGAGTTCTTTTCCTAAGTACGTTTCCATTTTACGAGTCAACTCGGCAATCTTCTTCACATCGACTCCTGTTTGGATTCCCATTTCGTGCAACATATTGGCGGTGTCTTCGGTGGCGATGTTGCCTTTGGCAGTTTGAATGAAGGGACAGCCGCCGAGTCCGCCGAAGGAGGTGTCGAACATGGTGATGCCTGATTTCAATGCGGAGAGAAGATTCGCGAGTCCTTGTCCGCGTGTGTCATGGAGATGTAAGACAACAGGCACACTTCCTGCTAACGGTAATACTTCTTGTACAATGCGGCGGATGAGTTGTGGATTTCCCAAGCCAGCCGAATCCGCCAACGATAATTCGTCAATGCCCATCGCCAAAAATCTACGTGTCATTGAAATCACTTTGCTTTGTTCAATCTTGCCTTCGTACGCACATCCAAATGCAACCTGCACGCCTGCGCGTACTTTCATTCCATAGTCACGCGCCTTCTTCACCATCACTTCCATTTCTTGCATGCCATCTTCAATCGTGGTGTTGGCATTTTTCTTCGCAAGCGTTTCGGAGGCGGGTACGCCCATGTCCACTTTTTGGATGCCAGCTTCCGCCGCACGTTCGAGTCCTTTGAGATTCAGCACGAGGGCAGAAAAGGTCACTTGATCAGAAGCAGGCAACAGCTTGGAAAGAGCCGCGGCGTCCGACATTTGCGGGACAATTTTTGGATTCACAAACGACGTCACCTGAATCTCTTTGAGTCCCGCATCCATCAAGCCTTTGACGTATTCAAGTTTCATTTCGGTCGGGATGAATTTTTCCTCGCGCTGGATTCCATCCCTAAGTCCGACTTCGACCAAATTGACTTCGACCGGCACCGTGGGGACTTCAAGCGCTTCGCTCCGACGCCATAGTCTGTTGTGATAAAGAAGAGGCATATCTGCATCTGACACAGACAGGTCTCTGACTTCGCCGACAAAAATGGTGTGGTCGCCGCCATCGTACATGTTCCAGACTTTGCAATCGACCCACGCCAGCGACTCAGGAAAGATGGGACTGCCTGTTGTGGCGGATTTGGTAGTGAGCCCTGCAAAGCGGTCTTTGATTTCAGGCTTCAAGCCTGCGAAACGCATGCCTAACTCCCACTGACGCGCGGACAAGAAATTGACAGCGAAGACTCCGCTTTCAGCGATGACGTTGTGTGTGAACAATTTTTTATCGAGACTCACCAGCACAAGCGGAGGGTTGAGACTCAGACTCGTGAATGAACTCGCGGTAATGCCGATGGGCGTGTCGCCGTGTTTGGTCGTGACAACGGTCACGCCTGAGGCGAATTGCGCCATCGCGCGTTTGAATTCGTTGGGGTCGAAGGTCATGATAGTTTCCGTGTTGCGTATTTCGTAGTGCTTAATTGGTTTCAGTCGTCGAAGACGTTGCGTTTGATGAATGGTGCGGTTGCGAATCGGAGCAGAAGTTTCCAGCGGGGCTGATATTGAAGGAGCGCGCCGTTCTTTTCGTTCGTCAACATTTGGGAAGCCAGCCATGGAACGACGTCTGAAACGCGATTGGCGATGATGTTGAAGATTGGTTTGACTTTATTCAATTCCTCAGGCGTTTTGTATTGACCTGTGATCATGTCCGTAATGACCATGCCAGGCTGGAGGGTTGCCACTTTTACGGATGTATTCGCAACTTCCTTCGCCAGCGATTTCCCAAAAAATGCAGCGGCGGCTTTGGTCATACCGTAGACGGATAGTCCTGCCATTACACGTCCGCTCGAGCCGAAGCCTTCCAGGTTGTAAATCCATCCGCCACCTTGAGCGAGCATCCCCTGGATGGCGACACGTGAACCGTAGATGGTACCCAAGACATTGGCATTGACGACATCATGGATCAGGTCAAGCGGCAGTTCCCAAACATTGGTCATTGGGTGGGCAACGCCCGCGTTGTTGACCCAAATATCCACGCGACCAAATTTTTCTTTGGCAAAGGCGAAGAGTTTTTCGTTGTCTTCGAGTTTGGTCACGTCGCACAGACAGCCTGCGACTTTATCTTTGTGTTGCGCAGAAAGTTTTGCAACAGCATTATCAAGCGTCTCCTGTTTGCGACCACTGACGATGACATTGTGTCCGCGTTTGAGGAATTCTTCGGCGAGTCCGTAGCCGATGCCTTTGGTGGAGCCTGTGATTACAATTGCTTTCATATATACCTCGGTGGTCGAGCGCAAGCAGTCGAGACCGTTACTAACAAGAAAAATTTTGCTTATATGGTGGTCTCGATATGCCCTTCGCAACGAACGCTCAGGGCTACTCGACCACCGATGGATTTATGATTCTTTCCAATTCAACACGCCAAATGTTGTGTATTGCATCCTATCCGATTTCATGAATTGCCAGACAACACTCATGGTGAAGTTATCGTCGATGATGAATTCACGTCCTTTGATTTTGAGTGACTCACCATAGAAGTGTTGACTTGTGTACAACGCCCGTCCATAGCCCATGCTGTTACCAAATAAATCTGGACCTTCAAAATAATGCTTGGCGTGATTGCGATAGCGTTTGAAGGTATATTTTTTATTGAATACACCAGAGATTTCCACGGTCATTTCGGCATGGAGTAAATCAAGCGGCTTGTAATCAATATGGACTTTATTCACGCCCGCTTGCTGTTGGTCTGCGCCATAGACGATCATCTCACCATCCCATGCGCCGCTTTTCTTGGAGGGGAGAATGTGCGGTTTGCGTCCGTTGATGCGTTCACCTTCGCAATGGGCATCAATACGGGCTTTGGTTTCGGGGTTGTCGTGATAGTCAAAAGCAACTTTGTAAATGCCGTTGAATACCGTAAACAAAGTTGGTCCATCAAAAATCAGCGATGAGTAGACTTGTGTTTCATTGTCAGGCAGGATGTGAACCATCGTCCGCAGGTCGCCTGTCCAGGCAGGGGAATAGTAATGGGCGTCCACGAGTGTCCCATACGGATGACCCGCGCCAATAAAATCGGGTCCAAGATAGATTCTGTCCTGATCGCTGTCCTTCACACGGAACGCAAAAATATCCGAAACTTCAAGGGGTGGTAGTAATTCATTTGCGCCTTCCTGGATTTTCGTGTTCATGTAATACATGGTTTGCCCGTCTTTGAAGACAGATGAGCGATAGACTTTGTTATATCCAGAGTGATTGCCATATACGTCAAAAATGGATGGCAGTCCGTGTCATTCGCCTTCGATTTTTTTCTGCCAATTGGAGGGTTGGGTCATAAGGTTTCAATATCCTGATTTCTCAAAATGCCGCGTAGTTTCTCACTTGTCTCTGCACCGATGAGTCTATCCACCTGTGTCCAGACCTTGTCTACTTCGGGGTCGAAGATGGCGTTGCGATTGAGTTGGTCACGGGTGGCAAAATCTCCAGAGGGCATAGCTTCGGCGGGGATTCCGTTTTCAACGAGATGGAACCAGTGCTCCAAATATCCATTTACGGGAGTCTGGATTTGCTCAAACGCTGATTCATTCGCACGATACGCTAACATCCACGGTGACATGAGGGCGTATTGCTTCGGTCCGAGTTGGGCAGGGGTGAGACCTTCGATTTTTTTCGCTTCGTCAAAGATGGGAGTGAGGTTATCAAAGACGGCATTCAGATATTTGAGATTCGCGCCCAAGTCTGCGCGCGGAATCAAATCCAAGTGGAAGGCAAAGTATGGACCTGCCATGACCGAGTCCAGTGTGAAGTGCGGGATGTGGCTCTCAGGTTTGGTGAAGGCGAAGATCATGTGTGAGTCGAGTCCGATGGGCGGGACGACCAAGCCAATATAGACCAGCTTGTGGACCTTGTCACCGCTGAACAAACGAACTGAGCCAACGGGAGCAGGGCTCATCGGGGAGGAAAGGCTCAGGTATGGCGAGCCGATTTCGGTGAGTCCGAAGCGGCTTTTTATCTTCTCTAAAGTTCCGAGCGAGAGTTGTTGAGGAAGGGACATGCGCTTACTTATCTCCATTCTTCACTTCGGTCGTCGGCACTTCTTTCAACACCCAGGCATTCGCGAGTTCAGGGACTTCCTTGCGAGCGGGCGAAGGGATGACAACGGCATGCTGGCGTCCATATTCGGCTTTGATGCGATGGATATCGATCTGCCAGCCCATGTCGATATATTTCTGGCGCATCTTGCGATAGGCGATTTGAATGCCATCCGATTTGACAGAAAGTTCAGCGCCGATATCGTAAGGCAAAAGTTCGGGGCGTTGTGAAAGGACGATCGGATAATCCTGATTGAAAATTTTCAACACACGCTTGACTGCGTCGTTATCTGCCCAGTTGCCTTTGAAGAAGGTGCGCAGTTGAGTCCACTTGGTGATGGTCTTATATTCGTCAACAGGAAGATGAAAATTAAAGAGCACCATCAAGCCCATTGGCAGCGTCACTTCAAGCAACGTGACGCAGGGCATCCAAAACGCGGCGCGGGTATTTACACCTTTGGGCTCTTCTTGTTTTTTATATAGCCATTTCCAGATGCCAGAAATATTTTTTCTTTGCGGTTTGAGAGTCACATTCATATCCCCGCCGAAAGGCAAAATTTTGGTTTCATATTCCGGGATCTCGGGCTCGTCGCGATTGCCAAACGCGCCACCATGCACGAAGGGCGCATGTGCCGCATCCAAACTATTTTCAAGCGCACGTTCATAATAGACTGGCCATTCGAATGTGCCGCGCACGACTTTGAAATCAGGATTATCAAAATGCGGTAATTCAGGCAGAGGCGGTCGTTCCGATTCAGGGATGTCGCCAAGGAACGCCCAAACGTAGCCGTACTTTTCAACGGTGGGATACGAATCTACGCGCGCCTTCTTTGGAATAGGCATGCCCGCTTGATTGGCAGGAATCTTCACACATGCGCCGTCCGATTTATAGTTCCAGCCGTGATACGGACACACAATGCAATCGCCTTCCATCCAACCATCGGAGAGCGCGCCGCCGCGATGCACACACAAGTCGCTCAACACATGTGCCGCGCCATCGGGCGTGCGATACAACACAAACTCCTGTTCCAACGCAGTCACGCGCACGGGCTTTTTCGATACGAGATGTGAAAACTCAAGCGGCCACCAAAAATTCTTTAGCATATCTATCTCCTATTTCAATTCAAACCTTGCGATCAACGGATTGTTTTTAAACTCGTCCAACTTTTTCTTTTGGATGAAGGTACTGACCAGCTCGATCATTAACCGACGTACGTCCGCTTCGCTCTCAGCCGAAGCCTGCTCCAAAAACCCACGCCCGGTCGTATCGTCATGCGGATACGCCGCGAGAAAATGATTCGCACCCTCAAAGATGACCAACGCCGAATCCTTTTTTGCGCCTTCATGGAACGTGCGCTCAAGCAGAAGAGTCGGAGTCCCTTTGCCATCCAAGGCATAACGATGGCTGGATGATTCGATCACGCCATCACGTGTCCCGCCCATAATAAGCAAAGGACAATCATGAAGTGGCAGAACTGTGGCGGGCGGAAATCCCAACATGGTGCTTGCGCCTGAGTGTGCGCCGTACGTGAACGCACCCTGCACTTGCGGGAACCATGCACGATTGGTGTTGAGCAATGCCATTGTGCCGCCAGCGGAATGACCTCCGAGGAAGATGCGGTTCAGGTCCAGCAAGCCAGCTAAAAGTCCAGATTGATTGAGGCGTTGCATTTCATCCAAGATGGCTGGCAGGGCATTCGCACTGGGACCAGTCCCGTATGTATCAGGTTTGATAAAGTTCAAGTCCATGCCGGGTGTGAGGCTAACCGAGCCGGGAAAATCTTCGGCGATCCATGAGAAGAGCACGACAACGTTATTGTGTTTTGCAAGCTCAATCGCGAGCCATGCATAAGATGCAATGTCCACGTTGACGCCGGGGAAAAAGATAATGACAGGAAAAGGCGCATGTGTTGTATCCGCGGGGATGGTGCCTGTGTTACGTTCTTGCGGCGTATCACCAAACAACGCGGGATAGTACACCTTCAATGTGAGGGTGTCGTAAGGCGCAGGCGCGCCATCAACTTTGGCAGAACGATAAAAGGCTCGGATCATATTTATTCAATCATCGGTGGTCGAGTAGGGCGAAGCCCGTATCGAGACCACTACTAAGCAAAGAACTCTTATTACAAAATTATTTTGCTTACTTGCTGGTTTCGATACGCCTCTCGCAGCAAGCGCTCAAGGCTACTCAACCAGCGGATTTACTGGGGTCTCGGAGATAACCTATCTCCACCCCAGAGACCGAGCACCAATTTATCCGCAGTCTCTTTGCCGAAGAGTTGTTCACCGACAACATTGGCAGGGTCGCGATCTGCCACAGCGCGGCGGATATGCAGGTCACGGGCAGAGAGGGCGGCGCGTTCGCTTTCGGGTGTTGGCTCTGCTTCGTTCACATTCTTCAACCAGCCATCAAACATGAAATGAGCCAAATCACGAATTTCGCTCACAGCTTTGTCCGAAGGCGTCACCAAATAAACGAATCCGGTCTGCGAAACGGACGTGCGCATGTACAAATTGCGACTCACGAATGGACGATATTCGGGGTTATCCTGAAATTCACGCCACTTGGCGTTGACGGGTTCGTAGTATTTATCGAGATAATCCAGGTCCACCATCAAATCCACGCGCGGGATGTAATCGAAATAAAAGAAAATATCAGGCATCGTGCCCATCGCCATACCAAAATGCGGAGCTTTGGTCTGCGGTCCCAGCCAGACTGTGAAATGCATATTAGTGAAGCTAAATTTTGGATTGCCGATATGCGCATGCACAAGCCAGTCAATTTCGGGTCCAGTGAATGTGTTGAGCGAGCCTTTGGCGTTGCCATCGAGCAATGCATAATTCGCGAACTGTTCGGTCGAGCCATCAGGTTTGAGTTCAAAACGGGTGGTGAGTTTTTCGCTCAACTCACGGGTGATATCCCAGAGTTTACCGAACCAGCCTGTGGAATCCACATCGGGTTGGGCGGCGAGCAGGTCTACTAAAGATTGGGTGGTTGCCATAATTTCTCCTTGATTGCGTTTGATAATTGCGAATTATTTCTTCAAAAGATATACGTCAACTTGACTTAACTTCTCATCTCGAAATCTTTTCCAGATGCCTGCGATACTTCCACTGGCGTGGTCAACCACTTCGATGGCTGAAATCGTCTCGCCTGGCGCAGTTACAAATTCCATTTCACGTAAAGCGCCATATTGTTTTTCGTTACCGCGCATTCCTTCTTTTTCGGTGAATGTATATTCATTCGTTGTGACGGGTATTGTCTCAATCAACTCACCATCAGGTGAAATCGTGTATCGCTCACCGTGATATTCATTAGAGATGTCGCTATCCTGAAACTCAGGATAGCCTTCCTCTTCTGGCACTGCCAATCCGACAATCGTGGCGATTTCTTCGTTGGCGATGAAGAATTTTCCACCTGTGACCTGTCGCTTCGGATTCAGCAGGATCGAGAACGATGTGAAGTTGTAACCGAAGCGAGTCCACAAGCCTTTGGCAGTCAATACACCATTACGCCACGAAAACCCACCGCCGATGACATCTTCGCCGAGATAGTGGCGGGCTTTGCCAATGAGTTTCAAGTCAAAGACAAATTCACCGACACGTTTATTCATGATATTAATGGTCGCTTGCGCCTGTTCCGAAACTCCATTGGCAACTTTCACAGACTCGCAATACTGAATCACTCGAATTACATCGCCTTGAGGTTGCAACTGTCGGCGTTGACGGATAATCCCTGCAAACTCTCCAGCGGGCGTGTAGAGATATTCACTGACAAGCCAGTCACCGACGAAGGATAGGGTGGTCATTTTTAATTATGTACCGTTGGTTAAGTAGCGAGCGTTCGTTGCGAGCGTATCGAAACCAACAGATTACAAGAATGTTTTTGTAACAAAATTACTTTGCTTAGTGGTGGTTTCGATACGCCTTCGGCTGTTGCCTCAGGCTACTCAACCACCAAGTTGCTCAAACTCCAACACACCAAACTGTGAGCCGACTCTTTGTCCGCCACGATACCAGTGTTGGACGACGGCTTTGCGTTTACCGTCGAGCGTCACCACGTCACGCCGCCAACAGCGGAGATGAGCCTCACGATGATAGAACTGTCCGCTCAGGGCGCGTCCGCCGCTGAGGGAATAACTACCGACAATATCCGAATCTTCAGTTGTCCAAGCCTGCCAATGATTTGTGGAAAGTGAAAAGTGGCGAGTGGTGGCGTCGAATGCGCCGCCTTCCAAGGTCACGTTGAAGGTTGAAATGTTGGAATGTTGGAATGTTTCAGTGTATAGAACTTTTCCAAGTGACTTACGATTTTCATCTAATGCTGCCAGTTCACCATGCCAGCGACCATCTCGATGCAGAAGAATTTCGCCACGACCGGATGTCGGGTCATCTTGCAGGTCGTAGTGTGTACCACTTGTCAGTGTAGGTCGAGGATTGGGAGAAGAATCAGGCACACGGTCATTCTGACCGACAACCACATACATCATATGTTCACCGCGTGACATCTGTGCCAGCGAAAGTTGCAGGTCTCCATCCACGGTCATCAAAAAGAAGCGTTGGCTTAACCCAAGCGCAGACCAATACGCATTCGCATCTACAAGATTTTCGCTCAATGTTTCGGCATATCCGATATTGGCAGGACCTTCATATAAACGGTGATCGCCTTCTTCTTGAATAAAATAATGCCCGCTGTGTTTGAACGGACCGACGAACGAGACATCAATCCGCACACATCCAGCATCGAGTTGCTGCACGTTACGGTAATCTGATCCGTTGCCAAGGAAGTGACCGTAGGTGTCGAATACTTCGGCATTGCCTGCCCAGCGTCCGATGCCTTGCGTGAATTGAGCGGGAGAAGTCATAAAAATAAAAGAAGAAAGAACTTATCCAGCGATGATTTTGTAGACTTGTGTTTCTTTTGCAGTTGAGCCAAAAATCTGTTTGAAGTCAGTGCCTTGAAGTTGAGGTGTGAGATAACGACCTACAACCGAAACTGTGATTTCATTGCCTTTGAATGGGAACGGTGCGAGTGCGTATGCGCCGTCACTTGTATGCTTGATAGTGAGTGTGTGATCAGTCCCTTTGCCATCGGGGATGTGCAAGAATTCGGATTCGCCACGAGCTTCAACGTGAGTCATGTGGAAGTAGAGAGATAATGTATCGAAGAATTGCAGGAGTTTGTAGTTGTTCATCAAAGGCGCTTCTTCCACCCATGCGGCTGATTCGGCTTTCGAGGAGAGTTCTTTTTTTAAACGTGCTTGTCGTTCGAGCTCGTTGTCCAGCATATCAGTCACGGCTTGTTTGCTGTCGGACGCGATCTTGTCGATGAAGATGAAATCGGATAAGCCATAACGCCCGTTGAAAAGTCCATACGTGTGCATGGATGAAAGCAATCCACAGAAGGCGTGATGCGCTTCATTGAAATCGGGTGAGGCTTTGGATGTTTTCACCAGATAAGGGAGCGGAGTCTGGGTGAGATGATGGGGCAAGCCTGTTGTGGGAGATTGTTCACAGAGCGCATCTACTGACTCCCAGCCTTCATCATGATGAGCGACTATGTAGATCAATAGATCATGTGGTATGGGTGTGGCAAAAGAATCGTTGCCAAAAACTTCGGCAAGTTGACCTGACATGCGGGCATGGTCAACCTGCTCAATGACGAAGTTAGGTCTGCCTTCCAGAGTAGTTTGGATAATCATAATTGTTCCGTAAATTCCGTTGGTCGAGTAGCCGAAGGCGTACACCTGCATCCACCGCAGGTGTGGTGTCGAGACCAACATATAACCAAAATAATTTTGCTTAGTGGTGGTTTCGATACGCCCTTCGCAACGAATGCTCAGGGCTACTCAACCACCGAAAATTCCCGTTATGACTGTTGAACTCTCACAAAATCTTGAATTTGGAAAATCAATGTCTTCCCGTCTCTCACTTTATGGGTGATGATACGGCGGTTGTTGGGGTCAATAAAGTAGTGATTGTTATAAACCGTTGATTTTGAGATTTCGCTTTCGATGGTGAATACATAATTGAAGGGAGTCAATTCTGTGCCGTGTAGTTGCACCATATCGTTGCCACCTGAGCAGAACTTTTCTTCCACCTTGATATTGGTGTGATAGACGGCGGGACCATAACCATATAACTTTTCAAAGTCTTCGTGCAGGTGCCAGGTGTTTTCGTCGATCCAGTACACATCCATGTGAACGGCGGACGATTCGAGGAAGTTACCCTTATCGTCGAATGTTTTGCATAAGCCTTCCCAACGACCCATAAAACATTGATACGAACGTGTGGATTTTGGGTCGCCGTAGTTTTTGTCGATCATGAAAGACTCCTGAAAATTATTATTGGATTCGATAACGGGCGGGGAGATCCCGCCCCTACATAATTAGAAATCTAATTGAAATTGGAATCGGTCGCCGCGATAGTTGGCGCGCAGGTGTTCAAGCGGATTGCCGTCTGCATCGCTGTAGGTCACTTCGATGGAGAGGATGGGAAAGCCCGTGCGGACTTTCAACAATTTGGCCTCGGCGCTGCTGGCAGGGACTGCCTGGATGGTGCGGTTAAGTTGAATCCCTTCACGGTTGGGTAAGGCTCGAAAGAACGCACCCAGGTCTGCATCCGAGAGTGAAGCGGCGTTTCCAGATTCCGCAACAGGTTTGGTGATGTAAGTCAAATGTCGCCCGATGGGTTCTTTGTCTGCGAACAGGAGAAAGTCCACATAATAGACTTTGGAATTGGAACGGATGCCGAGTTGCTCTTGAATATTTGGAAGCGGTGTGACAAAGTCGCGCTGGCGGATGTGCCATTCGGGCGCAATGCCTTGCTGACGCATCAGTTCGCTGATGGAGATGCGCTTCGAAGGATTATGAACGAGCGGCTTGTTCGCCACGAATGTGCCTTGTCCACGGTGACGTTCGAATCTGCCCTCATGTGTTAACTCTGAAAACGCCTGACGAACCGTAATGCGACTCACGCCGTAGGTGTTTTGCAGTTCCTGTTCACTGGGCACAAGATCGCCAGGTTTCCAAACGCCTTTATCCAGGTTGTCTGTGATGATCTGCTTCAACTGGTAATACAAGGGGACGGGGGAGTTGCGGTCTATGTTTGTCATATGATTTGCTCTTTACTAAACAAATGTTATAATGTTATAACAATAATACTTGTATTGGGAATGGTTGTCAAGTTGGAAGGTTGGCAGGTTTGAATGTTTCAGGTTGACAGACCGCAGCCGTCGACGATTGACCAGTGATTCCGAAATAAAACCCTGAGGAGAACTTATCGTGTACGACTTACTCATCAAAAACGTAAAACTTGTGCGACCTAACCAAACGTCTGTAGATGTGATGGATGTGGCGATTCAGGATGGAAAGTTTTCGAAGATCGCAGCAAGCATTGATGCGAGTGATGCAAAAGAAGTTCATGATGGTAAAGGCTTGCTTGCCTTCCCCGGTCTCGTGGATGGACACATGCATGTCGGCATCTATTCTCCACTGGCTGAAGATGCGATCACCGAATCCAAAGCGGCAGCAATGGGCGGCGTGACATCGGCTTTGACATATTTCCGCACGGGCGAATATTATTTGAACAAGGGCGGAGCATATAAGGATTTTTTCCCTGAGGTGTTGAAACTTTCAGAGGGCAGGTATTGGGTGGATTATGCCTATCATCTTGCGCCGATCAACCGCAGACACATCGATGAGATGCCGATGTTGATGAACGACTTTGGTGTGTCATCGTTCAAGATATTTATGTTCTATGGCGGGCATGGACTGCATGGCAAATCTGACCAGCAACATAATTTCTTGAAACTCGAAGGTGATGAGAAATATGACTTTGCGCATTTCGAGTTCATCATGCGCAAGTTAAGCGAGATGATTGAAGCGAACCAGAAGCAGGCGCCGTACATCAGCCTAAGCCTACACTGTGAAGTGGCGGATATTTTGAATGCGTATACGTCGATGGTTCAGCGGGATGGCAAGTTGAAGGGACTGCACGCCTATAACGCCGCGCGTCCGCCCCACAGTGAGGGGCTGGCAGTGTTTATCGCTTCGTATCTTGCGCATGAGACGAGTTGTGCGAATATCAATTTGTTGCATCTAACATCGCGCAAGGCACTCGAAGCTGCGTTGATGATGCGTGACCTATTCCCACATATCAACTTCAGGCGTGAAGTGACGATTGGACATTTACTGCTCGATACCGACGAGCCCAATGGCGTGCTGGCAAAGGTTAACCCACCGATTCGTCCACGGGCAGATGTGGAATTTTTATGGGAGAAAGTCTTGAGTGGCGATGTGGATTGGGTTGTCAGCGACCACGCCTGTTGCTCAACCGAAATGAAATACAACGCCGAGCATCCCGATGATATTTGGATGGCGAAGTCTGGCTTTGGTGGCACGGAGTACATGCTGAGCGGACTGCACAGCGAAGGCACGAAGCGTGGCCTGTCGTTGAATCGTATGGCTGAACTCATTTCGTGGAATCCCGCGCAGAGGTATGGGTTACTTTCAAAGGGCGATATCGCCGAAGGCTACGATGCGGATATTGTCGTGTTTGATCCAAATGAATCATTTGTGGTGCGCGCGGCAGAGTCTGAATCGGGGCAAGGATATACGCCGTTTGAAGGTCATGAGCTGATGGGGCGAGTCAAGGCGACATTTGTGCGTGGAAATAAAGTGTATGAAAATGGCAAGATTATTGGTGATGCGAAGGGTCAATATATAAAAAGACCAACAATGTAACAAAGGTGGTCGAGTAGCTGGAACGATAGTGAGCAGCGTATCGAGACCATATACTTGAAGTTTACAGATTGGTGTTGGTCTCGATACGGGCTTTGCCCACTCGACCAACGGAGTATTTTTGAAAATGAACAAACGCCTCCTCAACGTCGGACTCATCGTCCTCATCGACATGCTCGGCTTTGCGCTGATCATTCCGCTATTAACGTTTTACGCGGATTCTTTTGGCGCGACAGAATTTCAAACAGGTCTATTGGTTTCATCCTATGCTGCCATGCAAATGATCAGCGCTCCAATTTTAGGTCGCCTTTCAGACCGCTTTGGGCGCAGACCTGTATTTCTCATCAGCATCTTCGGGACATTTCTCGGTTTGCTCATTCTGGGCTTTGCCAGCTCCTTGTGGATGTTATTTGCCAGCCGAATTCTTGCAGGGCTTACAGCTGGCAATATTTCCGTGGCACAGGCTTATATTGCAGATGTCACTGATGAAAAGAATCGCGCGCGCGGTATGGGCATGTTTGGCGCCGCATTCGGCATTGGTTTTATCATCGGACCCGCCATGGGCGGCATGCTGAGCGTCTACGGCTTTGCTTTGCCTGCATTTGTTGCCGCAACCATGGCATTCATCAACCTGCTTACGGTTTATTTCTGGCTGCCAGAATCACTCACGCAGGAACGTCGCGCACAGTTGATGATCCAGAAGCGCCCAGCTTTTTCATTGAATGCACTATCCAGTGCGCTGCAACATCCCATGGTTGGGCCCTTGCTATGGATTCGTTTTGGCTTCGCGATCGCCTTCAACTCATTTCAAACCGTCTTCCCACTTTATCTTTTACACAAATTTGGTTTGGGCGCCCAGCAGACGGGCTACATCCTTGCATATATCGGTGTGGTTCTGGTTGCCATGCAGGGTGGCGCCATCGGTCCGCTCTCGGCGCGCTTCAAAGAATCAAATCTGCTTGTCACGTTTTTAGGATTTGCCCTCGTCGGTATGATCGGCTGGGCAATTGTCCCGAGCATCACTTGGCTTTTGGTGGCAATGTTTCCCATGGCAATTGGCGCTGGGTCGTTCAATGCGCTTATTAGTAGCGCCATCAGCAAAGCCGTCAGCAAGGAAGAGGTGGGGGGCATGTTGGGGCTAGGCGCAGGTCTCGAAAGCGGAACGCGCGTTGTCATGCCTGCGCTCGCAAGTTATTTGCTCGGTGCGTACGGCCCCTCCACGCCTGGCATCATGGCTTCGGTGGTGATGGTGATCGTAGTCGTATATGCTTATCGGATGCTCATCGCAAAACTGGAAGTCACGAGTGTTCCATGAAATTTGGAATCCATTCTCCTTCATTTATTTACGACGATGCCAATATTTTCGAGGGCGTCAAAAAGAAAGTCATCTGGATCGAAGAACATGGTTTTGACTGGTTCTCAGTGATGGATCATCTGATTCAGATTCCAGTTCATGGTTTGCCAGAAGAACCATTCATGGAAGGCTGGACGCTTCTTTCCGCTCTCGCGGCTGTTACGCAACGAATACGTTTATCCACGCTGGTCACTTCCACTGCCTATCGCAACCCCGCCCTACTTGCCAAGATGGTCGCAGGGATCGATTACATCAGCCATGGACGCGTCACACTCGGAATTGGTGCAGGCTGGTACGAAGCCGAGTTCAAGCAATACGGCTACAACTATATTGAGAAACCTGCCGAACGAATCTATCGACTCGAAGAAGCGGTCAAATTAATAAAAACTATATGGACTCAAGAACGCGCCACCTATCACGGCAAATACTTCCACGTGGAAGATGCGATCCTGAATCCCAAGCCGATTCAAAAACCACATCCGCCGATTCTCATCGGCGGAGCAGGTGAGCAGTTGACGCTCCGCACCGTGGCGCGGGTGGGGAATGCATGCAACTTCATCGGGTCGCCTGATGAAGTGAAGAAAAAATTTGAAGTGCTGAATCAGCATTGTGTTAAGGAAGAACAGAATTACGACGAGATCGAGCGCACCGTGTTGTGCAATATCCTGATCGCGAAGGATGAAGCATCCCTCCAGTCCAAACTGGAAAAAGCGACATTATTCAAAGGTCGCGGGCTGACGATTGAATCAGCAAAAGATTTATTCTCGCAATATCGGTTTGCCAGTGTGCAGATGTTGATTTGCAGTATTTATCAGAACGATGTCGAAACATTGGAATTATTAACTGAGTTGAAAGATCAATTTAAAAACTGAGGAAAATATATGACCAAACTCACCGCCGAATTTCTATTTGACGACCTCACTCCCGCCGAGCGGACTCGTGCCGAACGTGTCGAAGCGATTTTCCCTGAGTTGCGCGCCCACGCCGAAGAAGCTGACGCCTGCGGAAAATTCTATGCACCACATCGCGAGACTCTGGCAAATGCAGGCTTGCTCGGACTCGTCATCCCCGAATCCTATGGCGGACTCGGCGGCACATTGCGCGATCTCGCCGCCGCAACCTTCGCGATGGGTACAGCCTGTCCCTCCACGGCGTTGGCGTATTTCTTCCATTGTTCAACATCTTCACGCGGACTGCTCGCGCTCGATGCGATTGAAGAAGGCAAATTCACAGAAGAAGAGATTCCTGCCGTAAGAATATTTGCAGAAAATGTTTTACACCGCATGGGCACAAAGAATCAACTGCTTGGAAATTTTGCCAGCGAAACCGCCAAGTCATCGCAGAGCGCGGTGTTCATTTCGACTGAAGCAGAGAAAGTTGACGGTGGCTGGAAACTCAACGGCGTGAAGTCATTTGGTTGTAACACCGGCGTCGCAGACGCGTATTTGGTGGCGGCAAAACTCAAAGGGTATGATACGGCTGAAGGCTTGGTCATGTTCTTCGTCCCGCGTGAAGCGGAAGGTGTGAAAGAACGTCCGCAGTGGGATGCGCTGGGGATGCGTGCCACCGCGTCGCATGGCATCATCCTCGAAAATGTGTTTGTCCCTGATGATGAGTCGCTGGCGCTCCCTGGCGCGTTCGTCAAATTGATGCAAGCCAGTCGCGGGTCATTGATGGGCAACCAGCCTGCCATTTCAACCATTTATTTGGGCGCGGCGAAACAAGCGTATGATCATGCTCTTGAAACAACAATGAAGATGAAGTTCGAAGATACAGGCAAGCCGATTGCGACCAGTGCATTCCATCAAGAATTGATCGGCAAGATGACCGTTGAAATCGAAACCGCACGCTTGTGGTTAAGACGACAAATTGATATGGAAACTTGCGAGCCGCCGATTGCATCGAAAACCGAAGTGGTGCAACACTGGCGCATGGCAAAAGGTATTGCGTCAGAAAGTTGTTTTGAAGTGGCACAGCTCGCTATGAAGATGTGTGGCACCAGCGGTACTACGAACAAGGGCGTCATCGCCCGAATGCTCCGCGACATTGCCATGAGTCTCGTCATGGCATTTCCCGCCGAACGCGGACGCCTCGAAGCGGCGAAGTCTATTACCGATGGAGCCGAGACAAAGTCATTTACGGTTTCCAAGTAGACACGGTGGTTGAGTAGATGGCGTGATCGTCCGCCGTCGTATCGAAACCACAAATATTCATAAGTATTCTTGTAACAAAAATTACTCTGCTTACTGGTGGTTTCGATACGTTCCTCGCTATCGCTCAGAACTACTCAACCACCGAGTATTTATAAAAGGAGAACTTATTATGGACTTCCCCGCAATCACCCTCCCTCCGTTCGACGAAGTTCAAAAACACTTCACCCTCTTTGATTACATTGACGGCGAACGCATCCCTCCCACCGTGAACATGGGTGCCTTTGTCCACAACCCGAATACGGGCGAAAGAATCGCCCCGCAGATGGCGACCAGCCCTGAGAACATCGAACGTGCTTTGCAAGTCGCACAGCGATTACACGAGTCTGGTGAGTGGGCGAACATCTCTCCCGAAAAACGTGCGGACATTCTCGACAACGCCGCCAATCACCTGATGGGACTTACCCCAATGATTGCCGCCGTTGAATCCTATAATACAGGCATCGTCTTTAACACGACGAGTTTCGTCAACGCGATTGTATGGCTGGCGTTCAAAGCCGCCGCGGGCGTCTTGCGCAGTGGATACGCCGTCAACAAAGTCCCTGGTCCGCACGGTGATGTCGAAGTTCTCCGCAAGCCGCTCGGTGTTGCGGTCGCCATTGTCCCGTGGAATTCTCCCGCTGCGCACAAAGTTGCCAACGCACTCGCCGCAGGTTGCCCTGTAATTCTCAAGCCCACCGAATGGGCGCCGTATTCCTGCCTCTTCCTCGCTGATGGGCTCGAAGCCGCTGGTCTCCCCAAGGGACTCTTTCAAATCGTCAACGGCGGCGGTGATGTTGGCAACAAACTTGTCAGCGATAAACGTGTACGCGCCGTTTCGTTCACGGGTGGTCTCAGTGGCGGACGTGCTGTTGCGGCGGCATGCGCTTCCGATTTCAAATCACTGCAGCTTGAACTCGGTGGCAACAATGCCATGGTCATCCTCCCCGACGCCGATATTGATAAGGTCGCCGATGGCATCGTCACGGGCATGACCACGCTCAACGGTCAGTGGTGCCGCGCGCTCGGTCGCCTCATTGTCCATGAATCGATTCAGGATCAGGTCATCAAAGCCGCGATGGAAAAATTCAAATCCCTCAAAGTAGGTGATGCGCTCTCGATGGAATCTCAACTCGGACCGCTCGCCAACTCCGCGCATCACGGTCGCATTGTGGATGCGGTTAATGCGCTCAAACAAAAAGGCGGACAAACGCATCATTCCGCCCCGACACCTGATTCAGCAGGCTACTATCTTTCTCCCACGCTGATAACGGGAGTCGCCCCCGAAGAGACTCTCGAAGAGATCTTCGGACCCGTTGCCACAGTTCATTCATTCAAGACTGATGAAGAAGCAGTCAAACTTGCGAATCAAACACCTTACGGTTTAGGTGGTTATGTATATTCTCAAGATGAAGCTCACGCAATGGACATCGCAAGAAAAATGAACACGGGAGGGGTAAAGGTCAATGGGGTGAGTCTGCTCGAATTAAATGTCGATGCGCCGCGTCCCGCCTGGGGCTTGAGCGGATTCGGCGAAGAAGGCACGCTCGAAACTTTCGATGTCTTCTGCGGGAAATCCGTTGTAAGAATTGCAGGAAAGTAACCGTCACTATTTGGTAAAATTCTGCGGTCAAAAAATACTACATCGGAGCAAACAATGTACATTACTGAGAAATCCGTAATTTCGAAAGTCGTCATCATATGGGTCGTCTTTGCGCTTTTGCATTACGCCAATGACTGGTTCCCTAATCCCATTCTTGCCTTTTTCGGTGAAGCGGATGGTGCGGAGACCATTTGGGGTCACTTGAAGATGAACTTCTGGACGTATCTCTTTGTGACCATTGGTGAATTTTTCATCTTCCGCAAAAAGATCGCAGATGCAAGTCAATTCTGGCATACACGTTTGTTGAGTGCTGTGCTTTATCCCTGGCTTTCGATGACCTTCTATATGACAGGCTCCGCCCTGAACGGCGGACTTGAACCGATCCGTCCCATCGAGCTTTCCTTCTCTTTGCTTTCAAATATCTTCGGTGCTTATCTTGTCGTGCGGTTAGAGCAGGTCTTCGATGTGGTTACATTCCGCAAAGCCACGCAATGGACGATCTTGTTCTTCTTTATCATCGCGTTAATCCAATATATTTCGTTCGAGTTGAACACTCCCTGGTGGGACATGTTTGGAAATCATTAGTTGTTTGAAATGACAAGTCCCCGCCAAAAAGGTGGGGACTTGTTTTAAATCTTTTATCAAATGGGGAGCTAGAACTCTCTCAACAACCTGCCCACTCCATACACCTTATCGTCAATCCCATTATCACGCATTGACATCCACCATGTGGCGGCGTTGATCGCAATGACGGGTTTGCCGAGCCAGCGTTCGGCTTCATCCGCCAGCCCGACCATGCTTAAGTTTGTGCCCACTTGGATGAGCGCATCAGCATCTTTGTTGACTTCGATAAGTGCGTTGCGTAGTTCATCGTGAGTGACATGCGCAATCGCAATTGCGGTGGGACAGCGCAGACCCTTGAGTGCCGTTACTTCAAAACCAATGTCATTGAAAAAGCGGATGACGTTCTTATCTCCGATGGGTTGGTAGGGGGTCACCACGCCAATCTTTTTTACGCCAAATAATTTCAATGCACGCTCGCACGCTTCTGCTCCCGTCGCTACTTTCAATCCACCTGCCCAATCGGAGATCATCTTGGTGAACTTGCGGTTGCCCTCCACACCATCCCAAAACGTTTCGGCGCTCATGCCCATCACCATGTAATCGGGTTCAGCGGTCATCACACGTTGCACGGCATACTCGATCTCCACACGGATCTGCTGGAGCAAATTCTCGAATGCCTCATCACTGCTCAGATTCTGGTCACGGATGTGGATGCGGGAAATGTGCGGCGTGACGCCTGGCACGGTCATGCGGTAGAAATCGGGCTCAACAATGGTGTTTGTGCTGGGGATGATGACCCCGAATTTTTTACGGTAGCCGAGTGAGTCTGTCATGATGTCCTCCAAATTTGGATGGTTTTTATCTTGACCAAACAAGTCAAATGTTATAACATTATAACATTCAAGGCAATCATGTCAATCATCCGCAAAGGTTATGTTGATACGCCCGAAGGTCAGATCCACTTTCGCCAACTGAAAAAAGTTGACGGGACTCCGCTTGTGTTGTTCCATCAAACTGCCAGCTCAGGGATGATGTTCGAGTCGATTATGACTCTACTTGCGGATGACTTTCACACAATAGCGTTGGACACTCCTGGATTCGGCGCATCTTTTTCTCCCCTCGATTTGTTCACGATTCAATATTTATCTGACTCCCTCCATACTACTCTTACCTCCCTCGGCGTGGAGTCGTGTTATGCATTCGGTCATCATACGGGTTCAGCAATTGCTGTTCAGATGGCGCACGATTACCCTGGCTTCGTGAAACGGGCTGTGTTGTCGGGTCCACCAGTTCTCAGCGTGGATCAAGTCAATGGTCTGCGAGCAAGCCTACAGGAGATCCGAATCGCTGACGATGGTGGGCATCTGGTCCAGGTGTGGGAAAGGATCCGCAAGCGGGATTCGGCTCTCGCGTTGGAAATTGTCCACAGAGAAGTTTTGTCGACTCAATCAGCACGAGATGCGGCGCAAGGTGCATATCAAGCGGTCTTCGACCAACCATTTGGGGAACAGCTCGCTGCGTTGGAGATTCCGGTTTTAGTGATGGCAGGGGAAAACGATACGCTGCGGGCGAGTTTGGAGCCTGCGCACAAGTTGTTACGAAATGGGGAGATGCGGGTTGTAGCTGGGGAGGGCGCGTATATTTGCGACACGAACCCGCAAGCCGTGGCTGAGATTTTAAAATCGTTCATCAAGGAGTGAGATATGCTAACTGCCCTGTATTTGATTTTGTCTGTGCTGTTTGTGGTTTTGGTGTGGCAGGTATCGAAGATGAAAAGGGACAATTATGTTTTGCTTTTATTGTTGGTGCTGGCGGGACTTTTCTATGATATGTTGATCATTGGCATCGGAAAATTTATTGGTGAAGGTGATTTACTTAAGACCTTGAATGCGGGACGGTTTTATGTCCATGCACTTCTCACGCCCACGATGATGATTTTTGGTTTTGGCGTTTTGCGTAAAGCGGGAGTCAAATGGGTGCAAGGCAGAACGACGCATAGCGTAATTTGTGTGTTCACCACATTGCTCATCGCTCTCGGAGCTTACTCGGATATTCTGCGACTTGACCTGCAAACAAAAGTTATAGCAGACACTTTGCGTTATGTGAATGAAGGCGGCATGAAAGGTCCGCCGTTGCCTGCGATTCTCACTATCATCTTTTTGATTGTTGCGGGCATTTCACTCTGGCGCAATACAGGTTGGAAGTGGCTCGCCATTGGAGCAATCATCATGTTCATCGCCGCAGGCGCAGGCATGGGTGATATGTTCTACATCGGCAACCTCGGCGAAGTGATACTCGGCTTTGCAAATGTAGCTACGGCGAAGAAATATCTTTCGTGATGAATGACGGCAGACCATTGACCGCCGACCGCTGATATCTTCGCCGTCTGTAGTCAGTGGTCAAACTTGAAACCTGAAACTTGAAACCTGGAACCCAAATATGGAATACACCCTCTCCCTCGCTCTCGTTGATTTTCTCCCCGTTGGCTTCACTGCCATCGGGTTGTACTTTATCTATCGTATGGTCGCCCACATCAACGCCATGCAGGGCAACGTTGCGGCGCTCGGCGCAATCCTTACCGTCGCTGGCGGATTCTTCAAAGCCTTATGGAAGACCTTCATGGCATCTACAGGTGGCACGCTCGACATCAACTGGATGGAAGACGGTCTCTTCGTGTTCATGGCTCCTGGTTACACTCTTCTCGCTTGGAGTGTCTGGCAAACTGTCCGTGCGGTGCAGGGCAAAAAGACATTCAATGCCTGGCTTGTCCCCATCATCATTATCGCAGTCATGTTCGCAGGCTCGTACTATCTTTACATAGCCAATCCCAGTTCGCCCGCATGGGAACGTGTGCTCCTCAGCGTCATGGTTCTCGCCACCGTCATCACCGGTATTCTGCTTATTGTCTTCGGCTTCCGTCAAAAACTTCCGCTGGCAGGCTGGCTCTTCATCATCAACCTCGTGGGCATCTTCCTCCTCAACGGTCTTGCCCGCATGGACGAACAAACCATCGCACTCCAATGGATCGAAGAATCCATCAACGCGATTTCGTGGCTGTGTTTTGCAATTGCGGCGAAAAAAGTTTTTGATTACACACGGGATAATTTCGGTGTGAAGTGAATGGGACCTACCGCTACTGGATGAACGGGACTCAAGCGGATATCACCGAATCTTTCCGCATCATCTCTACGCCTGAAGCTGACACCGTTATCGAAAGCATCCGCTCCGCCCCAGCCTTTCTCTCCCGCATTGCTGTCACCGCAACCTATCACGATTCACAGCTCTCGCACTTTGACGTTGAATGGCAAAACGACAACTCGAACACTGTCAAATTTGCGAGCGCACATTATCAATTCGACCCAAACGAAATCATCGTCCATCGCAATCTCGACGGGCGTGAATTTCACGAACGCCTCCCCAAGCCCGAAGTATTAACAGTCCTTCCGTTGTTGCGAGTCTTCACAGGCAAAGCCATCCATGAAGCCTTCCAACTCGGATGCGGGAGGCAAATCCCTGTCCTCGTGCCGAATATCAAGAACCCAAACGACAACATCCAATTGCTCACCCTCGAACTGGATTTACGCTCTGCTACGAAACTTGACTCAGAAGCAGTGACGATCGCAGAGAAAGAATATCAAGCCGATATATTCAACTTCACAGGCGGCAACTACGACCAGACCGCAAAATTCTGGGTCGCTGAAAATGACTTGCTGCTCAAATACGAATGGCAACAAAATGATGTGTTTTGGGAAGTGAAACTTGTAAACTACGACGACTGACCACAGACCGCCGACCACTTTCTACAAAACGGTCTGCCGTCCGCCGTCTGCGGTCAAATCAGGAAACCAACATGACTAACAACTCTCTCACCGACAACTACAAAGGCGTCTTCGATGGGCGCATCGGATTCGGCAAACGCCCCGCCCTCCTCATCGTGGACTTCATCAACGCCTACATCACCGAAGGCGCTCCACTCTACGCACCTGATGTGGTGAGCGCCGTCCACGAAACCGTGGATTTACTTTCACTTGCTCATGAAAAAAATATCCCTGTGCTGTACACTAAAGTTCTGTATAACAAGAATTTTCGTGACGGCGGCATCTTCATCCAAAAAGTTCCCGTGCTAAAAACCATGGTCGAAGGCGAGCCACTTGCGGAGATTGTTCCGCCACTATCGCCCATTGACTCAGACATCATCATCGTCAAACAATATGCATCTGCCTTCTTCGGCACATCCCTTGCAGCAACGTTGACCAGCCTCGGGGTAGATACAATTCTATTGACGGGTTGCTCAACTTCTGGCTGCGTCCGAGCGTCGGCTGTCGATGGAATGCAATATGGTTTCAGAGTCATCGTCCCAAGAGAATGTGTCGGCGACAGGCATCCCGGTCCGCATGAAGCAAATCTGTTCGATATCAATAGTAAGTATGGGGATGTGGTGTCAAAGAATGAAGTGATGGAATATTTAAAGCAACTCGTTGGTTTCGATACGCCTTCGGCTATCGCCTCAGGCTACTCAACCAACGGTGTACTACTGAAAAGGAAAATAATGAAAGCCCTCAACGGAATCAGAATACTCGACCTCACCCACATGCTCAGCGGTCCATACAGTGCCATGATGCTCGCCGACCTCGGCGCAGAGACCATCAAAGTCGAACCGCCGAAAACAGGTGAGGGGACACGCCGCCTCCTCGAGCGAGATCCCGCCAACAGCTTGAATGGCTTCGGCGCCTATTACATGACGCTCAATCGCAATAAGAAAAGCGTCACGCTCGATTTGAAATCGGAAAAAGGGCTGGAAATCTTTTACGAGTTGGTCAAAACCGCCGATATCGTCATCAGCAACTTTAGCGCAGGCGTGACCAAACGTCTAAAAGTGGATTACGAAACATTATCCAAAATCAATCCACGCATTATCACTTGCACAGTCACTGGCTTTGACGAAACAGGACCCGGCAAAGACCGCACTGCGTTTGACATGGTTGCGCAGGCGATGGGTGGCAATATGAGCATCACAGGTCAACCCGGCAATCCGCCCACACGTGCAGGCTTTCCCATCGGCGACCTCGCAGGCGGGCTCATGGCGACCATCGGTGTGCTCGCTGCGCTCAACGCACGTCACCTCACGGGGCGTGGTCAGCACGTGGACATCTCCATGCTCGATGCGCAAATCAGTCTGCTCAATTACATGGCAACCATGCACTTCCTTTCGGGCATTATCCCCGACAAACTAGGAAACGGACATTTTGTCCACGTGCCGTATGACTCGTTCACATGTTCCGATGGCTATATTATCATCGCCATCATCGCTGATAATTTTTGGGAGGCTTTGCTCACCGTCATCCCCGCCGATGACCTTAACACCGAAGAACACAAATATCAACCAGGTCGTTTGAAGAACAAAGAGCTCATCAATCGTCGCCTTAATGAAATCTTTTCAACCAATACCCAAAAGCATTGGCTTGAGATTCTTCAATCCGCACGCATCCCCTGTGCGCCCGTAAACAATGTTCAACAAGCTGTGAACGATGAACAGGTTCTCTTCCGCAACATGATCGTGGAAGTACAACATCCCAATGGCGGATCCACCCGTATGCCTGGAAACCCAATTAAATTATCTGACACCCACGAAGAGACGTTCACTCCTCCGCCGTTGCTGGGTCAACATAACGAGGAAGTTTTCTCCATGCTGGGGCTTTCTCCTGCTGACATCGAAGCCTTGCAAACCGCAGGCATTATCTAACCACGGAGACACCGAGTCACTGAGAAATTAAAAACTCTGTGTCTCTGTGGTAAAAGGTTTTCATGACCACAACCATTAAACAAGTTAATCCATCGGGCACACGAGTCTTTATGGGAACGATTACAGATGATTCAGATATCCACACCTCCCTTATCGAAGTCGCGGAAAAGCACAACATCCAAACCGGGGCATTCGAACTCCTCGGCGGACTCCGCGAAGTGGAATTCCGTACCTTCGACTTTGACAGCCAACAGCGCAAAGCTCCGCTGAATTTTAAACGTGCACTAGAAATCGTCGCAGGTCACGGCACGATTTCCCTGCTTGATAACAAACCGCACGTGCATTTACATCTCGCCGTTGCGTATCAAGATTCCGAATCTCCAAACGGGATTGTTGTCCTCGCCGGTCACGCCGCCAAAGCCATCGCCTTCGCCATTGAATTCACCCTCACAGCCTACGAGGGTAACCCCGTCCACCGCGCCAAACATGAAAGCACAGGGTTAATGCTGTGGAATTTATCCAAACTTTAATAATAGACCAGCAGTGAACCATTTGAATCTGTTCGCAACGTTATAATTCCAGCATGCCCTCAAAACTACTTGCATTGCTCAATATTCGTGCCGGGGAGGAGAAAAATGTCTTCCTCATGCTTGCTCATTATTTCTTTATGGGCGGAGCGATGTTGTTCGTGCAATCGGCGTCACTGGCGTTGTTCTTCGAAGCCTGGGATGCCAGCGCCATGCCATACATTTATCTTGGTATCGCGCTGATCGTTTCATCCATTACGGCACTCTTTCTGAAGATCGGTGAACGCACCTCACTGGCGCGCTTTCTCATTCTATGTGTCTTGTTTGTCATCATAGGCACAGTTGCCTTGCGGGTTGGTCTCGCTTTTACGTCTTCAAAGTGGTTGCTGCTTGCTTTGCCCGTCTGGTCGCAGACGTTGGTCAATATTTCAGTGATGGCATTCTGGACTCTGGCAGGTAGTCTCTTCGATGTGCGTCAGGGCAAACGCATCTTTGGGTTGATGAATGCGGGCTCGTGGCTGGCGTATGTGGTCATGGGTGTGTTTACCACTCCGTTGGTCGCTGCTATTGGCACACAAAATTTATACATCGTTGTCGCAGTCTGTTTGCTGATCGCATTCGGATTCCAAATCATGATCTTGCGTGCCAACCTGCGCACCTCAGCCTCGCCCGAAACAAGTGGCGCAGCCTCACATCAAGCTTCCTTCTTTGCGCTGTTTCGCAAACGATACATTTTATATATCTTCATCCTCATCATACTTTGGCGTGTTGCCTATTTTATTCTCGATAACATCTTCTACGATCGTGCCGCAATCCAATATCCAAACACAGCGGATATGGCTGGATTCATCGGGACATTCTTCGGCGCAGTGGGACTCTTGGGATTCATCACCGACACCTTTTTGACGGGACGCATCATTTCTCGCTTTGGCTTGCGTGCCGGACTATTAGCCACTCCCATACTGACAATTCTCTGCGTTGGCGCACTGGCTGTGACGGGCGTGCTCAATCCCGGGCTTTTGCTGCTGCTCTTTGGTTTTGCCGTGGCTGGAAAATTCGTCAACGAAGGCTTGGGCTTTTCCATTGACCAATCTTCCTTTGCTGTTTTGTATCAGCCGATCGCAGAAAAGGAACGTGTGCGTGCCCAAACCGTAGCGGAAGGCATTATTCAACCGCTGGCAATTGGGCTGGCTGGCGGGCTGTTGTTGGTTTTCAACACAATTTTGAAATTTGGTGCAATTCAACTTGCCTTTGTTTATCTGTTGGTCGGTGGTGTGTGGGTCTTCATCGCTCATCGATTAATTCAGGCTTATCCACTGGCATTGACCGAAGCTCTGCATAAAAAACGTTTCGGCGAAGATGGCATTCCGATTGCCGACCTTGCCAGCATAGAGATCATTCACACCGCTTTGAAAAGTCCTCACGCCAATGAGGTATTGTACGCACTCGACCTGCTTGAAAGAAGCGGCAGCGACACCATGACGCCAGCTATTATCGTCCAATTGATGAAGTCTCCACATCCTGAAGTCCGCCTCAGTATATTTCGCCGCATTGAACGATTGAACATAGTGGACGCTCTGCCTGCCATTCGCGTGCATTTGAAATCGGAAGCAGACCCGCAGGTACGTGAAGCCGCGGCATGTACGTTCACCGTAATTGGGAAAGATACCGATTCGTCTTTGGGATTGTTGAAGCTGAACGACAGCTTTACCCAGCGTGGGGCATTGATCGGATTGTTACGCGCGCATCCCTTGCAGGATGTGTTACCTGCCCATGAACAATTGCAGGAATTGGCGCGTTCTGAATCAGCGGCAGATCGCCTCGAAGCCGCGCGCATGATCTACGAAATTTCAAACCCTGACTTATATGAAACACTATTACCTTTGCTTGAGGATAACGAGCAGAACGTGAAGAAAGCCGCCCTGCGTGCTGCTGGTCAAACCAGACACCCGAAAATATATAAAACCGTCATCACTGCACTTGAATCGCCGTCCACGCGCAGTCTTGCATTCAGTGCGCTGGTCGCGGGTGGTGATGCGGCTTTGCCTGAGATCATCAATGCCTTGCAAAATGAGTTACTGCATCGCCGTATCCATTTGAGGCTGGTCCGCGCCTGTGCCAACATCAAGAGTGAAGCTGCCCTGCATGTTTTGGAGTCGTTGATTCGTCATCCCAACACGAATCTGCGTTCGCGGGTGTTCACTGCGCTGGAGGAATGTCGATTCAAGCCGCAGGGTGAAGCAGTTCGACGGGTGGAGGAGCAGGTGTCGGCTGAGATTCGACGCGCCGCCTGGCTGTTGGCGGGCATCCATGATCTTGGCGATGCTCCAAAAGCGGAGACTTTATGGCGGGCATTGAGTCATGATTTGGAGGAAACACGCGGTCGTCTCTTCCATCTGTTCGGGTTTTTGTATGATGCGCGGGCTGTCCAGCGTGCGCGACAGGCGATTGCCCACAGAGATTCAAACCGGACAGCGTATGCCATCGAGGTGATGGACTCGACCTTGTCGCAGGCGCACAAGCAGGTGTTTATCCCGTTGCTGGAGGATTTCCCCGCGCGGGAACGTCTGCAAAAGATGGGCAGCCGAATGGATGAACTTGGACATACCGGGCGCGTGTTTGATATTTTGACCAATCCGCTTGCACAGGAAAACCCCTGGGTGGTGGCAACGGCGCTCGATATTGCGGCTGGATACGGAATTGCCGGTAACGATAGTGTTTGGCAGGGGTTGAAGCAATCAAAGGAATCTTTGATCGTGCGCATGGCAGATCGTGAAAACAAGGAGACTGAAATGTTATCGACAGTGGAGCGGGTGCTTATTTTGAAATCTCTCAGTATGTTTGCCGATGCGCCTGATGAGGCGCTCGTGGAACTGGCTGGTTTGCTGCAGGAAGTGGATGTGCAGGCGGGCGAGGTCGTTGTGCAGGAAGGTGAAACAGGTGAGAGTTTGTTTATCATCGTTGACGGCAGGGTGGAGGTGGTAGACGATAACCGCGTGCTGAACCAGCTGGGTGCACGGGCAGTGTTTGGTGAATTGTCCCTGCTGGATTCTTCGCCGCGTTCTGCCACGATCCGTGCGGTGGAGGAGTCAACTCTGTTACGCCTCGATCAGGCACCGTTTTATGAGATCATGAGTGATTATGTAGAAGTGGCGATGGGCACGATCCATATGCTCACACGCAGTCTGCGTGCCCGCACCGGCGATGTGTTGGAGTTGAGCAGGATGTTGGGACAATAAAATAATTGTTCGTTTTTTTGTCATGTGTTTTTGGTAAACTACTTCAATGATTTGTAAGCATAAGCAAATCGTGTTTTGATTTCAGGAGGCCATAATGAAAACGCTTTTCCGTCTACTGGGTACGATCATGCTGACTCTGTTCATTGTCGGTATCCAAATCGTACCTGTACGAGCCAGTTCGCACGCGCAGGAATTGACCTATAACCCTGAGGCTGAGACTTATATGATGGCGGAGTTGCTTAAGGACGGTGATGTCGATCTTGTTGATGGGGGATTTGCGACTGACGCCGAGCGGACTGTGCGTGCGGAATTTATCGTGTCTTTGTGGGAGGACCCAGCTTATGAGGAGATTCCCTTCTTTAAATTGCGGCATGCTGTCATTACAGGTGATCTGGAAGCTGAAGGGCTATCCATTCCATTCAATGTTGAATTTCATTTTTGCACATTTAATGGGCGGGTTAATATGGAGAGCACTGATACAAAAACATTTAGGATCGATGATTCGACCATTAAAGGCACCGTGAGGATGGGGCGTATGGCTGTTGATGGTGATCTGGCGCTGTACAACTCCACCTTTGAAGGCATTGTAACGCTGTTCGATGCCAACATCAGCAATAACTTGTTCGCAAAAGGCTCAAAGTTTCTTGCTCTGACCGGGGACCAGAACTCTTCATATCCCTTTGAGATCTGGACCATTGAGGTGGGAAAAACGGCGGAATTCGAGAACTCGATCTTCAAGGGGTATGTCATGGCAAAAAATGCCGAGTTCTTACAGGAAGTGAATTTTAAGAACGTAATCTTTGAACAAATCGCAAACTTTGAAGGTTTCACAGTAGGCGATCTGGCTGAATTTCAGGGAGCCAATTTTTCTGCCGAGGCCATTTTTGAGAGTGGGATCGTGGGACGGGATGTCAAGTTTTCGAACGCCATTTTTAATGGCAATGCCAATTTTAAAGACTTCAAAGCGGTAAACCTTGCCCAATTCGATGGTTCCGTCTTCAATGCAGACGTTACTTTTGAAAGCGGGATCGTGGAACGCGATGCATATTTTACGGATGCAATTTTTAATGGTGACGCCAATTTTGACTATTTTTCAGGCAATCGCTTCATGGACTTTGTTGGAACCACCTTCAACAAGAAATTCTCCTTCACCTATACATTGATCGGCTGGCCCTATTTCGCGAATGCTGTCTTTAATGGTCCAGTGGATTTTGAAGGTATGCAGGCCACCAACGATTTCGAACTGACTGATGCAACCTACAATTTCCTAGACAAACCTTTCACTGTTTACCTCGCCAAGGTGGAGGGTCGCACATTGTTCACTGGTTTTACGTCACAAGCCGGGCTGGTATTGACCCATAATCAATTCAACGACCTGGAGATCACAGGCGGGGAAAACCAAATATATACGATCATCGATCTTTCCTCCACAGTGGTGGATGGAGATCTAAGCATCGAGAATATTATCACCAGCGAGTTGAACGCAAAGGGCGCGACCGTAAGCGACTCGACCACCATTCAAAACGTGAACGTAACAATAGAACTGGACATGAGCAACGCCAGCGTCGGCATACTCAATATCAACGATTTTTCATGGCCCGAAAACCCTGATGCCTTCAATCTACGCGGCATGACATACAATGATATTGGACTTGTGAAGATCGATGGAGATGAACTTGTTGCCCAGGACCTCGATGAAAACAACTGGACCATACTCAAAGACATGGTCGAGAAATCGGCTTACAGCCCGCAGGCATATCGAACTCTTGCCCAATTCCTGACAGAAAAAGGACACCCCGATTGGGCAGCAGATGTGGAACTGGCAAGAAAGGAGCGGGAACGGAATCAAATACTTCAGCCGCCTCCCTATGGACCCTGGCTCTGGTCCTGGTTCCTTTTCATTTTTTCCGGCTATGGCCAGATTCCACAACTCGCCTTCGGATGGAGTGCACTTGTGATCGCCATCGGCACCTTTGTGTTTCGCAGGGAAGAGGATATGGTTGTCATGGAAAAAGACACACCGATACCGCCCTACAATCCCATCCTGTATAGCTTTGCCCTCTTCCTTCCATACATCGATCTCGAGATCGCCAGCAAATGGGACCCCAAACCTGAACGCAAATTTGCCGGGTTCTATAAACATGTTCACAGGTTGCTTGGCTGGATACTCATGCCCATTGCTCTGTTGGCATTTGGTGGAATCATCGGATAACCATGCTTATTCGACCCAACCTCACCAAGCAAAAACTTCGCCAAAACATCCCCGTCTACGGCGTCATCTCCACCTCCGATGACCCGCAACTCGCCGAGCTCTTCGGCTTGTCAGGCTTTGACTATTACATGCTTGACGCCGAACATGGACTCATCGACCCCGCCCAAGCCGTCAACGTGATTCGAGCCTGTGAACGGACGAACATCACACCCCTTGTCCGCATCGGACCCAAAGACCCGAAACTCGTCTTGCAATATCTCGATGCTGGGATGCTGGGTATCATGATGCCCGGACTCGAATCTGTGGATGAGGTAAAGATGTTAGTGGACGCCGTCAAATATCAACCCGTCGGCAAACGTGGGATGGGCATCTCGCGTGCCTCCGCTTATACAGCCTACACTGGAACATCCGCCCCAGAATACATCAAGTTCTCCAATGAGAACACCATGGTCATCATCCAGTTCGAAGATGAAAAACTCCTCCCGAACTTCCCCGCCATGTGCGCCGTGGACGGCGTCGACGCCTGCATCATCGGACCTCGTGACCTTTCCCTCAACATAGGCTTCCCCGATGGACCCAATCACCTCGAAGTGCACACCGTCATTGACCAAGCCATCGCCATCATGAAGAATGCAAATATCTCCGCAGGTATTACCGCAGGCACAAGAGCCGACGCCGCCAAGCAAGTCGCAAGAGGCGTCAACATGATCCTTGCCGCATTCCAATCGTTAATCTTTTCCGTATCTAAAGAATTCTTGCCCTAACAACCTCGGTGGTTGAGTAGGGCGAAGCCCGTATCGAAACCACCACTAACTAAAGCAATTCTTGTTAAAAAAGTTATTTCACAAACTGGTGGTTTCGATACGCCTTCGGCTATCGCCTCAGGCTACTCAACCACCGAGTATTTAGAAAAGGAAATTATGCCCAAGATTCGTGTCTCTGCAATTCAGTTTGCTGTTACATCTGATGTTGACGACAATCTAAAAACTTGTTTGCGCATGATAGACACTGCCGCCAAAAACGAGCCCGACATCATCGTTACCCCCGAATTCATCAACCACATCCTCTGGTTCGAAGACACCGAACACTGCTGGCGCGTCTCCGTCGACCTCGACTCGGATTTCCTCAAAGCCATCGGCGCAAAAGCCAAAGAACACAACTGCTACATCAAAGTCAACGTGACTCTGCGCCGCACGCATCCCACTGTCACAGGCACCAACATTCTCTTCGACCCGCACGGAAATCAAATCGCCGTCACCGACAAACAAATCCTCATGGGCAACGAGAACAACTACCTCACGCCCGCCACTGAACCGGCGCAAATTATCAACACCCCGTTCGGCAATCTCGGCATGTACTGTTGCATGGACGGCGTCATCCCTGAGCCTGCCCGTGCTCTCGCTGTCCGTGGTGCGCACATCCTCCTCAACAGCCTCAACTCCTTCGCCCATGACGAAGCCTCCCTCCACATCCCCGTGCGTTCGGGCGAGAACAAAGTCTTCGTCGTTGCCGCCAACAAAATCGGAGCGCTCGTTCCGCCGCACATGGCGCAAGCCGTCGCCGACCGCCTCAAAATTCCTGCCGAAGCTATCGCCGGTGCGGGTGAGAGTCAAATCCTTGCGCCGGATGGGACGATTCTTGCCAAAGCCCCGAAATTGGGAGAAGCGGCGATCTACGCCGACATCGAAGTGGACGACGCCCATAACAAACTCCGCCCCGATGGGACAGACATCCTCGCCGCCCGCCGCCCGCCTCTTTACAACCCCATAGCTGATTCACCGTCCCCACGCATCATCCCAGCTGGAGCCGAATCCATCACCGCCGCCGTCTACCAACCAGCATCTTCTGACCTTAACGAAATCATCGAAGTTATCAAGCAATCAAAAGATGTGCAACTTTTAGTCTTACCCGAATTAACTCTGGACTCAACCAGCTTGCTGGTTGAATTACAAACCGCCCTCCAAGATTCAAACACCTTCATCGCCACCTCCATCCAAGAAAACGACTCACATATTGGAATCTTAATCAACAAAGACGGCATTCTCCTCAAACAACCCCAACTCCACCTCTGCGGACGTCTCCCTTGGGCGACAAACCTCGGTGACAAACTCAACGTCATCGACCTCCCTTGGGGACGCCTCGCAATTGTCGTTGGGGGCGATGCGATTTATCCCGAAGTCTTCCGTCTCGCCGTATTACAAGATGTGGACGTAGTTGCCGTCCCCACCAAAGTTTTAGAAGCATGGGAAATGACTCACGGCTTCCTCGAACGCTCCGCCGAAAACCGCATGAACGTCGTCGTCGCTGCGCAACCATCCGAAGCAGGCACATCCGCCATCTTCGCCCTCGACAAAGACTTCACTCTCTGGACCCAATGGGAAAAGCCCTTCGACGGCAACATCAACTATCCCCTCATCACCCGTGCGCCGAATGCTTCTGGCTTAACCCAAGCCCCCATCTACCCCGCCCTCGCCTCCAACCGCGTCATCTCACAAAAAACAAATCTTGTCGAGAATCGTCCCTGGTGGCTGGCAAAGGGAATTATCACAGCATAATAATCCCAACGAGATGGCATAATTCGCACAAACTATGACATCCCTAGTATGATGAGAGGGACACGGCAGGCCGATCATCCCAAGGTCCAAAGAGACCGTCCCGAAGCGCAGGTCGCCGTGTCGCTCATTCATGTAGCCCGAACAGTTGCCTGGTCATAAAGAACGTAT
>Ga0210377_10000539_pt1 | contig 36429 bp, 35 predicted proteins | sample PLM4_65_b1redo_FD_155480 | JGI IMG/M metagenome (GOLD analysis project Ga0210377, IMG submission 155480) | Groundwater sediment microbial communities from an aquifer in East River, Colorado, USA - PLM4_65_b1 redo | ecosystem: Environmental > Terrestrial > Soil > Riparian zone | place: USA: East... | reverse complement strand
TGACGGCTGAAAGCCAAAAAACCAGATCCGACGCCGGGTTGTCGCTCTCGCCAAGTGCATGTGCTTCCACGACATCCAGGACTTCCTCCGCCTGCTGGACGGCCGCCGTCAACATGCCCTTGTCACCAGCTGCTGTTGCGAGCTTGTGCTCCAGTTTGGCCAGGTCTTCTTCGATCCCAGGCCATGGCAGTGTAGGCAGGCGTCGCCTGCTGCGGAGAAGGCGCGCCTCCTCGCGCGCCAGGGTCAGCGCGTCCATGTCCAAGACGCCGCAACGCGAGCTGTCGACCGTCCGGCTCCAGGCGAGGCATGCGCCGGCCACGGCGATCAGGTGCCCCGCCAGATTGCCGCTGTCCACGGACGAGACGTAGTGAGGCTCCAGCGCTCGCAGATCGCGGGTGTCGTACCAGTTGTAGAAGTGACCGCGATAGCGCTCGAGTTTGTTCAAGGTCTCCAGCGTCGCTTCCAGCCTCTTCGCCGTCTCGGTTAATCCGGCCCAGCCCAGATTGTGGGCCGCCACGGTCGAGAGAAGATAGAGTCCGATGTTGGTGGGTGAAGTCCTGTGGGCGGCGACCGGCTCGGGGTCCTCCTGAAAATTGTCAGGCGGAAGCATGTTATGAGCCGGCGTTACAAAGGTCTCGAAGTAGCGCCAGGTCTTGCGGGCCACGAGTCTCAGCGCGGTAGCTTCGATTGGTGTAAGACGACGCTTTTCATGCGACGCGGGCGTTCTGCTCGCCCAGACTGCAATAGCTGGAGACGCCCACCACAGCAGGGCGAAGGAAGCCGCCAGAGGATCGATGCCGGAATGCTTGAGCCAGGCGACGAGCACAGCGGCTGCGCCGATTATCGGCGCTCCGATCATGTAGCGATAGTAATTCGCAAGCGTTGGTTCGGCGCCGATCCTGGCCTGGGCGGCCGGCGTCCATTCGAGCAGCCTTTTGCGCGTAGCCAGGCGCAGAAGCGTCCGTAAAGCAGCGTCTGTCATGAGCCAAGCCTGATGCGCAAGCAGGCTTGTGGCGAGAAACCATTGCGTAAGCGCCAGGCGAATATCGTACAGGATAGCGCGGTAATCCCGGTGTACGGGCTCTCTGCCCCAATGCGGGAGCAGGGCGATCACCGGCAGGAGTGGGGGTAGCGCAAGCGTTACGAGTACAAAGGCGGCCCAGATGAGAGGCGCCGGAAAAGGCAGCGCCAGTCCCACGAGCAATCCCGCAACCGCAGCAGGCGCCGACAGCGTGCGTCGTATGTTGTCCAGCATTTTCCAGCGGCCGATGACGGGAACGCCGCTGGGACGCTTCGTTCCAATTGGTGGCCGCGCAAAGCCGAATATCCATGGCAAGAGCTGCCAGTCGCCGCGAGCCCAGCGGTGATGTCGAAGCGCCGCGGTATCGTAGCGAGCCGGGAATTCCTCGACGAACTCCACATCGGAAACCAGACCCGCCCGTGCAAACACGCCTTCAAAAAGATCGTGGCTTAGCAGGGAAGACGGCGGAACCCGGTTTGCGAGAGCGGCGCGGAAAGCGTCGACCTCATAGATGCCTTTGCCGGTATAGGAGCCTTCCCCGAGAAGGTCCTGATAGACGTCCGAGGCGGCCGCAGCATAGGGATCTATCCCCGTCATGCTGGAAAAGACGCGCAGGAACGGGGTCGCCTGGCGGCCGACCGGCATGGCCGAGGTCACGCGCGGTTGGAGGATGGCGTAGCCTTCGACGACACGCTGCTTCTGGTGATCCAGGCGTGCTTGATTGAGCGGGTGCGCCATCTTGCCGATCAGCCGACGTATGGCGTCCAAAGTTAGCCGTGTATCGGCATCGAGCGTAATGACATACTTTATGCTGGCCGGAGCATCGACCGGCTTGCCGTCGAGAGAGACAAAAGTCGTTGTCTTGCTGCCGCGCAGAATCTCATTCAGCTCGCTGAGCTTACCGCGCTTGCGCTCCCAGCCGATCCATTTGCCTTCGCTTTGCGTCCAGACGCGTCTGCGGTGCAGCAGCATGAAGCGTTGCCCTGCCTTTGCGGGTCCGTACTTCCGGTTGAGCGTGGAAATTCCTTCCGCTGCGGCCGCAAGGAACTCCTCGTCGCCTTCGGCATGCTCCGAGGCGGCATCAGTCCAGTCGGAGAGCAAGGCGAAGTAAATTTCGCCCTTCGGACTCGAGAGATAGTGCACTTCGAGCCGTTCTATCTGCTCGTCGATCGCTTCCCGCGAGGTGAGCAGGGTAGGTACGACCACGATCGTGCGCAGATCGTCGGGAACTCCGTCAGCCAGCTCTATTCCCGGCAATAGCGTCGCGCGAAGCCCGCGGGTCAGGAGGTAGTTGACGAGCGTGACGGCCGCATCGATGGCGGGAACCGCGCCGAGAATCCCAAGGCCTGCAAGCCAACGCCAGTCGATGCCAGCTTGCACAAGCAGCCAAAGGGGGACGGCGAGGAGCCCGGCGCTGATAATCGCTCCGGCCGTCACATAGCCTCCGATGCCCAGCGACCGGACAGCTCGGCCCGGCCAAGTCTCGACAGGTGCGCGATAGCCGATGGCCCGCTCGAATGCAGGCCGGCCGCCGGAAGTCAGGAAATAGCCGGGATCGGACAGCCGGCTGTTTGCGGGAGCCTGGTCTGTCGCCGCAATGGCGTTGCGGGCGATCTCAAGCTCCGAGCGCTTTGCTCCCCGGGCGATCTGCTCCACGGCGCCGCGATACTGGTCTCGGGTGGCGAAATCGGCCTGGCAATAGCCGTTCGCGGCCGCAAGCACGTCATGTACCAGACTCATGCGCTCGAACAGGTCGCGCCAGTCGACATCGTTGGCCAGACGCATGCTTGTGATGATGTTGCGAACCGCAATAGTCGCATTGATCTCGCGCTGCTGCTCAGCCTGCACGATCTCGTCGACGGTCGCGTCCTCGGAGCCAAGGTGCTGATCGATCCAGTCCAGGGCCGGCGCCACGGCCTGGTCCTGATCCCGAAGTCTCTGGGCAAGCTGAACGATGAAGGGGTTGACGAGGTCAACGTCTTTCAAGGTTGACAGGATGCCGGGAACCAGGCGAGGGGCCTGCGCACTGGCTGCAAGGATCCGGTCGGCGATCGTATCCGCCTTCCTGCGCGCTTCGCGCGCAAGAAGAACTACATCGGCAAACCGCCGGATATTCTCCACCAGGAGCACGCGCAGCGTGATCGGAGCGGCCCACAGTTCGCCGATGGTGAGCGGCTGCACCTGCTGGTATGCGCAGAAATACCGGCACAGCACATCCGTGCTGAAATGGCTGTCGGTATGCGCCACATACTGCCACATCGCTCCCAGGATGCGCGGATAGCCTCGCAAAGGCCCGGTTGCGAGCTTCGGAAGACGCCGGTAATACCCTGGCGGCAGATCCTTGTGGATCTCACGGATCTGCCGCTCGATGATGTGATAGTTGTCGATGAGCCATTCCCCCGCCGGAGAAATCGTCTCCCGGGCGCTGGCTGCCGCGGCTAAGCTTCGATAGGCCTCATGCAAGGCCCGTGCATTGTCCGCAACCCGGCGCGTCAGGGGATAGCGGTGCGGCGGACGGCCGGCGACGCTGTGCGCGTAGGCCAGATTTCGAGCGTGCTCTTCCAGACGTTCGCCGCTGAGGAGTGTGTCGCGAAGCGGCGAGAGATCGCGCCAGGGCGACGCCCCCCTGTCGGCGAAGCCTATGACTTCATGCAGACCTTCGGAAAGGGCGTGTGCTTGCCGCATGCGGCCGCGCAGCAGCGTGCCGTGCGTGTAACCACGCCAACCGTTCGGTTTCATTTGACGCGCGGCAGACGCCGATAAGCTTTCAAGCGAGCCAGTCCAGGCGCATCTGCAGGTCTTTCGCTGTCAACGCACTCGGGGGAAACTATGGATACGGCTTCGCCGTGACGCCGGAGGGCTTCGGCGATTTGCTCGGCTTGTGCGATTGCGACCGCCCTGGACTTGCACGGCGCGGTCATTCCGTTGCCCATTTCAACCGTCCAACGGCCCTGTTCCTGCACGATCCTGAACGTGTGCATTTCCTCCTCCATGCCCCACACCGCTTTGAATCTGTATGTGAATGTTGGTTGCTGTAGCTGAAGCGACCCGGGGGACATTGCGCGGGATCAAGTTTGCGGCGTGAATTTGTCGAACGGTCCGATAAGCTCAAAACTTGGAAATGGGAGCGAGACGATCGAGTTTGTTCACTGTGGATCATCATTTTTCTCGCCGCTGCCAACGAGCGAGATTTGATGGCGTGTTGCACTCACGCCTCGACATCGCCGGGCCACTGCCAGATGGTTTGGGCTGGCGACTGTCGTGGTCGGCGATGCAGAGAGGTCAGCAATGCCCGATAGCAATGCGACGCCAAAGATCGTCAGGCTTCTGCACATGTCGGACATCCATTTCGGCGCCGAGGACAAGGCCGCACTCGAAGCTGTGGCCGATGTTGTCCTCCGGCTCAGGCCGGACGCGCTGATCGCCGCCGGCGACATCACCCAGAGCGGCAGGCGCCGCGAGTTCGAAGCGGCACGCGTCTGGTTCGATGGGCTGGGCATTCAGCCTATCATCGCGCCCGGCAATCACGACACGCCGGCGCTTCATCTGCCGCATCGCCTGCCGGAGCGCGTGATGGCGCCGTTCGACCGCTATGCACGCTACATGGGCGAACTCGATGGCGTGGGTCGTCTGGTCGAGCTAGGCGGGGGCCAGGTGCGGATTTCCGCCATCAACACGGCGCGTGGAGTGCAAGGCCGCATCAACTGGCACGATGGCGTCATCAACCTGGACGACCTGGAAGAGACGCTGAACCTCTTGTCCGGCGGGCCGGCTGATGCATGGCGCATTCTCGTTTGTCATCACCCTCTGCAGGAACCCGGGCATTCGCGCATCTCGGTAGACACGCAGCGAGGCGGAGAGGCGTTGCGCCGGTGCGCAGCTGCGCACATCGACGCCATCCTGACAGGGCATATTCACGACGCGTTTGCCCACCCGATCTATTCTCCAAGGCGCCAGATGGTGCAGATGGGATCCGGCACACTGTCGACGCGTCTGCGCGCCACTCGGCCGAGCTTCTGCGTTGTCACGATCGACGGTGAGCACATAGTGCAGGAGATCGTCAGCATTGATCGCGATGGTCTGGAAGTTCACTGCAACTACGATTCACGGGTTCATCAGCCTGGAATCCTGTTCCAACACGCCCACGCCCAAAAGCGCTGATATCGGTCGACCTATGCTTCATCGCAAACCCTCCGCGCTATGCGGGCAGGGGCGCCGCCTGATTGCGCGAGGCCGCCAGCGCTTCTGCCTCAGCCTGCCGTCAGGCAATAGCCGCCCAGCTCGATGAAGCGAGCCTGAATGTGTTTCCCAGCGCTGATGATCTCGCCGTCGATGACGACCGGTATCTCTCCCTGGCCCTCGTTCTCGATCTCGAACATTTCGGCCGGGACGGTGACTACGCCGGGCAGATCGCGGAATCCTGAATTGAACGATGACCAGACAACGTCGAGCGTGGTGATGACCGATGGATAAGGAAGGACGGCTATCTCCATCCGGTTGTACGCCGACAGCGGGCCGACAAGGCCCGCGACAAGATTGGTCTTGGGAAGACGCAATCCTAAAGATCCAAGATCAGAATAACGAACTACGAGTTGCAGGTCGTTGATATCGCTCAAAGCAAGACCAACCTCGCCGACGGCCCTGCCGACATCGCCATGTCGCAGGGTTTCGCGCGCCTGAGCCATGCGCGCGGGAGCGCCGGCAAGCAGAGCGCAGAAGAAGCGCTCGTCATTGATCTCCCCGGCCGGCACTGCTCGCTGCGTCGGCGCTCGCAGGACCGCGCGGAGAATCTGTTCCCAGGACCCAGCGCCATGGAGTGCTCTCGACAAAAGGTTCCTCGTTCCACCGGGAAGAAGGATGAGGCCCGACGGCGAGCGCCCAATCGTGTTCAAGGCGCTTCTGTGCGTGCCGTCTCCTCCCCACACGATGATCGTGTCAGCTGCTTGCGATGCGAGAGCGCGCAATTGGCCTGCGGCGTCTCCAAGGTTCAATGACACGACCTCGGCGCTCACCTCCAACGAAGCAAGGGCTTCACGCATGCGTTTCACACCGTTGGCGCCGACGTTTGAAGCGGCGGAGTTGACAAGAGCAATTATCTTCACCGCGTCCCGATCCTGAGCCAATGCGCCAGTTGGAATTTTTGCTGACGCGCGGCCGGCGATGTTGATCGGAATCAAGGATCAGTGCGGTGCCTGGCCCTACGAAGCGCCATGACCCGATATCTCGTCGTCTATTATTCTTGGACCGGAAATACGAAAAGGGTGGCCAAGGCGGTCGCGGACTGCCTTGGCGCTGATCTTGAAGAAATTGTCGAAGAACGGCCATATACGGGCCCGTTTGCGCGCTTCCTGCACGCGCTGGACTCGATCGTTCGGCGCAAACCTCCGATCGCACTGTCGAAACACGATGTCGGCGATTATGACGTCGTCATCTTCGGCAGCCCCGTTTGGGCGGCGGATATGGCTGCTCCGATGCGCTCCTTCCTTGCCCGCGAGAAGGGCAGGGTCGCCCGGGCGGCGTTCTTTTGCACCCAAAGCGGGTTAGGCGGAGAGACCGCCCTGGTGGGTATGGCAGACGCTACCGGCGCTGAGCCCTTATCGATCCTCCTCCTGAACGGGAGGCAGCTGGAGGCTTTCGGCTGGCGATCGAGCGTCGACAGGTTCACACAGAGTATCGAGAACGCAGTGTCGATGCGCCAGCACTCCGGCGAAACAGTACGAGAGTCCAGGCCGGGATCTCCGGGCCGGGCTCGGACGGTTCACGACGAGGAGATCCACAACGCGCCGCGCTAGGACGTCAATCCAGGTTTGTTGACCCTTCGGAGAGTAGGCCATGGCTGGACAATCGAATGTCGCAATTGGACGCCGCGAGCTTCCCGGGTTTCTGTCCGTTCCGAGGGATCCGGCTGGCCTTATCATATTCGCACATGGCAGCGGCTCGAGCCGTTTCAGTCCGCGCAATACCTATGCGGCGGGCGAGCTTCAAAGGAGGAGCTTTGCCACGCTCCTGTTCGACCTCCTGACGCCCGAAGAAGGCGAGGATAGGCGCAATGTATTCGACATCGCGCTGTTGGCCGCCCGGGTTGGGGAAGCGATCGATTGGGCGCGCCAGGATCACCGGATGTCCGGGCTGCCGATCGGACTTTTCGGCGCGAGCACCGGCGCCGGCGCCGCCATCGTGGCGGCTGCAGCGCAGCCCAGCGAAGTCGCCGCCGTCGTTTCGCGCGGCGGAAGGCCCGACCTCGCCGGCGAAGCGTTGGAGAGGCTCGTCGCGCCTACGTTGCTTGTCGTTGGCGGAGAGGATGGCGACGTGATCACCTTGAATGAGGCGGCGCAGCGACAAATGTCTTGTGAAAATCAACTCGTTATCGTGCCAGGCGCGACGCACCTCTTCGAGGAGCCGGGAACGCTCGATAAAGCGCTTGATGCGGCCGGAAACTGGTTCGAGACCCATCTGCGGAAAGCCGGCCGTGCCAAAAAGACGGAAGCCTCCGCAAGGCCGCATCGCTGAAGATCGTTAAGCTGCTCTCATATCGGACGTTCATTGCCGCTTCAGCGGCGTCGGAAGCCCCGCGGAAGCTGGCAAGAGCCTCATACAGTGTTCTTCAGGACAATGACGTCGGCAACACGCCGGATATCCGGCTCGACAAGCTCAAGGTAGGCGGCAAGACCATTGAGAAACGCCGATTCTTCCTGTGTCAGGTCGCCGTCGGCAAGTATGATGTCGAGAGCCTGGGCGAACACTGGTAACCGCAAGGGCGAGGGCAGCGACTGGCAGGCCTCCTTCAAGGCCTCGTCCTCTCTGCCGTGAAGCTTTTGCGATACCGAAGCATTGAGGTCCTCAAGCTCCTCCTCGCCAAGCGTCTTGAGCGCGCGAGAGCGATGAACCAGAGCAAGCAGTACGTCCTGCTCAATGCGATCGAGGCCGCCGTCGCACACGGATGCGGAAAACAGCACGGTGAACAGGGCTTCCTGCAGTGTCCACGAAGGCGTTAGCGTCGAAGCTCTGATCATGCCGGCCCAATCGAACACGGGCTGAGTTTCCCCGCGTGGTTCCGAGGGCGGAGCCGGGGAGAAATAGTTGGGCATGTGGTTCTCCACGCTTGATTTGACATGGCCAAAGAAAGCCGTGGGCGGATCGGGCGACATTGCCCCGGATCAAATCGCGATTGGTCTCCTCACCTATAAATGCAAGAATATTGTGGGCCGTTGCGCCAAAAGCTTCATACTGAGCATTGAGGACAATGCCTCGCATCGCCTCGTTTCCGGTTTTGGGCGTCGAGATCCGGGTGGACGCGAGCTGGGTCTTCCTCGCGTTGCTGATCGCCTGGTCCCTGGCCGCCGGCGTGTTTCCAGAACTTTATGCCGGCCTGCCGCGCCTGTCCTATTGGGTGATGGCGTTTGTGACGGTGGCGGGCGTTGGAGCTTCGATTGTCCTCCACGAGCTTGGACACACCCTTGTGGCGCGGGCATTCGGCCTTCCCGTCAAATCGATAACGCTCTTCATATTTGGCGGGGTCGCGCAGCTCGCGGGCCAGCCCAAGGCTCCGTTGGCCGAGCTGCTGATGGCGATAGCCGGTCCTCTCGTCAGCATCGCTCTTGCCGTGGTGTTTCTGGCTCTATCCACCATTAAGGCGGTATCGATCGAGCTGCACGGCATTCTGGACTACCTGGGAACCCTGAATTTCGCTCTGGCGGTGTTCAATCTTCTGCCTGCGTTTCCAATGGACGGGGGACGCGTCCTTCGTTCGCTGATCTGGCTCGCAACCAAGGACGCGCTGAAGGCGACGCAAATCGCTGCACGCTCCGGGGAAGTCATCGGCGTCCTGATGATGGTGATGGGGGCGCTGTTCACCCTGTTTGTCAGTCTGGTCGGCGGACTGTGGTGGCTCCTGATCGGATGGTTTGTGCGCTCCATGGCTCGCACCGAACTCTATTCGGCTGAAGCGCGCGAAGTCCTGGCGGGCGTCACGGTTGCCGATCTGATGACTCCGAACCCCGTGTTTGCGCCGGCTGACATGACAGTCGAGGCCTTTGTTGAGCAGGTTTTCTCGCGCCGGCCGCACGATCTGATCCCGATCGTCGCGGACGGGCGGGTCGTCGGCGGGGTCGGCTTCAAGGAGGTCAATGGCATCGCACGGGATACGTGGAGCACAGCGAAGCTTGCCGACATTTGCACAACCATCGACAATATTCCCGTGGCCGAACGGCGACTTGGCGTGGCAGAGGCGTTCGAGCGTATGATGGCGGTGGGGGCAAGTCGTCTGCTGGTAATTGAGGACGGACAGCTCCACGGCATACTGACGCTCAAGGATTTGGCTCGGCAGATTTTTCTCAGAACCAGGCTGAGGGAGCAGGGCGGGCATTCCCACACGGCCAGCTCACCACGTTGACGTCACGCCAGCCAACCGCGGGAAAGACGCCGCTTTTGCTTCTCTGTACTTCGGGAAATCAGCACAGGCATCAATCAGGGCGCCGTATCAGCGCCTTACGGGGAATAAAGCCCGATAGTTGAAGCTTCCTCCAGCAGGCTCACTCGCGCAACACGCTCAATCAACCGGCGGGAGGGCTGGGCTGGCCTTTTTTCCCCAGCATCGGCCGTTTCGAGCTAGTTGGGCGGCGCGATTGCCAAGGCGCCGGGTCCATCGAGGCTCTTGCATCTCGCATGGCGAACTTCGCGAGGCCGAATTGCTCGATCATCCAGGCGCCCGCTCAAAGATGTCGCGAGGCCTAGTGGACTCAGCCGCACGTCATCTGCAACTATGGCGCTTGGGGATATGGCACAGGTTCGGGGCGCGGTGCCGGCGTGTTGAGATGGATCAACGCCGAACCTCGGACGGCTCACCAGCTTCCGACAACGCGTCGTTTTGGTCCCTGGTGGAGCAATGGCGGTTTCCGAAACCCCCTTCGATACTCTTCGCGGCGCGGCAAACCGCTTTGTTCTGGTCTTGCCGAGTTCGGAATTCGAGCAAGTGCGGCCGAGCCTCGAACACGTCGAGTTGGCTCGGGGACAGACTATCTATCGCGAAGACGGGCCGGTTGATTACCTCTACTTCGTCAACCGCGGCCTCATTTCGCTCATCAAGACGATGCGGGACGGCCGAACCGTGGAAATCGGGGCTATCGGCGTCGAAGGCGTCGCTGGCTGGAACGCCGCTCTCGGGATGCAAGGCGCGCTGTTCGATGCCGTGGTCCAGGTCCCCGGAGAAGCGCTGCGTGTCGAGAGCCGAAGATTGCGAAGGCAGATTGAAGCATTGCCTATGCTTCGGACCCTGTTCTGGCGCTATGCGGATTTCGCAGTCAAGGAGCTTGCGCAACACGCTGCCTGTAACCGCTTGCATTCGCTTGAGGAGCGCTGCTGCCGCTGGCTCCTGATCGCTCACGACAGCGCGCGATCGGACGCATTCCCGATGACCCATGAGTTCCTATCGATGATGCTCGGCGTGCAGCGCACAGCGGTTTCGATCGCCGCCAACGTTCTACAGAAGGCTGAATTCATCCACTATACGCGGGGACGCGTCACCGTCACGAACCGATCGGGTCTGGAAGCGATGGCGTGCGAGTGCTACCAAGCGGTACGCGACAGGCTGGAGCATGTCTATGCGGTTCCGGACCTGCTAGGCGCAGATCTGGAGCCGCGTCGTCGCTAGCGTTTGCAATCGATCTCAAGATGAATCTTTCGTCGTAATGTTTGGAACCACACGGACGCGCCGTTGGAAATCCCCGACATTGCCGAGGCTTTCTTTTAGCACACAGCAGAAAACGTACGGTGGAGGATCAGTCTCCGTCGCGACCCTGATCGGTCGCGCTTGGAAAGTCGTAGGAGTTGGGGATGGCCTGGTATCGGATCTACTTCATGAATAGCGAAAACCACATTGCGCGAGCTGTCGCCCTGGAATGCGCCGATGACGCCGAAGCGATTGCCCGGCTGCACGCTCAGCTTCAACCCGCCGAACTCTGGCAAGGCGCGCGCTTCGTTGAGCGCACACAGGTTATCGGCCAATCAATTCTGTCGGCTCGTCAGCTTCCGCCATTGATCGCCGGAAATGACAAACCCAGGGCGGACTGACTGTCGCCCGATAATTTGACGTGGGTGTGCAGCCCGTCTCGAAGCGAAGACCCGCATGCTTGAGCCAAAGCGAATTGCGTAAATCCGCGCCACCGCGATCCCATCGCGTCGACACGAACCTGTTGCGAGCGGAAGGCAGATCGCGTCGATAGGGTGCGAGCTTGAGATGGGTCAATGTCGGCATTCTTGCCTGGCGCCTGAATGCATGCAGGAGGAAGAAGCATGATTGGGCAATCGAACGTAGTGATCGAGCGCCGATCACCCTGAAAGAGGCGGTGCTTGGCGCACGCGTGAAGGCGCCGACGCCGTCCGGACCGCTCATGCTGACGGCGCCAAAGGGCTCCAATGCCGGCACGATCCTTCGGCTCAGGGGAAAAGGCGTAGCCCGGGCCGGCCGTCACGGAGACGAACTCGTGACGCTCAAGGTGATGTTGCCGCCACAACCCGACCGGGAACTCAAGGAGTTTCTCTCGCGCTGGACATCCGGGGCGGCGCACGATCCGCGAAAGGACATGCCGACATAGTTTTTCGCACGGTGGATTTCCTGGCTCACGCCGAACTCGATCGCGAAACACTTAATGTGTGGATCGAAGAACAATGGGTGGTCTCGCGGGGATCAGCGGCCGACTGGGAGTTCTCCGAGGCTGACCTGGCGCGCGCGGCATTGATTCGCGACCTGTCAGAGGACCTTGGGGTCAATGCTGAAGGGATCGGCATCGTACTCAATCTCGTGGATCAGGTGCATGGTCTGCGAAGCGTGCTGGCCGACTTGGTGAGCGCAACTCGGGCAGATCGGTCCACTTGAAGAGCGCTTTTGCGAGCGCCGTGCGACGCATAGCGAGCGCGGCGCCCCCTCGGTCGCCTATCATGCTTGAAATGAACAGCGAAACGACGGCCGCTAAGCAATAGAGATCTTGTCGCGGACCTCAGTCACACCCGGAACGGACCAGGCGGATTCCTGAGCCATGCGTTTCTCAAACCAAGCCTTTACCTGACCCGAAAGCGTGACTGTGGAGCCGTCCACCGCGACGACAATTGCGGACCCTTCAAGCTCGGCGTTGCGTTGAAATGCTCGCTGGATGTTTTCCTGAATCTCGTGCGCATCGACCCTGGGCCGCACGGTGATCGTGTTTGAGACGCCTGTAACTCCGCCCAGCCGTCGGATTGCGTGCTCCGCATCCTGCTTTTGAAAGCCCCAATCAACCTGACCGACGAGCGTGACCCAGCCATCATCGACCGTTATAGTGATATTGCCTGCACCGTGCAGGCCCCAGTCGAGTATCGCGAGCGCACGGGTGGCGATTTCGTCGTCATTCCGCTTCTTGCTTTGAGGCAGTCGTACAACGAGGTCCTGAGCGACGGCCTTGACGCCACGGATACGTTGCGCCGACCGCACAGCTGCAGACTGTTCGACGTAGCTGGGCACATGTCCGGAAAGGGTCACTACGCCGTCCTTGACGGCGACTCCGATCCCGTCAGCGGTTACGCTCGGATCACTGTCGAGTTCTTCGCTCACAAGCTGACGGATGATCGCATCGCTTTCCATGATGGTCTCCTTATGACAGATGTTTCGCCTGCATGCCGCGACGCGCGTTTCGTTTCCTTGAGCCAAGTCAAGACTGGCTCATTGTTCGCCTCAGCAGCGATCGTCAGGGCGAGAGTTGGTCTGGCCGCCGTTGTTTTGCGAATGCGGCGGGCGAAGTCCTCCACCAACAGCCGCCAGGCATCCGATTTCAGCTCCGAAGCTCGCACCTGCAGATCGGCGACGGAGGCGTGATCGCATAGGGCAGCCATCTTTTCGAGCGTCGCCGCGCCGCCTGCGCTTCCCAGCGTGCAGAACTGCGCTACATGCTTGATCCTCGCTTTTTCGCGGAGGATGATTTTCAGAGGCGCTGCTGGACCTGTTGACGATCGCGTCTGCGCAGAAAGTCATTTCGCTACGCCGCCATGTCGGAATTCCCGTTCGGAAAATTCACGCACCGAGCCGACGCTCGCACACGCGCTGCCGATGCTCTGTCGCAGGCGTCGGCCGCTTCGCCTCTTGGTGGGGGAGTCAACGCGATTGATGCTGATCAAGCAGGAACTCCGCTACGTAGTCGCATACTGCAATGGCTCGTTGCGGTCGCTGATACCTTGAACCGGGGAGAAGGTCTTGAATCTCGCCTTGCTCTGGTTGCTGCGGCTCCGCACAAGCGTCGTCAAATCGGTGTCTATCCTCGGGCCGCTGATAGGCCTCGCCTTTGCCGCGGGCGCTTCAGGGCAGGCCTGTGCGCAATCCGATGGCAGCGTGTCGATTCTCGTCTATCATCGATTCGACCCAGCGGCCTCGGGTTCAACGACGGTCACGATCGAAACCTTTGAGGCCCAGCTCGACTGGCTCGACACCCATGATGTCGCCATCCTGCCGATGCGAGCAGCGTTGGACCGCCTCGCAAGCTCCAACGGCCGTTCGCCGGCGGCGGCCGTGATCACCGTGGATGACGGCAATCGATCTGTCTACACGACGCTCTATCCGCTGATCCTCAAGCGGCGCATCCCGGTGACTCTCTTTGTCTATCCATCGGCCATTTCGAACGCCGCTTATGCGCTGACATGGGATCAGCTGCGGGAGATGGAGGCGTCCGGCCTCGTCGACGTTGAGTCGCACACCTATTGGCACCCCAACTTCAAAACCGAACGCCGCCGGAGAACGCCTGAGGACTATCGTGTGTTCGTCGACCGTCAGCTGCGCAGATCAAGGCAGATGCTGGAGACCCGCCTTTCGAAGCCCGTCGACATGCTGGCGTGGCCCTTCGGCATTGCAGATGCAGATCTTGAGACTGCCGCAAAGGCGGCTGGCTACCACTACGCCTTCATCTACGAAGGCGGCGCGGCCAAGTCCGGGCAGGACCTCTTCGCTTTGCCTCGCGTTCCGGTATCGAATGATGACCGAGCCGATCGATTCCGCTCTCTGTTGGGCGCATCTTCAGACAGAAAGAGCATCGAATGAAGGCCCGCAGCTGCACCGCAAGCGTCTTGGCACTCGTGTTTCTTATTCTTATCCCAGACGGCGAAGCCACGGCACAGGCCGGGCATCTAATCGACGCCGTCTCCGGGGCGACCGTCGCCGACGGCGTCATCACGGTTGCTGGCCAGGAGAGAAGGGCCGACAAGAGCGGCGCCTTCCGTTTCGACCGCAATGCCTACCGCGTCCTGGCGCGGGCGCCCGGCTATCGAGCGGCGAGCCTGTCGGTTGAAGAGCTGGCGAGTTCCGGGGGCGTTCTGAGACTTGAACCTTTCACACCGCGAGCGCTTTACCTCACGGTTTACGGCATCGGCTCGAAGAAACTGACCGGCGATGTCCTGGCCATCATCGGGAGCGGCTCGGCAAATGCCCTGGTGATCGACCTCAAGGGCGATCGGGGCATCGTGCCCTATCCCAGCGCGGTCCAACTGACGACGAATCCCGGCGCGCGCGCGGTGACCAGCATCCCAAACCTCAGGGAGTTGGTTGAGACCATGCACGCATCCGGCGTCTATCTCATCGCCCGCATTGTCGTGTTCAAGGACGACCCGCTGGCCGCCGCCCGGCCAGATCTCGCCATCAAGAGCCTCGATGGTGAGTTGTTCAAAGACGGGGAAGGGCTGGCATGGACCGACCCATTCCAGGCCGAGGTGAGAAACTACAACATCGATCTCGCGGTTGAGGCTGCCCAGGCAGGGTTCGATGAAATTCAATTCGATTACCTCCGGTTCCCGGATTCAGCCATTCCGCTGATCCTCGCGGGGGACTCCAGCGAGAGCGCGAGAACGGACACTATTACCGGCTTCCTCATGGAGGCTCGCCGCCGGCTTGCGCCCTACAATGTCTTCGTTGCGGTCGACATGTTTGGTTACGTCTGCTGGAATACCTCCGACTCCGGGATCGGCCAGAAACTGGAGGAGATTGCGCCTTACGTGGATTACCTTTCTCCGATGCTCTACCCCTCAGGGTTCACGTTCGGCATACCGGGTGCGAGGAACCCCGTCGCGGAGTCCTATTCCATCGTGTACGCTTCACTGGAGAAAGCGAGAACTCGTCTCAACATCTCACCAAAGCGCTTCCGTCCATGGCTTCAGGCGTTTAAAGATTATGCATTCGATCGCCGCTCGTTCGACGCAGATGAAGTCGCCGAACAGATCCGCGCGGCCACGGATTTTGGATCGGACGGATGGATGCTTTGGAACGCGCACAACACCTATTCCGAAACGGGTCTCGGCGCCCAGGAATCGTTGAAGTAGCGCGGCGAGGGCGTCGCGCCAGTATGGCGCTCGCAATTGCAACACTTCTTCTTTTGAGCTTCGACGCCGGTTGGGCTGCAGCGCAGACGGCGGAACCTCGAGACAGTTTTGGCCGGTTCGACGCTGCGGTGACGCACGAGATCGAAGCAGGCCAGATTCCAGGCGCCGTAGTGCTGTTTGGCCAGGATGGCCGGGTAGTCTATCGGGGCGTCTTTGGCGCCAGGACTGTTGAGCCGGAGCGGACAATGCTCGATCCGGACACGATCTTCGACTTGGCCTCCCTGACAAAGCCGGTGGCCACTGCCACGGCGATCATGCAGCTGGTGGAGGCCGGACGGCTCGACCTGGACAAGCCGGTCGCCAGCTATTGGCCGGCATTCGCGCAGAATGACAAAGCAGCCATTACGGTGAGGCAGCTCCTGACCCATACCTCGGGTCTGCCGGCGGATCTCGACCTGAAATCGGATTGGCGCGGCGAAGCGGCGGCGCTGGCGCGTGTGGCCGCTACGCAGCTGCAGAGCCAACCGAACGCGAAATTCCTCTACAGCGACATCAACTTCATCGTTCTTGGCGAATTGGTCCGCAATATCAGCGGTGAGCCGCTCGATGCCTATGCGCGCGACCACATCTTTGCACCGCTGCAGATGGTCGATACCGGCTTCAAGCCACCGAGCGCCAAGCTGGCGCGGATCGCCGCGACCGACCGCGAGCATGGCGCGGTGCGCCGAGGCGAAGTGCAGGATCCCACTGCCGACCGCATGGGCGGCGTCGCCGGCCACGCCGGCCTGTTCTCGACCGCTGACGACCTCGCCCGGTTCGCAGAGATGCTGCTGGACGGCGGCAGTCTCGACGACGTTCGCATCCTGAGGCCGGAGTCCGTGGAGATGATGACGCGCGCGGCCGTATTACCCGGCGGCGTGCGGCGCGCCCTGGGCTGGGATGTCGCGTCCGCATATTCTGCAGGGATGGACGAGGCCTTTGGACCATCCGGGTATGGCCACACGGGCTATACGGGATGTCTGCTTTGGATCGATCCTCTTTCGCGGCGTTTCCTGATTGTGTTGACGAGCCGGCTGCATCCAAACGGACGTGGCGACGTAAAGCCCCTCCGCCTGGAATTGGCGCACCTCGTCGCGGAGGTCTCGCGCGAGAATGTCACGGAAAAGCAGACTTCTTCACTTGCTACTGTCGGAATTCCGGTGGATGGATTCTGAGCATTGCCGGCCGCCTTGGGCGCAAGACAAGGCAGCGATCTGCCTAGCTCACAATCGATCAAAATCTCCGGCAAGGGCGCCATGATTGACCGCGTCGTCGGACTTGAAGTCGGCGTCGACGATCATCTCCGTCGACCGTGCGAGGATCAACGCCGGGCTTCACGCCCCCACAATAGGACTCGGAGCCAAGAGGCTTTGCTTTCTTGCCCTACTGAAGCCTAACTGCCGCCGCGTAGTTTGAAAACTGCGGGTCCAACGGGATGCAAAGACGATCTTAGTGAGCCGCTTCAAGCAAGCTCCGTCGTAGACGGGCGGGTTCGGGGCTGGGGTGTTTGCGAGGACGCCGAAATCCGTCATCGTCACGCCGCCGCCAGGCGGTCTGCGCAAGCGCCATTCGCAGTCTGCCCCGAGGCATGGTCCACAGCATGAGTTGGGGATCGCTGCGTAGAATCGTCAGCAATGTTGCATGAGCGAGAAAGTACCGCTCGTTAGAATCCCCAGTGAATTCTTGCGCGATAACATGAAGCTTTTCACCTAGATGCGTGGCGCGTTCCCCTACTCCCATGCCCACCTCCTAAATCGCGTGCGGGCTATTCCGTGACCGCCGCTTTGTGCTGCTTTTTTGACAAGGCTAACGGCGTCTGTCGTGCGCGGATTGATTCCGGTCAATAGCGAGAAAGTTCGCTTGGGCGCGGTTCGCAGGCAACGCCGCTCTCTGGCTGCGGCGATGGCGCCTGCCGGTCTTCGATTTGAGTGAGCGCAAGGCGGCAATGCTCCGCTTCGTCATTGTCAGGCGAACCAGGAGTCCTTCCTGGCGTTGGAAAGAGGAGGCTCAGAATGCGCACACAGGTTCAAACTGGCGAGCGTGGCCAAATTGGCGACGCTGTGCTCCGCTCCGTTGAGGAATTCGCCGGCGCTGCGGCAACGCAGGCCCGGAAAACGACGCAAACGATGGCGAAAGGGATACGCAAGCATCCGATCGCCTGGGCGGCAGGCGCTGCCGGCATTGCGACCTTGACAGGGTTGCTCATCGCGCGATCCGCCAAACACTAAGGCTATCGATGCACTTATTCGCGCTTTCGGAAACACGCGCCCTCGGCGAGCGGATAGCAGAGGCAATATCTGCATCGCTATCGGTCGTCGAGGAGCGCGAGTTCGAAGACGGAGAGCACAAGATCCGTCCGCTCGAAAGCGTGCGAGGACGCGATGCCTATATCGTCCAAAGTTTGGACGGCGGACCGCAGTTGACGCCGAACGACAAGCTGGTGCGGCTGCTGTTCTTCGCCTCGACGCTGAAGGAGAATGGAGCGCGACGCATCACGGCGGTCATTCCCTATCTCGCCTATGCGCGAAAGGACCGCCAGACCAAGCCGCGCGATCCCGTGAATACACGCTATGTCGCGCAGCTGATCGAGGCGGCGGGCGTCGATGCGGTCGTCGGGTTCGAGATGCACAACATCGTGGCGTTCCAGAACGCCTTCCGGACGACGACGATCCACCTGAACGCCCGCGCGGTCTTCATGGAGCGGGCGATTGCGCTAGCCGGCGCCGATCCGGTGGTCGTCGCCTCTCCCGATCCCGGCGGGGTGAAGCGCGCCCAGCTCTTTCGGGAGATGCTGGAGCGTCGGCTCGGCCGCCCCGTCGGGCATGCCTTTCTCGACAAGCGCCGCAGCGCGGGCAAAGTGTCCGGGGACATCCTTGCGGGCGAAGTTCGGGACGCCAAGGTGTTTGTGGTCGACGATCTCATCGCCACTGGCGGAACCCTTGCCCGCGCCGCCGCTCGGTGCCGGGAAGAAGGCGCTTCGGCTGTCTATGCCTTTACCGCGCACGGGCTCTTCGTTGGCGACGCGGAGAAGGCGCTTCGCGAATCGAAGATCGAAAAGTTTTTCATCACCGATAGCGTGCCTCCGCACAGGCTATCCGGAGAGATTCTCAAGACCCGCGTCGAAGTCGTCAGCGCCGCCCCGCTTCTTGCAGGCGCCATCCGCATCCTGCACGAGGGCGGGTCGATCACGGCGCTTGTCGGCGAGGAAGATTGAGGGCGCAGGCGGCCTGGTCGAGATAGCGTTCCGCTTGCGGCTCCCATTTCGCCGGATCGCGAGGCTGGGGATCCAGCAGATGTGCGAGCGAAAGACGCGCGCGAAGGCTCGCTCTCATCGCTGTGTAGAAATCGATCAGCCCCGCCGGCGGCGCGCCGAGCGCGTCGGAGGCGGCGCGGATCAGGATCGGCGCCACCCAATTGGCCCCTGCAACCGCGCATTCCATTCCCAGGAAGGCGAGTTCGTCGAACGGATCGATCATGCGCAGGTCGCGATTGAACTCGATCCGGTCGATGACGCGGATCGGGTCGCCGAGCCAGACATGCTCCGGCCGCAGGTCGCCATGCCCCTCGACGATGCGTCCTTCCGAGACGCGCTGGCGAATCACGTCGTCCAGTTCGGATAGCCGCACATCGAGCCGATCCATGACTGCATGCGCCCGGCCATGGTCGATCGCGAATCGGGACAGGGAGATCGTCTTTCGGTTCTCGGTCAACTGCATCCGGAAGCGGTCGACATAGTCCTCGGGCGTAAGAGAATCCTGCAGCGCCGTTCTGTAGAAGCCTAGGAGATGTTCGACCAGCCTGGCGATGCCGGCCGGAGTCGCAGCGCCAGCGCGGATACGGTTGTCGAGCATGAACTCGGCGGGCAGCCGCCGCATCACCACCAGCCAATCGGCCGTCTCACCTGGGCCGTCGAGACAAAGGCCCCCGCCTGGCTCGCACGTCAGGCGGACGAGGCGTAGATAGACGCCGGGCGCCAGCCTCTGGTTGATACGAAGCTCCTCCCGGCACGCGACCTCACGAGCAGAGCAGGTCGAAAAGTCGAGATAGGAATGGCGGACCGGCTTCTTGAGCTTGAATACGAGCTCTTTTGTCAGGAATACCCACGACATATGGGTCTCGCGGCTCGCCGGCGTTTCGTCTGGCGCAAGAACGCCCGGCGCGGCGAGGAACCGTACCTTTTCGTCCAGGTTCTGGTTAAGCTTGGGCGTCATCGGCCTATCCAATTGGGCCTAGATACCAGTTGCGCGTTGAGCTGGCTCAACCCGCGGCCATCGGTTCGAGACAGAGTGCGCAGCCATGACAGCCGCCCCTACGCATTCGCTCGCCCTGTTCTGCGATCTTTATGAACTTACCATGGCCGAGGCGTATCTCGCCCATGGCATGAAGGCGGATGCGACGTTCAGCCTGTTTTTCCGCAAGCTGCCGAAGTCGCGCAATTTTCTGCTGGCATGCGGGCTCGGCGACTTGCTGGAAACCATCTCAAAGCTTCGTTTTTCCGGGGAAGATATCGGGTATCTGCAATCACTGAAGATGTTCTCGGATGGTTTTCTCGGCTGGCTGTCGCGCTATCGCTTCGGCGGAACCATCGAGGCGGTGGCGGAAGGAACCCCGCTTTTCCCGAATGAGCCGATTCTGGAAGTGACCGCGCCCATCGCCGAGGCGCAGATCCTGGAAACGCTGATCATCAACCGGATTCAGCTCCAGACCGTGCTTGCCTCCAAGGCGGCGCGCGTCGTTGCGGCGGCCAAAGGGCGGCGAGTGGTGGATTTCGGCTCGCGCCGGGCCCAGGGCGTCGAGGCGGCCCTGGCCGGCGCTCGAGCTTTCTACATCGCCGGCGTCGACGCTAGTTCAAATCTGCTGGCTGGCGCGCGCTTCGGCATCCCCGTGGCGGGCACCATGGCCCACAGCTTCGTTCAGGCTTGCGCTTCCGAGCGCGAGGCGTTTCGACGCTTCGCCGAGGTCTTCCCGGAGACGACGCTGCTGGTCGACACTTATGATACGCTCGAGGGCGTACGGCGCGTGATCGAGCTGGCGCGCGACCTCGGGCCGGACTTCAAGGTGAGAGGCGTGCGGCTGGATTCAGGAGACTTGGCTGCTCTTTCTCGCGGGGCGCGGGCCATGCTTGACGAAGCAGGGCTTGCACATGTGCAAATCTTCGCGAGCGGTGGGCTGGACGAGATCAAGATCGCTGCGCTCGCAGATTCCGGTGCGCCGATCGATGCTTTCGGCGTCGGAACCGACATGAGCGTCTCGGCGGACGCACCCGCGCTCGACATTGCCTACAAGCTTTGCACGTATGGCGGAGAAGGACGGCTCAAGCTGTCAACCGGCAAGCGCACCCTCCCAGGGCGCAAGCAGGTCTTCCGGAGCGAGCAGGGCGACGTTATCGCGCGCGCCGAGGAGAATCTGGAAGGCGAGAGGTTGCTGCGCCCGGTCATGCAGGAGGGCGAGATTGTCGAGCCTCCCCGCCCGCTGCCGGAGATCCGCGCCGAGACTGCCGCGCGGATCGCGAAGCTGTCGGTGGAGCTGCGTGTTTTGGCGCCCGCCGCCAAGCCTTTTTCCGTGACGATCAGCGATGTTCTCAAAGCCTACGAGCAGGAAGTCGTGCAAGCTATCAAAGACCGGGCGTAACAGCCTCTTCCACAATCGCACCGGCGGCGCGCAGCTCATTGAGGGCAGTTTCTTGCCCTTGCGCCGTTAGCGCTCGGCAACTCTCAAGGATGATGTGCGTCTCGAAGCCGGCGCGCAGGGCGTCGAGGGCTGTGGCGCGCACGCAAATATCGAGCGCCAGCCCGCCGATCCAGACGCGCCGTACGCCGCGTTTGCCGAGCATCTGCGCAAGGCCTGTATCATCGAAGGTGGAATACTGATCCTTGTCGAAGCGCACGCCCTTTGACACAAGCACCACGCTGCGGGGGAGCTTGAGGCCGGCGGCGAATCTGGCGCCTGGCGTGTCCTGGAGGCAGTGCGTCGGCCAGGGACCGCCCGCGTCCTTGAAGCTGGGATGGCCGCGAGGATGCCAGTCACGGGAGGCTACGACGAGCGCGGCGCCTTGGCGAGCGCGTGCGATCCAGGCGTTGAGCGGCTCGACAACAGCCTGGCCGTCCGGCACGGGGAGAGCGCCGCCGGGACAGAAATCGCGCTGGACGTCGACCAGAATGAGAGCGTCCTTGGCGCCGAGCGGTTTGGCGATCATGCGATCGGCTCCGGCTCCGGCTCCGTGCGAGCTGAGGTCGAACCGGCGTTACTCTCGCTGAAGTCAAGCTGCAGCCCATCCTGTGTGCGGCGGAGGTCGACGCCAAGATGCCGGGAAAGCGCCTGCATCCGGTTGCAGATCCAGTCGGCGTCATCGGGCGGCGCGTGGCGAACCTGCGCCATGTAGAGGCGCACCGGAACGAGCCGGACCCGTCGAAGCTCCGACTTCGTCACATCGAGCAGGAAGATGAACGACAGATCGTTTCGGAGGTCAGGGTCGATCGCATAGTCGTCGATGAAATCGCCGGCGTCGTGCAGGATCAGCGAGGCGCCGATCCGCTCCAGCCCCTGGACGACGTGGGCGGAGTGGCCATGGATCAAATGCGCACCGCGCGCCGCCAGCCGGCGCTTGTAGGCGCGGATGGCCGGACTGGGTCGATCCTGCATGTTCGGGCCCAGATGAGCCGAGACGACAACCAGATTTGCACCAGCGTTTCGAGCGGCAACGAAGTCAGCCTGTGTGGGGCCGCTGTCCTCGGGTTGAGGGTCGACAAAGCAGATGCCAGGGCTGGCTTCTCCGGCAGTCGCCTCAGGCATATTGTCGGTAACGGCAAACGCCGCGACCGTGAGCTTGCCGGCATGCACAAAGGCCGGCGCGGCGGCTACAACGGCATTGCCGCCGGCGCCGGCGTGGGCGATGCCGGCCTCATCGAGATATCGGATCGTATCCAAGAGGCCGCGCGTCTCGTAGTCGAGCAAGTGATTGTTGGCGAGGCTGACAAACTGCACATTGCCGGCTTTTAGCACGGCGATGCTCTTGGGATCGGCTCGGAAATGAAACATCTTTGCGGAACGCTGCCATCGCGTTTCGCTCGTGGTGATCGCGCATTCGAGATTCGCGAAGACGGCATCCGCATTCTTTAGAAGATCAAGGACATCTCCCCAGAACCATTCCGGATCGCGGCGGCGAAGCTCGCGATTGACCAGCCGGCCAAGCATGACGTCGCCGACAAAAGCCAGCGTAGCGTCTGGGGGAGCCGGAGCGTGTTCGGCCATGACGGTTCCATATCCCTCACTATCGCAAAAGCATGATGGCGCGCGAGTTCTTCGGCGGACTTGATCCGGCTCAACGCGGGATGCCGACGCAGCTGCATTGTTGAGCTAATCAGCTGGATGCACCAACATGCGTTTTTTAGATCGGACTCATGCAGGGCGGCTCCTGGGAGCACAGCTTGCTTCCTTGGACTTGAAGCGGCCCGTCGTGTATGCGCTGCCGCGCGGAGGCGTGCCGGTCGGCCTGGAAGTCGCGAACGCACTGAACGCTCCCCTGGATCTCCTGCTGGTGCGCAAGATCGGCGTGCCGTGGCAGAAAGAACTCGCCGCCGCATCTATCGTGGAGGGCGAGCCAGACATTGTCTTCAATGAAGATGTCCTTGAATTGACTGGCATCTCCCGTGAGCAGGTCCAGAACGCCGCCAAAGCCGAGTTCTTGGAAATCGAACGCCGACGGGCGCTCTATCTCAAGAATCGGAAATCCATCTCCGTTGAAGGGCGCGACGCCCTGCTGATCGATGATGGAATAGCGACCGGGGCCAGCCTCAAGGCGGCAATCAAGGCGGTGCGGCGCCGGCGCCCTTCACGCGTCATCGTGGGCGCTGCGGTCGGCTCGCCTGATACGGTCGAGGAGTTGCGACAGCTGGCGGACCTGGTTGTTTGCCTCTCCACGCCTGAAGGCTTTTTCGCAATCGGCCCTTATTACGACGATTTCCATCAGCTCTCCGACCAGGAGGTGGTCGATCTCCTGAAACAGAAGACAGTTTCGGCGGAGTCGCCAGATGCCTCCGCGACCTAAGCGACCGCAGAAGCGCCTGCGGAATACCGAGATCGCCGAAAAGTTCGAGGCCATCGCCGACATGCTGGCGATGCAGTCAGCCAATCCTTTCCGGGTGCGCGCGTACCAGAATGCCGCGCGCACGCTTCGCCGATACGCTGTCGAAGCAGGCGATTTGATCGCGCACGGACAAGATCTCTCTGAACTTCCAGGCATCGGCGTGGATCTCGCCGGAAAGATCCGCGATCTCGCGGAAACCGGAACGACCGAAATCTATGAGGAGCTGAAGCGGCAAACGCCGGAGCTTGCCTTCACGCTCATGCAGCTGCCCGGGTTGGGCCCCAAGCGCGTTCACGCGCTGGTCGATGCACTGAAGGTCAAGTCGCTCGACGAACTGCGCCAGGCTGCGCGCGCGGGCCGTGTGCGCGAGGTTTCCGGCTTCGGTCCAAAGGCCGAGGCTGAACTCCTCAAAGCGATCGAGAAAGCGGAAATGCCCATACGGCGTTCGATCGGCGCCGTGACTGGGGATGCCCGGATCCTGGTTGACTATCTGAAAGCCGCACCGGGCGTGGAGGAAGCCGTTGTGGCCGGTAGTTTCCGGCGCGGCCGGGAGAGCGTAGGCGATCTCGACCTTGTCGTCAGTTCGCGAGCGGCGCGGGCGGTGATGACGCACTTCACTGGTTTTCCGGGTATCGCCCGAGTGTCCGCCGCCGGTCCAACGCGCGCGACGGTCACGCTCGAGACGGGCCTGCAGGTCGATCTTCGGGTCGTAAAGCCTGAGAGCTTCGGCTCGGCGCTGCTCTATTTCACCGGCTCGAAGGCGCATAATCTGGAGCTGCGTGCACTGGCAAAAGAGCGCGGCCTCAAACTCAACGAATATGGGCTCTATCGCGGCGAGCGACGGCTCGCCGGGCGAACCGAGGCGGAGATTTACGGGAAGCTGGGACTGGACGAGATACCGCCCGAACTTCGGGAAGCGCGCGAAGAGGTCGAGGCCGCTCGAACGCATGCGCTGCCCAAGCTCGTTGAGCGTCCGGACATCAAGGGCGACCTGCATGTGCGCGACGAAGGACAGGCCATCGCGCCGATCGTCGCTGCAGCCGAAACACGCGGTCTTTCTTATCTTGCAATGGTCAGCAGGCCCGATCGATTGGGGAAGGCGTCTCTGGGGGATCGCCGCGCGGCCCTGCAAGAGGCGCAGAAGCGCGCTCCGCGGATGCGCCTGGTTCTCGGAATCGAAGTTGACGTCTTGACCGATGGGAGCCTGGCGGCGGCCGATGAGGTCCTCAAAGGCGCTGACGTGGTGTTCGCTGGCGTGAATGGGCAATTCGACCTGCCGCAGGCGCAACAGACCGAGCGGCTTCTCGCGGTCCTTCGCAATCCGTACGTTGCGATTCTGGCCCATCCGACCTGCCGCATCATCAATCGCCGTGAGCCGCTCGACGCCGACTGGCCTAGGATAATACGGGAGGCCTCGCAGCGTGGCGTCGCCCTGGAGATCTCCGGCGATCCGGAGCGCCTCGATCTGACGGATGTGCATTGCCGGATGGCGCGTGATCTGGGAGCTGGGATCGTCCTCGGTTCTGATGCGCGCACGCCGGAGGAGCTGGAGCGGATCGACCTTGCATTGATGCAGGCGCGGCGGGGGTGGCTGGCGCCTCGGAATGTCCTCAACACAGCGCCGCTCGACGCCCTGTTGAAGCGCCTGCATCGACATCCAACGTCAAGTATCGCGCCAAGACTCGCCAAAGCACTGTGAGGGTTGAGATCATTATCCTTGTTTCTTAGCCCCATCGTGAGCGCCAATCAGAAGGGCCTTCCACAATACGAGCGTGGACGATCAGCGCCGCAGCATGATGCCCGAGCTATCCCTTGACGCAGACCAGCGGTTTCAGCCTCGCGACGCGCCGGGCGAGCCCGGCCTGTTCCGCTGCCATGGCGACCGCCGAGACGTCCTTGTAGGCGCCAGGCGCCTCCTCAGCGATGCCACGGCTTGAAGGGCTTTTCACGATCACGCCTAGGCCGCGCAGCTCGTTCTGCACCTGGCGTCCCTTCCAGCGCCGGCCAGCTTCGGTGCGGCTCATGGCCCGGCCGGCGCCGTGACAGGCCGAACTGAAGGCTGCTGCCTCCGAGGCCGGAAGGCCGGCAAGAACGTAGGATCCGGTCCCCATGCTACCGCCGATCAAGACGGGCTGGCCAAACGGCTTGAGGTCGTCGGGAAGATCAGGATGGTCGGGCGCGAAGGCGCGGGTCGCGCCCTTGCGATGCACGAACAGGCGCTTCGCAACGCCTTCAATCTCGTGCGTCTCCTCCTTACAGGTGTTGTGCGAGACGTCGTAAAGCAGGTCGAGAGCCGCATCCGGAAAGAACCGCGCGAAAACCTGACGGGTGAAATGAGTCAAGACCTCGCGGTTGGCGAGCGCGCAATTGATGGCCGAGCGCATGGCGCCGAGATAGTGCTGGCCGAGATCGGATTTGATCGGTGCGCAAGCCAGTTCGCGGTCCGGAAGCATGATGCCGAAACTGCGGGCGGCGACGGCCATCGCCCGGAGGAAATCCGTCCCGATCTGGTGGCCGAGCCCGCGCGATCCGCAATGGATGCTGATGACGGCCTGGCCCTTCGACAGGCCGAAGCCCGCGGCAGTCTTCCGGTCCAGGATCTCGGACACGTACTGGACTTCCAGGTAGTGGTTTCCTGAGCCGAGCGTGCCGATCTCCTTGCGCTGGCGTCGTTTGGCGTCGTTGGAGACATACTCCGGCATAGCGCCGGCCATGCAGCCCTGCTCCTCGATGCGAGCGAGGTCACGCTCCTCGCCCCAGCCGCTGGCAACGGCCCAGAGAGCGCCTCCGGTCAGCATGTCGTCCATTTCGGTCCCGAAAAGGGCGATCGTGCTATGCGACCCGACCCCAGCCGGAATGGCCTCGAACAGTGCATCAGCGAGATCGTCCTGGCGACCTTCGATGTCCTTGCGGGTCAGCGGGGTAAGCAGGAGCCGCACGCCGCACGAGACGTCGAAGCCGACGCCGCCAGCGCTGACGACGCCTCCGGCATCCGGATCGAAGGCTGCGACCCCGCCAATCGGAAAGCCATAGCCCCAATGCGCGTCCGGCATCGCATAGGCGGCTCGCACTATCCCCGGCAACATGGCGACATTCGACAGCTGCTCGATGACTTTTTCATCCATTGCGGCGATCAGCGGTTCGTCCGCGTAGATGACAGCCGGGACGCGCATCGGAGCCGTGGGGGCCAGGGTCCAGCAGAAATCTGTGGTCTTCTCGAATCTGGAAATGTCCATCTGCTCCTCCGTGTCAGACGTCTACAACGCACTGAGCGCGCCATCTGCCATTCGCGTCCTGCTTCACCTGCACTGTCGTGAACGTCGCGCCTTTCAGCTCGGCTGCCGGCTGGTGGCGGGTGCGATCGACCGGTTCGCCCCACGCTGTGGCCCTGAGTCTCAAACCTTCGATGGATACGTCGAACTTCGAAAAAATGAGGTTCTCGGCCGACATCTCGAGAATCAGCGCGTTGAGCCAGTCAAACAGTAGCGTCTCCAGGTCCGGCGCCGCGCATGCTATGGCGACGCTGGATCTGGCTCTGACTGCAGCCGGATCCGTAACCACCGATGTCATGGCGAGCGCTGCATTGGCGAAGGCCTCGTCCAGGGTCGAACCAAAGCCACGAACGCCGACATCCGCGTCGTGCTCGAAGGTCTCCCACACCGAATCCTTCTGATGATTGGATGCGCTGGCGGCCATCTCTGGGGGTCCTTTGAGTTGGACTCCTAGTTGATCGATCTGCGCGCGCCTTGACTCGCCTCAAAGACGTGAGCGCGGGGCCAGTATCAAGTGCGCACGGTGAGCATCGCGGCCGATGCGAAGTGCCGGTCCAATCGATCGGCATATCTGCTGTGGAATGAGAAAAGGCCTGCAAAATGAAAGACGTTCGTAGGCAGAAGAAGCCCGTCGGGCAATCGACGCAGCGGCGCGATCAGCTCATGCAGGAGCGCATCCACGACCCCTACAAGGCGCGCGCCAAGCATGCAGGCCCGGCCATCTGCCCGCGGTGCAAGGCCGTCTGGGACGCCGGCCGGTGGTTCTGGTCGAGCCAATCCCTCGACCAGGCTGAGAGCGCCCTTTGTCCGGCGTGCCACCGGATCGACGACAAATACCCGGCCGGCGAACTGCATGTGTCGGGACAATTCGCGCTGGCGCATCGCCAGGAAATCCTGGACCTGATGCGCAATTGCGAGGCGCGGGAGGGCAGGGAGCATCCGCTTGCCCGCATCATGACCATCGAACACCGAGAGGACGAACTCTACGTCACCACGACCGATCTCCATCTGCCGCGTGTCATCGCCAATGCTCTGGAGCGCGCGTTCAAGCGACAGGCCGAGTTTCACTATGACCTTGAAGGCTACTACGCCCGCATCAGATGGAGTCGCGAGGCCGGCGCACGATCCTGACGCCAGCTCAGTGCAAGGGGCAGGAGATGAAAGTGGTGCAGAAAGCTGGAGCGGATGCCGTCGTCAAGTCGGTGCTCCGCGCGTTTCGCGCGGAGCCGCGTCTCGGACCGTATTTCCGCCTTGATCGGGTCGCGGTCGAAGACGACGGCGTGCTGGTGCTGGAGGGCGAGGTTGCAGGTCTTGCCGAGAGGAAGCTCGCGCTCCTGCTGGCGGCCGGAACGCCGGGGATCTCAAGAATCGCGGACCGTATTCGCGTGAAACCGGCGATACCGGTCGGCGACAAGGAGATTCGCGTCCGGCTGCGGGAAATCCTCGCAACGGATTCCGACTTCTCGGATCTCGATGTGCGCGAGGACGTTGCCGCCGGTGTTCTTCCGACCGAGTTCAAGCCAGTGACCGGCGCCGCAGCCGGAGCGCGCGGACGCATCGACATCGAGGTGGAGGATGGCGCGGCGATCCTCAATGGAACAGTCCCCACGCTGGTCAGGAAGCGCCTGGCCGGCGCCTTGGCATGGCGCATCGCTGGCGTGCGGAATGTCGTCAATGGCCTCGTCGTCGATCCGCCTGAGGAGGACGGACCCGACCAGTTGGAAGAGGCCGTGCGGGTCGTTCTTGAACGCAATTCGCTCTTCGATGCGGCTCAGATCAAAGTCGGCGTGCGCGGGCGCGTCGTTCGGCTCACGGGCGTCTTGCGATCGAAGGAGGCCTCTGTAGCGGCGGCTGACGACGCCTGGGCGGTGTTCGGGGTCGACGACGTGTTGAACGAGATAGAAGTTCGCCCGTAAGTCGCCGCCGAAGCTTTCGTTCAGCTCGGCCAGAAAGGATGCAGCGCCGAAGGGGTTGCGGCCCTGGCGTTTTCCAGTTCGGCTGGCGGCAGCCGCTCGGCGAGCAGTGCCAGCACCCCAAGCGCCAGCGCTTCGGGATCAATCCCCGGGTCGCGGTGGACGCCCTCATGAATCCGTTCGAGGAATCCCTGTCGTGTTCTGGACGCCGCAGGACGGCCTGAGATGCGCCAGCCGCCGAGATAGAGGCCCCGAAGCACCGGGGGCAGGGCAAGCGCAAGATGCATGGCCGCGTCACGCGGCAGGCAATCGCGCAGCGCATGAAGACAAGCGAGCATTGCACGATAGGTCGGGTCTCTTTCTCGCCAGCCAAGCCGCGCCATGAGCGCCGAGACCCAGTCCCGGACTATGTCGACCTCACGAACAAGATCGGTTTCGAAGGAAGCCGGACCGGCTTGGCTACGTCTGGTCTGAACACGCGTCATTGTCTACCTCCGTAAGATTCGCCGCACGCCTCACCGCTTGCTCAGCCGGTCATGTACTGTCCGCCATTGGCGGAAAGCGTTGCTCCGGTAATGAAACTCGCCTCGTCGGAGGCAAGGAAAGAGACGCAGCGAGCGATCTCGGCCGGCCGGCCGAGCCGGCCCACTGGGATTCCGGCTTTGATCGTCTCGAGAATCTCGGCGGAGACGGCCGCCACCATGTCGGTGTCGATATAGCCGGGCGCTATGGCATTGACCGTCACGCCCTTTGCCGCCGTCTCGAGCGCCAGCGCCTTGGTGAAACCGATGACGCCCGCCTTGGCGGCGCAATAATTGGTCTGGCCGAACTGTCCCTTCTGCCCGTTGATCGAGGAAATATTGACGATGCGGCCGAAGCCCCGGGCGCGCATGCCGCCGATCACCTGCCGGCACATGTTGAAGACGCTGAAGAGATCGACGCGTAGAACATCGCTCCACTGCTCCGGCGTCATCTTGTGCAGGGCCGCGTCGCGCGTCATGCCGGCATTGTTAACTAGAATATCGACGGGTCCGAGCCGGCGTTCGACATCTTCGACCGCCGCCTGGCATTGGCCGAAGTCCCCGACATCGCATTTGAGGACCGCGATCCCGAATTCGTTTCGGCAGAGGTCGGCTTCCTTGTCGTTGCTGACATAAAGGGCGGCGATCCTGCAGCCGTCGGCTGTGAGCTGACGGCAGATTGCCTTTCCAATGCCTCTTGTGCCGCCGGTGACGATGGCGATACGAGCCATAACGTTCTCCAGGTCGAACCAATGTTGAATAAATGCACCCGGCGCGCGGCGGTCGTGTTGACGCGCATCAAGGCGGGCGACCGGCGACTGCGGATGATTGTGAAGCGCTCAGCCCCGCCGACACGCAGAAGTCGGAACCGAAAAGGAGACTCCGATGGCGAAGGCCCTTCAAGAAAATAGCCCTGAGGCCTTGAGCAACGTGCTTGCTTCCATGGAGAGCGGTCGCGAGGAAGCGCTTCACGCGTGGAAACGGACGTGTACTCTCTATTCGAAGTATTTTTCAGCCCTCGCCAAGGCAGACAGTCCTGGCGAGTTGATGCAGGCGAACGCCGATCTCATGACAGGAACCATGGAGGCCTTCGGCAGAAGCGCCGCCGGCCTGCTGCATATCAGCGACGCCCAGATGCAAAAGCATTGATCGGCCAGCTCATGTCGGAGCGCTTCAATTGGCTGCTTGTCGCGAGTCTGCCTAGACGCAGGCGTCACCATTGACAGGAACTGGCGCGTTTTGGCGAGATGGGAAAAGTTGCGGCAAATTCAGGGTTCGATCTCTTCGCGGCGCCAAACCACCGAGTTTCCAGGCTCGTCTGGAGCGCCAAGTATGCCGCGCCTGGAGAAGGCGACATCGCGGACACCTGGCGCCGCGTAGCCCGGGCTGCCGCTTCGGTTGAAGTCGAGCCGCGATCCTGGGAGCCGAGATTCCTGTCCATTCTGGAGGGCTTCAAGTTTCTTCCCGGCGGCCGAATCCTCGCCGAGGCCGATGCCACACGCGGGACTTCGCTTTGCAACTGCTTTGCCATCGGCGAGATCGAGAATTCGAATACCGGCGTTCTTTCCGCTCTGAGCGAGACCGCATTGACATTGCTGGCCGGCGGAGGCGTTGGCGCCGATTTTTCAACGCTCGGTCCCAGGGGAGTGCAGAGATCCGACGGCCCGCCAGCGGCAGGTCCCGTGGCCTTCATGAAGCTTTGGCAGACTGCGGCCGAGACCTTCCTCGCCAATGCAGCACGGCGAGGGGCCATGATGGCGACGTTGCGGTGTGACCATCCCGATATCGAAGAGTTCATCGCGGCCAAACGCTCGCCCGGCGCGCTTTCTCGCTTCAACCTGTCCGTCCAGATCACGGACAGGTTTATCGCTGCCCTGAACTCCAACGCAGACTGGCCGCTCGTCTTCGAGGACAAGATCGCGCGGGTTGTCGGCGCGCGTCGGCTGTGGAGTGAAATCGCACGTGCCGCATACGATGTCGGCGAGCCGGGTCTGCTCTTCGTCGACCAGATCAATCGGGAGAACAATCTCTGGTGGCGTGAGCGTATCACAACGACCAATCCGTGCGGCGAGGTTCCCCTGCCGCCGCACGGCGCCTGCGATCTCGGTTCGCTCAATCTCGTGGGATTTGTGCTGGAGCCGTTCACGCCCAAGGCCCGGTTGGACTTCGCCGGTCTGGCCACTGCTGCCGGAACAGCCATCCGCTTTCTGGACAATGTGCTAGATCTGACATCCTTCCCGATCGCTAGCCAGGCTGCGGAGGCCCTCGCAATCCGCAGGATCGGGCTCGGCATCACTGGTTTGGCCGATGCGCTCGTAATGCTGAGCATGACCTATGGCGATGCCGCCTCGCTTCTGGTCGCCCGTGACGCGATGCTCACAATCCGGGATGCCGCCTACGCTGCATCGATCGCTCTTGCGAGAGAGAAGGGAAGCTTTCCCGCACTCGACCGTGACCGATACCTTGAAGGCGCATTCATTGGGCGGCTGCCGGCTCACCTGCGCACAGGGATCAAGAAGCATGGGCTGCGCAACAGCCATCTCCTGGCGATTGCGCCGACAGGCTCGATCAGCCTGCTCGCTGGCGGGGTCTCGACCGGAGTGGAGCCGATCTTTGCCGGCGTTCAGATGCGGACAATCCTCGACGAGCGAAATGAACCGCGCCGCGTCGAGTTGCTCGACCCGGCGCTGGCTCTCTGGCGCGGGCAAGGCGAGGCGCAAGCTGGCGGGCCTCCCGGCTTCATTACAGCCCAGAATTTGCCTGTGTCGGCGCACATCGACATGCAGGCCGCTCTACAACCATTTGTCGACCAGGCGATCTCGAAGACCTGGAACGTGTCTCCCGAGTGCAGTTATGAAGAATTCGAGGCGGCTCTCCTTGGCGCATGCGGGCGCGGGCTCAAAGGGCTTGCCGTTTTCCGGGCCAATCCGGTCCGCGAGGGCCTTCTCGCTCCCGGGCCAGAGGCGCCCTGCACAAGTGATGCATTGCCCTGCGGATGACATCTGCCTCGCCGCCAGACATGAGATCGCAAAGGCGCTCGTGTGGCTGCTCAGGCAAGGCAATGATCAAGCCCAGGGCTGGTCTGTCTAGGCGGTCTGGGCGCGCCGGTCGACCAGGAGATCAGCTCGAAGTTCGGCGGGCGGCAGGTCGCGGACAAGCCCGAGGAATTCACCCCACGGAGTGGCGCCCCAGACCTCAGTCGTTGCGTGGCCAAACGTTCGGATGATCGTGGCGACCTTGGTCGCGCTCTCGATACTGGGCGCGGAAAAAATGTCGAGATAGTCGGCCGGGCCGAGCACAGCATAGCTGGCGACCCAATTGACGTCCGGACATTCGGTTCGGATGCGATCCGTTACAGCCTTGCCCAGCGTTTCGAGGTTTCGCGGCGATTTGAGCGCCTCGTGCGATAGGCGGGTCAACATGATGAAAGTGGACATCGGTTCGCCTCCCTGGATTGTCGTTGAGCAGAGCCTGGGCGCGATGACGGGGCGTTGACGAGCGTCAAAGCCGTCTCCGCCCTTTGTGCAGAGTGAACCTCCAGCCGTCCCGCCTTGAGTGCGGTCAAGTCGGCCGGCCAATTCCGACTTATCATTTATTGGTGCCAAACATTGGGCGGGCAGGTGGCCGTCAAGTCTAAGGTGCGATCATGAACGCCCAACTCGCTGCCGAGGCCGTCACTGACCCAGGTGAACTGCTGAAAGCCTTTTCCGAAGGGCGTGTCGAACGAGCAACCAAACCAATCCAGCGCATCGACACCCATTTGAGCCATGTCTTCATTTCGGAAAGCCGCGCCTACAAGCTGAAGCGCGCGGTCAGGATGCCCTTTGTGGATTTTTCCACCGCCGAGTTGCGCCGCGCTGCATGCCAAGCCGAGCTGGAAACAAATCGAAGGCTGGGAAGTCCTCTCTATCTTGATGTTCTTCCTGTCGCGCGGCGGCGGGACGGAGGTTTCTGTCTCGGAGGCGAGGGGGACATTGTCGATTGGGTCGTGGTCATGAGACGGTTCGACCAGTCGCAACAGTTCGACGAATTGGCGAAATCCGAAAAACTGACTGCTGAACTTGTTCTGCGAACCGCTGGCCGGATTGCCGCCATGCATGACGCAGCTGCGCCAAACAGGCTGGCAGGCCATGCCGCCGATTATCGCCATGTGATCCGGAATCTCCGCAAGACGGAGGAGGACGGCGCCGACAAGCTTGGCCTGATCATCGGAGACCCCGCGCCTTTTGACGCGCTGGATGCCGAACTCGCGCGCGTCGATCCGCTGATTGAGCGGCGGCGTTCACGAGGCAAGGTGCGCCGTGGGCACGGCGATCTTCACCTCCGTAATATTTGCCTGTTCGAAGGCAAGCCGGAGCCATTCGACGCTCTGGAGTTCGACGAAAGGCTCGCAACGACAGACGTGCTCTATGACCTCGCTTTCTTCCTGATGGATCTGCGCCGCGTTGGATTGGCCGCGCAGGCGAACGCCGCGATGAACCGCTATTGGGATACTGCCCAGGAAGATGAGGAAGGGCTCAGGCTTTTGCCGTTCTTCATGGCGCTCAGAGCGACTGTGCGCATGGCCGTGGCGATCGAAGCCGGACAACTCGTGGAAGCGCACGCCTACCGCAGGCTCGCCTTTGAACTGCTCACGCATCGTCCACCAGCCCTGGTGGCGATCGGCGGTCTGTCAGGGACAGGCAAGTCGGAAGTGGCGAAGATCATCGCGTCCGAGTTGCCCGGCCCGGCCGGCGCCCGGCTGTTGCGCAGCGATGTCCTGCGCAAGCGCGCCCTCGGGCTCGCGCCTGAAGAAGCCAGGGCCAAGGCGGACGCCTATGCACCCGCCCAGCGTGCTCAGACCTATCGCGACTTGGGCTCACACGTTGTCGAAGCTGTTGCGGCAGGCGCCAGCGTTGTCGCTGACGCCACTTTCACCGTCAGCTCTACCCGCGAGGCCATTCTCTCGATTCCGCATGCCCGCACATACGCATTTTGGCTGAATGCGCCCGTGTCAGTGCGGCTGGCTCGCATTGCAGCACGTAAGCAAGATGCCTCCGACGCCGATGTTCGTGTGGCGCTGGCGCAGATGGAGCCGGTTAAACTCGGGCTGCGCTGGCGTCGGCTTGATGCAACCCGCCCCGTGAACGCGACTGCTTCGGATATACTGCAAGACGTGCGGCAGGCAGACGCCGCAGCCGAACTCGCGGCGGCTCGTGGCGACCACGGGCAAGTCCGCCAAACGGCCGATCGAATTTGAGCAGGCTCAATTCATCCGTCGACCGGACCTGTCTAAATGAAGATCATTGAGGAAACGGAGCCGTTCATGGCCTGGAAGGACATCCTTGTCTTCGCTGATGGATCGGACAATGGCCTTGCCCGCGCCCAGATGGCGGCGGATTTGGCCACCGCAACGGGCGCCTCATTGGAAGTCTGCGTGCCTGCCTGTCTGCCGTCGCTGCTCGCGTCAGGCGGCGCCAGTGTGGCCATCGAAATCTTTGACGAGACCGAGCGTATCGCGCGGGACGACGCCACCCGCGCCAGCATCGAGATCCGTTCGCGGTTTCCCCAGCTCACCGACCGTCTGGAGGTCCATACGCCGGCAGCCAAGCTGGCGGACATACCCCGACTGGCTGGCGCGTTGGGCAGAACTTGTGACATTGTCGTGGTCGGACAGCCCATCGCCGAGGACGCCTCGCGCGCTGATGATGCGTTGCTGGAGGGCGCGCTCTTCAGGTCTGGAAGGCCATGCCTGATGTTTCCCCGATGGGACGCGCCGCGCACCTGGGGCAAACGGATTCTTGTTGCCTGGAAGGGCGTCCGCGAGGCGGCGCGCGCCGTTCATGACGCATTGCCGCTGCTGCAGCGAGCCGACGCCGTCTGCGTTTTTCTCGCCGGCGAAGGATCAGATCAGGATGGCGACAGTCCTAACGCGATGTCGCGGCTGGTTCGGCATCTGGGCCGCCATGGCGTTAAAATCGAGAAGCCGGTCACAGAGGATGGCGCTGCGGCAGGCCCGGCAATCCTGGAACGAGCCGAGACCTGGGGCGCTGACCTCATTGTGATGGGCGGATATGGCCACTCGGCCTTTCGCGAGCGCGCCCTGGGGGGAGCGACGCGCACGGCGATCCGCTCCAGTCCAGTTCCGGTTCTGCTTTCGCACTGAACAAGAAACCTAAGAGGAGGGCGGGTGATGCAGGTGATCAAGATGCCGGGCGAGACGTGGGCTTTCCTGAGCCGTCGCAGCAGGCTGGATGGAAAGGACATCAATGCCGCCGTCGCCTGCGCGTTTGACCAGCTCACGGAAAAGAATGCTCGGGCAGGCGTGCGCACGCAGGGCCCGCCTCGCGCCCATTGCCGTTACCGCGATGGAGACCAGGTCGGGTTCGACATCGGCTTTCCGATCGATCCGCAGGATGAAGGCGCGGCCCGCAAAGCAGGGCTTGGAACAGGCGAGACCTTGTCCGGCGAGGCGCTGATGCACATCCATCGCGGTCCCTATGCCTGCCTGGGCGAGACCTACCGGCGGATGGAGCACGATCTCAGCAGCAAGGGGCTCAAAGGCCGCGGGGATCTCTGGGAACTCTATCTCAACGATCCTGATGCGTGCCCTGCCGGCGAGTTGCTTACGCAGGTTCTCTGGCCGGTCGAAAGCGCGGTCCACGCCTAGCACCGGCGGGGGCGCTGATGATCGGCCCAGGGCTCACGTGAAGGAAAGAATGAAATGGCTTATCTAAACCCGGATATTCGTGCGGACCTCTCGCTGCCGAAGCCGAGGCTTGAAAACAACCCTCTTCTTGAGCTGCTGCAGCGGCGGCGGTCCAGCCGCGAATTTGCAGATCGCCCGGTCGACACGCAGCTGTTGGCCGATCTGCTCTGGGCGGCAGTCGGGGTGAGCAATCGCGACGGCTATCGCACCGCCCCGTCGGCGCGGAACTGGCGCGAGATCGACATCTTTGTCGCCCTTGCGCAGGGCCTCTACCGGTACAATCCGCACACAGAAAGCCTGGAGCTAGTGTCGCGGGAGGATGTCCGGGCCAGTACCGGACTTCAGGACTTTGTGGCGACGGCGCCGCTAAACCTCGTCTACGTCGCAGACCGGGAGAAGATGGGCGGCGCCTCTTCGCAGGAGCAGGATCTCTACAGCGCGGCTGACGCCGGAGTCATCACTCAGAACGTCTACCTGTTCTGCACATCGGCAGGGCTGGCGACGGTCGTGCGTGGGCTGATCGACCGGCCTGTTCTGGCGAAACGTATGAAACTCCGGCCG
>Ga0210377_10000538_pt1 | contig 36479 bp, 32 predicted proteins | sample PLM4_65_b1redo_FD_155480 | JGI IMG/M metagenome (GOLD analysis project Ga0210377, IMG submission 155480) | Groundwater sediment microbial communities from an aquifer in East River, Colorado, USA - PLM4_65_b1 redo | ecosystem: Environmental > Terrestrial > Soil > Riparian zone | place: USA: East... | reverse complement strand
GCTCATCCGCGAGCTGGCAAATCAAAGGCTGACCGGTGTGCCGTGGCCCCCCATCCTGCTGGTCGTGCTGGGAACGCTCCTGACAGCCGCAATCGTGCTCGTCCTTTGGCAAAGGGTCCGGAAGTCGGCATCCGGTCCCGCCTTTACTTCCATATTCCAGGGAGGAGTCCGCTTCAACACCTACATCGCACTTGCTGTCGCCCAGGGAGTGTACGGCGCCGAAGGACTCGCGCTGGCTGCCGTTGCCGCCGGGTTCATGATCGTCGTAATCAACGTTCTCTGCATCTCGGTGTTTGCGGTATGGGGAGGGGGCAGCGAGAACGGAGCAAGACCGTTTATTCGGGAGGTAGCCGGCAATCCGCTTATCATCAGCTGTGCTCTCGGATGGTTCCTGAGCATAAGCGGGGTAGGCCTGTCGGGAATATCGAAGGACGTCGTAGATATCGCGGCCCGGGCCGCCCTGCCGCTCGGGCTCCTGGCGGTAGGAGGTGCGCTCCGGCCCGAAGCGGTGAGAGGTCATCTCGGTCCGATCGTTGTCTCGTCGATCGTCCAGTTCGGCATCAAACCGCTGATTGCCGCGCTCATGATCTCCCTGGCCGGCGTGACCGGCGTTGCCTCGGGAGTGCTGCTCATCGCGATGACGACGCCCACCGCCCCCTCGGCTGTTATCCTCGCCCGGCAGCTCGGCGGCGACACGGAAGTGATGGCTTCGATCATTACGATTCAGACCGGCATGGCGTTCCTTCTCATGCCGATCCTCGGCACACAGCTTCCGCGATGAATGCAGGAACGAGGGGATGAGTTACAGAGCAGCAGGCGTTCTGCAGGGCGCCGAAACCTTAGTATTTTGATAAATATCGATCGAGGCATGCCGCTTGAAAATGCGCTATAGTAACTCTTATAACTGATGGCTTGCAGGGGAACCGTAATCGCATGCGTTATAACGTACCAATCAGAAGGGAGATCTCAATGAAAACATTTCAGGGTGTTGCAGTCATTTTCGCGTTGCTGTTTATGGTTATTTTTACGGCTGCATGTCAGGAAGGGGGCAAAAGCAAAGAAAACGTTGCCAAAAAATGCCCCGAACTTGAAATGACAAAGGTGGACGCAATTGTCAAAAAAGTCGTTCCCGGCGGAAGCGCCGTGGATATCAAAGAGTCGCCGGTCAAGGGCGTGTTTGAGATAGGCGTTGAAGACAAAGGTCAGCGCGGATCGATATTTCTCGACTGTTCGGGGAAATACTTGATGCAGTTAATTTCGCTCGACGCCTATCTCGCTCAGCTCCAGGCGCAGCAGACTCCTCAGACGGTTGATGTTTCGAAGATCCCCTTGGGTGACTCCATTACCGTGGGTGCAAAAAATGCAACAAAAAAAGTGATCGTCTTTACCGACCCCGATTGTCCTTTTTGCCGGACGCTTCACGAAAGCACAAAAAAGGTGATCGCCAAGCGGCCCGATATTGCATTCGTCGAGATCCTTTATGCCTTGCCGATGCACAAGGACGCTCCAAAAAAGGTCCAGGCCATTCTGTGCTCGAAATCGGTCAAGATGCTCCATGACGCGTTTTCGGGAAAGATAACGCCGGAGCCGCCCGCAAACTGCACCACTGATGCGATGGATCGGAACACCGCGCTGGCCCGATCTCTCAATTTCAACAGCACGCCTACGATGGTGCGTGCAGACGGAACGGTGCTTGCCGGCTCTCTCCCGGAAGACAAGCTAATCGAATGGATCGACAAGAAGTAGTGCGCTTCCCGGTGAATTGTTGCTTTTCATAAAGTAATAGAGGCCCCTAGAATAGTAGAAGATTACTTCTGGCCTTACTATCAAGAAATAGTGATGGCGGGAATCCAGTGGAGCGGCGCGAGTACGTGGCACAGGTCACCTTCGACAACCTGAAGGACCCGTCCGAGCGTCTCTATTTCAAGAAGGTGAAGACCAGCTTGACGCTGCCCGAGGAGCAGGTAGACCGGTTGCGCGAGGTTGCCGGCCGGCTCCTTCGCGAGGCGCCCGCCTTCAAGAGGCTCTCATTGACCTGAAATAGGAACGCTAGGTTCTGTTTTTCAAAATGTGGTGCGGGCGCGCGGGGCACCGCCCTGCTGATAAGATGGGCTTTTCTGATGATCAGTATAGAAACCCCGGATATGTACTCAATAGTTCTGTTTCCTTGAAAAAGAACTATCTATTCATGGCTTCCAGATGGACGTGGCCTGCCGTCCGCGCCGCTGATGCTAAACATTAGGAGGACCATGCCTGAGATCTTCGGATTCGACTCTTTTTCACCCAAGGAAATCGCTGAACGTGTGCAGAGTGTCGGCGTCGCCAAGGCGCGCCTGCCTCTGCTGTCCATGATTATGCTGGGAATCCTTGCTGGCGCTTTCATCGCCCTCGGCGCCCTCTACTTTACACTGGTTACTTCTGATGCGGGTCTGGGATTCGCGGCAAGCCGTGTGCTCGGCGGAGTCGCCTTCTCGCTTGGCTTGATCCTGGTGGTGGTGGCGGGCGCGGAGCTGTTCACCGGCAACAACCTGCTCGCCATGGCGTGGGCCGACGGAAAGATTTCGACGGCGGAGGTGATAAGGAACTGGACGGTCGTCTGCCTCTCCAACTTCGCCGGCGCCGCGGGACTTGCGCTGCTCGTTTTTCTGTCCAACCACCCGGCAATGAACAACAGCGCAGTGGCGTTGCAGTATGTGAAGATTGCCGCCGCGAAGTGCGCGCTCTCTTTCGGGGCCGCGTTCTTCAGCGGCGTGCTCTGCAATACCCTGGTGTGCCTGGCGGTATGGATGGCGCTCGCCGGCCGCAGTGTGGTGGATAAAGCGGTTGCGATTGTCTTCCCCATCTCGGCGTTTGTCGCGGCGGGATTCGAGCATAGTGTCGCCAACATGTACTTTATCCTCATGGGTTTGTTGCTCAAAGGTCACACCGCCGCCGTACCCAACGTGGATGCCATTACCTGGGCCGGGTTCCTCGGCAACCTGGTGCCCGTGATTCTGGGAAACCTCGTGGGCGGCAGCATCTTCGTTGCGTTTATCTACTACGTTATCTACCGCCGCGGAACAAAGGCTTAATGAAACCGCAAGGGATACATCTCATGAAGAAGCTGGTGTATTTCATTATTCTATATTGGCTTATTAGCGCGAACGCAGGGGCACAGAATCGTCCTGATGAAGCATTATCGTTTAGCCTTACTGATGGCCGCGAAGTAATCACTCAAGACATAAATGAAAATCTTCTACTTCGTGTGATAAAAGATAGCAGCGGTGGGGGATGGGACATTCGGGTTGTGAATAAACCTTCCAATATCCATTCGGAAAACCTCTTATATCATAGTGTTGATTGGCATGGGCCTTACCCCTCTCAAATTTATGCATGGCAAGTTGTAGAAAAGTATTTTCCGAACGAGCGACAGCTGCACGTGCGCGGTTATGATTATGACGTAAAAATCAGTTTAAAGAATACCGTAACCGATGGGCAAGGCCGTAACGCAAGATTTGTATCCGGTAGCGTGTACATTCTTTGGAAACGAAAACCGTAAAAAGAGATAACAAGGCAGTCGAGCCATCCTAGTTTCGCTCGGTGACTCATCTTATTATTCAACGCCACTATGCAATCAAAAACGAAAAAAAGACTGTATTTCGTTCTCATCCTCCTCACGGCGCTTCTTCTCGTGCCTGGATGGTTCGGCTATCAACTTGGCATCATTCCCCGCATCGACCGTATTGAGACCTTCCATGCCCCGGTCTTCGGCCCTGATGGCAAAGAGGTCTATTACGTGACCAGGAATGCCTGGGGCGTCTCGTGGGGACCGGGCGTAGAGTTTTTTACACCACCTGCGGCAGTGGTCGTAATTGGGGATCGCTTCTCGCTCCAGAGAACCAACCGCGACACAGGGGAAACAACGACGCTCCATACCTGGCGGGTTCCCCACCAGCTCAAACCGATAACGCATTACCGCAATTATCTCTTCGGCCTGCCCGACTGCGAGCTCAAATGGAATGGCAGGACGCTTCAGTATACGATAGGGCTAGATTTCCTTCCCAACAACCCGCCTTACTTTACAGTCAATGAATGGGCGGTCGGTTCCTGGAACGTCGAAACGAACGCATTGGCCGAGCAGGAACTCTGGAAGTCAGGGTATCATTCGACCTACCGTTGGACCGAACAGATTCTTTCCGGTCTCTGGGAGATAGTGGACTATCAGAGTCAGGCGCTCATACTCTATGACTCCAGCACGCAGACGCGGACCCTTCTCCGTGTTTCCCGTTCCGCCAGTTCTCCTTTGAAGGAAGAAGTTGCGACAGCTGACCTGAAGGACTATGTCTACCGGGACCAATTGGAACGGAGCAGGACCATTCGTGAAACCTACGCGAGCACGGTAGCCGGATTGCAAGCGCAAGGGCTGCACGAAGGCGAGGCGATGCTGCGGGCTAATGATGAAATGGAAAAGAAGGGATACTACCCGAAAACGCCTAGGGTCACGGCCACGAAGATCGAGACCATCCGGCAGGGCGTCAAAGTCTTCGACATCTCGAACGACGAGTTCAGATTCGGCCTGTTCCAGGACATCGAAGAGGCAATTGCAAAACCGGGAACCGAGGTCCATTTTAACGGCAAGTACATTACGCATCGTGATTTTGATACGAGCCGGAAACTGAATGAGCATCTGGATGCAGGCAACAGGACTTTTATAGTGAAGTGTGATAAAGGGATATTTCTTTTAACTATCTCGTGAGGCATTTCCACATTGTTACGTTCAATACATCATAAATTTATTTTTGCAAGTCCGCAGCATATTAAAAAATAAGTGCTATATTTTAAAATTATAGCATCTATTCAAAAAGGAGGACTTACCATGAAGCGTAGCATGATCGTTATTACAGTTCTAGCTCTACTTGTAGCAGTTGCTTTACCGGTCCAGGCGATGGAACATGAAAAAGCTGGAAAGATGCATTTATCACAGTCGGCTGTGGATTTGCGCATGGCAATGCGGCAGTTGTGGGAGGAGCATATCGTCTACACGCGAAACTTCATCATCAGCTCTTTGGGCGGTCTTGAGGACGCAGGAAAGATAGCGGAACGGCTCCTCAGGAACCAGGATGACATCGGCAACGCGATCAAACCGATTTACGGCGAGGAAGCGGGAAAGAAGCTGTCCGCCCTTCTCCGTGACCATATCCTTATCGCCGCGGACATCGTAACGGCCGCCAAAGCCGGCAATAATGACGGCGTGGCAGCGGGCCAAAAAAGATGGACCGCGAACGCGGATGACATTGCGGTATTCCTGAGCGGCGCGAACCCTAATTGGCCTCAGCAGACGCTAAAAGACATGCTGTATAAGCACCTCGCTTATACTACGACCGAGGTCGTCTCGAGGCTGAAGAAGGATTGGCCCGCCGACATCGATGCCTATGACAAGGGACATGAACACATGCTGATGTTTGCTGATGTACTGACTGATGGAATCGTGAAGCAGTTTCCGAAAAAATTTGAAAAATAGATGGCGTAACCATCCGAAGAGCGAGGTCCGGGGACAGAGGACCTCGCTCTTTCTATTCACATCAGTTCTCAGTTGAGTAATCCGGGTATCGCTCAATTCATTTAACAAACCAATCAAACCATCGCCCGAAATCGCGTGGCATATTTAATCGTTAGACTTGTCGTGGTACAATAGTAAAGCAGCATTCTTTACACTTCTAAGAATCATACGTTACGCATTTTACATCATACAAACCTGGAGGGAGGCGAATATGAAATCAATGATTGCGATCGATCGGGTTCTAATGAGTTGCTCATGTATATTATTGCTAGTGACGGGATTCGGCGGAATAGCTGCCGGTCAGTCGCCGGCGGCGGATGTGGCCATAAAGGGGTACGATACTGTCGCATATTTCAAGATCGGCAAGGCACTAAAAGGCAATGAGTCATTTGCCTTCCAGTGGCACGACATGACCTGGTATTTCGAAACCAAGGAGAACAGGGATCTGTTTGCGGCCAGTCCGGAGAAATATGCTCCGCAATATGACGGTTATTGTGTCTGGGCTTTGACGGAGGAACGGAAAGCCAAAACCGATCCTGAAGTATGGAAGATCGTTGACGGGAAGCTTTACCTGAATTGCAGCAAGTCAGCGTACGAAAAATGGAGTAAGGATATCCCCGGCAACATCAAGAAAGCCGATGCGAACTGGTTAAAATTATCCGGCAAAAATTGATTGCATGACTTCCTTTACGTATATCCTCATCATCATACGAGAGGCTATTCTTGAGTTTAAATGCGCCCCTCACTGCGGCGCAGGCCCGGAAGGACAAGATGACCAGTTTCCAGGCAGTTCAATCAAAAGAGCAAATAACAGCCGTCGTACGCCTTGCTCGCGAGATTTGGCAGGAGCATTATGAGCCCATCATCGGCCAGAAACAAATTGACTATATGTTGGAGAAATTCCAGAGTGAGAGGGCGTTAGCTGAGCAACTTGGCGAATCATATGAGTATTACATTGTCGTCCATCATGGACAAAGCGTCGGCTATGCGGCCGTCGTACCGGACAAAAGCGAACCCGCTCTCATGATAAGCAAGCTCTATGTCAGGAAGTCGGAACGTGGTCATGGCTTGGGGAAGAAGACCTTGCGATTTGTGGAGAACCTGGGTCAGAAACGGGGGATCACGAGGATCTGGCTGACCGTAAATAAGAACAATACTCATTCTATTGCGTGGTACTCACGGATGGGTTTCAGAAACGCCGGATCGATCATTCAGGACATCGGCAGCGGTTTTGTAATGGACGACTTCAGACTGGAAAAGACGATAGGCCAACAAACTCCTTGATGGACAGTCATAAGGCTGTACCTCAGGAGTGTCGTTAATCTCATATCGAATCTGTCGGATAAAAGAACCTCTCCACCAAATAGGGATTGTTCGTCCGCATGCATGTCCTTGACAAACGTCCCTCATTGTTTTACTCTATGCTCACGCCTGACCGGAATGAACAGCAGGCATAACCTACTATGAACCCTATCTGTATAATAGACGACGAATCTGCGATCTGCTCCACCGTAGCGAGCATCCTGAAGGACGAGGGGTATCAGGCCATCGCATTCCCGGATGCGGAGAGCTTCTGGCAGAGGCTGGATACCATGGAGCCCTCTCTCGTCCTGCTGGATATCTGGCTCCCCGGCATAGACGGCATGCAACTCCTGAAACGTCTGCACGGCCGTTTCCCCGCACTTCCCGTCATCATGATGAGCGGACATGCCGGTATCGACGCGGCGGTGGCCGCCATAAAGGCGGGCGCCTACGATTTCTTGGAAAAACCGCTGCATCTGGAGGTCTTACTCGACAAGGTGGAGTCTGCCCTTAAGCACCAACCTTCCGTGAGCAACGCTGCCCTGCCCTCGGATACGAGGCTTGAGATCGTCAGAGCAGACATTTCGGTGCCTCCCGGCATGGTGGAAGTAGTTGATTCCCGCATTTCTCAGAAAACCCTCAAAGGGAATGTGGTCCTTAACGGGATAGGGCTCCTGAGCGGCCGGAACACAGGTATCATTCTCAGCCCTCTCGGGATCAACGAAGGGATCATCTTTCAAACGCTTGATGGTCAAACCATCCGTGGACATATCACGTCCCTTGAGAATTTCTCCCGGACTATCTCATCAAAGACCTTCGCTGCCAATTCCACCACACTGGACAACGGCAGGCGGCGCGTGCGCACCGTTGAACATCTTATGGCGGTTCTTTCCATGTACGGCATAACCAATGTCCTCATAAAGGTCGACGAGGAGATACCGAACATAGACGGCTCCGCCATGGGCTTCTGCGACCTCATAGAAGAGGCCGGGATAGTGGAACAGCCCGCCTTCACCAGAGTTGCCGTCATCCGACAGAAGATTGGAGTGGGTAATGAGGAAAGGCATGAAAAACATCTTTATGCGGAGCCCTTTGAAGGATTCGAGATATCGATGCGGGTCGACTACCTTCCACCCATAGGCGAACAAATCCTCACGTTCAATCCCGCAAGCGGGTCTTTTGCAAAGGACATCGCCCCAGCCCGATCCTTCAACACCTTCGAGAATATCGAAATGGCCCAGAAACTTGGAAAGGTCGGCGGCGGGTATCTCAACTCCCACATCATCATGTATGACGGCAAGGTCATCAATACGGAGCTCCGTTATCCCGACGAATTCGTGCGCCACAAGATATTAGACCTCATCGGAGACCTCTACCTCCTCGGCTTCTCCATCAGAGGACGCATTACCGCCAACATGACCTCTCACGGGTTCAATCAGGCCCTTGTGGAACGCTTGTACCAGGCCATCCAGAGCAGCTCTTGATGAAAGCGATAAAAGCAAGTCAGCAATTTTACCCTTTACAACTGTAGCTAAAATAAAAGACCTCCTTTCCCGGTAGCGCGCCTTCTCTATCAGCCTCACCACATGATCGCCATCCTGCCCGCTGCAGCACTGCAGGTTCTGCTCCGGCCACAAGGGTTCGTGCCATAGTATAATATCGGTATTCACTTCGATCAGCGCTTGTGCGGTTTTTCTTTACGATAAATAAAGTTGCAGTCCTGTCTTCAAGGAAGGGGGGTGTCATGAAAAGGATCTTATGGATTATCGGGTATGCAGCGATCTGCTCACTCCTTGCACTGAGCGGCTGTAGCGGCGGCGGTGGCGATAACGGCGGCGAAAATGGAGGCAATGCACCTATTGCCGCCACGCAAGCAGCATATATTGTTGTTGCATGGAACGATCTGGACATGCATTGTCTCAATCCATCTTACGACAACGCGGTGATTCTCCCCCCGTACAATACCGTTTGGGCACAGGTCATCAAGCGCGGCACCCCTCCGCAGATCGTGACAACCGGCTTCACCGTCGAATATAGCATTGACGGGAACACCTATTCCTACGGCAAGAGGAATTACGGCCAGTTCTGGGACAACATGCTCAAGCTCTTCGGGGTTACGCTGCCTCACGACAAAGGCCTCAACCTTGTCGACCCGTCGATCAACAACGGCCTCTCGGGAACGATGGTCATGAAAGCGGACCATTTCCAAGTGAACGGCATTCCAGTCACACCGGTCAACGACAGCGGGACCTGGAACCCCTTTCAGGTTGCGATCATCACGGTAAAGGACCAGACAGGGACCGTCCTCGCCGCCACACGCGCGACCGTGCCAACGTCGGACGAGATCAATTGTGCAAAGTGCCATGGCAATGCGACGACCGATCCTCTGCTCGATATCCTGCAGAAGCATGATCTTCTGAGCGGGACGACCTTGACTGCGAACAAGCCGGTCCTGTGCGCGGCTACCTGTCATGGAAGTCCTGCCCTCGGCATTCCGCTCGGTTCCACTGGCAAATATCTTTCCCAGTCGATCCATTCCTTTCATGCGACAAAGGGCGCCGTCTGCTACGACTGCCATCCGGGCGCCACGACGAGCTGCAACAGAAGCGCCAGACATACTGCAGTTGACGGCAATTGCATCACTTGTCACGGGGATATGAACCAGGTCGGCAATTCGATCGCCGCGGGCCGAGTGCCCTGGGCAAGCGAACCGAAATGCGTTACCTGCCACATCGGCGTCGCCGGCGTGGACACCGGCATGACACTGTATCGCAACAACCCCGGTCACGGAGGCGTCTATTGTGCGGGCTGTCATGGCAGTCCTCATGCCATGGTGCCGTCGAACCTGGCTTCCGATAATTACCAGGCCATCCAGTACCAGGGCGTTGCCAAGTCACTCGGTGATTGCGGGGTATGCCATGCCACCTCGCGGGGCGGGGGCGACAATTTTGCGGGAGAGCATGCTGCTGAAGGGAGGACATCAGCCTGCAATGTCTGCCACACCGGCTTCCTGAATGCAGGCAATTTAACCAACTGGCCGCATCAGTTCCGGTGGAAGGCTCGGTAGACGCGATTCAAAAAGCAAGTCTGATTCTATTGCAACTCATCATTGGGGATGGCCGTGCGCCATCCCCTCTTCTATCAATCCTTGATCTCAAAATTGGAAATATTTCGTCTTGCCCTTCCCCACCGGCTGCGCAGATCTCAACATCTTATCCACAAACTGTTTTGCTTTTTCCACAGCCTTTTCCACAGACAGTCCCCGGGCTATGAACACGGTTATTGCCGCGGAAAGCACGCAGCCAGTGCCGTGAAACTCGCCTTTTCGCCTTAAGGTGGAGAAGCTGAGCACGGTTTTGCCGCCATATAAGGTGTCAATAGCGGGCCCATTCCCATGCCCTCCCTTGATGAGTACGTAAGCCGGCCCCATGTCGAGGATCCTTCCGGCGGCGAAATCCATGTCCACATCTCTTCTGATCAACATCTTTGCGAGAACCTCTGCCTCGGAGATATTTGGTGTTACGATCAATGCCCGGGGGAGGAGCGTTTTTTTGAATGAAGCGAGTGCGGTGGGCTGAAGCAACGACTTACCTGAGCTCGATCTGACCACGGGATCGATCACAAGGTTCTTGATACTATGCTTCCCGAGGACCGAAGCTACAGCTTCCACATTCTGCCTGGTCAGGACCATTCCTATTTTGACCGCATCAGGCCGTATATCCGATAACAGTGAATCGATCTGTTGCGACAATATGTTTGGCCTGATGGCGTGCGTCCCCGATACACCCTTGCTGTTCTGGATAGTCAACGCTGTTGGAATGGCCATTCCGAAAATACGGAGGGTATGGAACGTCTTGAGGTCAACCTGGATGCCCGCGCCTGAGGAAGGGTCGGAACCTGCTATGGAGAGGACTTTGAGCATGGATGCCACAAGTTAACACTAATTTTTGCTAATAATTATTGACGGTTTAACAAAAAGTCGTCATACCCGCGAAGGCGGGTATCCAGGGTTCACGTATCGCTTAAAAAGACTGGATTCCCGTTTGCACGGGAATGACGAACTAAGCATAGTCTCAACTTTTTTCTAGTTCATCAAGATTAAATTTTCAGCTAACCCTCTTGTTAATAATCGTTCTGGTTTCCTCAGCGTCCTCTGTGGTGAAAATTATTCCAATTTGAGCTTAATCAATTTCAGCGGATCCACCTTCGCGCCCTGCATGCGCACACCCCAGTGCAGATGGGCGCCGGTAGCGCGGCCGGTGGAACCGACGAGGGCTATCACCTCACCCTTCATGACTGCCTGACCGTACCGTACATTGATCTTCGAGAGATGAAAGAACATGGTGTAGATCCCCTGTCCATGATCAAGAATAACGCTGTGTCCGGAATAAAACTGGTCATCCACCAGCACCGCCACCCCATCATTGGGCGCCAGCACCGGGTCACCCTCGTCTGCCGTAATGTCAACACCCGAGTGAGGATTCTTCGGTATTTTATTGATGATCCTTCTGACGCCGAACGGGGTGCCGATCTCCTTCCCCGGAAGGGGATCGATGAAGGTTCCACGCCACAGGCGCTCCGAATCGATAGACCAGATGGCCGCTGTCTTCTTCTGGTCCCTCTCCGTCCTCGCCTCGTTCTCGGGCGAGAGAACTACCATGTCCTCGGGCAAGGTGAGCCGCTGGACCGGATACTTCTTCTTCACGATCTTGATGTTCTTGAGAAGCTTCTTGCCGTTGCTCATGACCTCAAGTGGATATGTCCCCGGCTCGGTGTTCAGGTCGATGCCAAGGAGGGCTTTGAACGTATTCTTTCCCGGGTTGAAGTGGAGTCGAATGCCGTTAAATGTGCCTGTCACCGGGCCGGCAGCATTTTTGACGGACACGGTGGCGATATCACCGGGACCGATCTTGTTCGGCTGTATGATGATTGCTGGTGGCACACCGGTCTTCGCTTGAACAAGGTGCGGTGAAAATAATATTACGATAATGAAAAAGATGTTCTTCAATGTATTTACCCCGGAACCTTCCGTGTATTTATTCAGCATTCCGTGCTTCTCAATACGCGGGCTAAAGCCTGCGGCTACCAGTGTCCTTCTTCAAATATTTGCTCACGCCCTTCATGGAGCAAAACTCGCCGCACATGCTGCAAACGTCGGATTCTTTCGGCATGCTTGACTCACGAAGCTTGCGGGCCCGTTCAGGATTGATCGAAAGCTCGATCTGGCCCTTCCAGTCGAGGGCCTTGCGCCGACGTGCCATCTCATTGTCCCAGTCCATCGCGCCCTTGACGCCCTTTGCGATATCCGCGGCATGGGCTGCAATGCGCGACGTGATCACGCCCTCGCGGACATCTTCAAGATCAGGCAAACGAAGATGTTCCGAAGGTGTCACATAGCAGAGAAAATCCGCCCCGGCAGCACCGGCAATGGCCCCTCCGATGGCGGAGGTGATGTGATCGTATCCCGGCGCCACATCGGTGACGAGCGGGCCGAGTACGTAGAACGGAGCGCCCTTGCACAATTCTTTCTGGATTTTGATATTGGTCTCAACCTGGTTGAGCGGAACATGGCCCGGTCCCTCGATCATCACCTGCACACCGGCCTCGTGCGCCTGGTCGCGCAGCTCGCCGAGGGTAATCAGCTCTTCGATCTGCGCCCGGTCCGTTGCATCGGCAAGACAGCCCGGCCGCATACCGTCGCCGAGCGAAAGGGTCACGTCGAACTTCCTGCAGATATCGATCAGCCGGTCGTACTGCGTATAGAGCGGGTTTTCCATTCCATTCACGATGATCCATTCGAGATGGAACGCGCCTCCGCGGCTCACCACGTCCATGATCCTGCCCTGGCGCTTGAGCCGCTCCACGCTCGAGATGGTCACGCCGCAGTGCACGGTCACGAAGTCCACGCCCTCTTCGGCCTGCTGCTCGATCACGCGGAACAATACCTCGGGGTCCATCTGGACGATCGATTTGCCCTGGGCCACGGTCTCGACCGCGGCCTGGTAGATCGGCACGGTACCGATGGAAACCGTGGACTGCTTCAGTATCTCCTTGCGGATCTCGATGATCGGACCTCCGGTCGAGAGGTCCATGACCGCGTCCGCACCGGAGGAAACCGCGACCTTGAGCTTCGCGATCTCATCCTCGATCGACATCCGGTCTTTGGATGTGCCGATGTTCGCATTGACCTTGGTCCGCAGACCCTTCCCGATTCCGAGCGGGGTGATCGACGTATGCCGGTTATTCCTGGTGATGACGATCGTCCCGTTGGCAATACCGTTCAGGATATGTTCAACACTCACACCCTCTGCCCTGGCCACGGCTTCCATCTCGGGGGTAATGTTCCCTTTTCGCGCTTCGAGTATCTGCGTCATAATTACACCTCATGAACCGACTGTTCGCTTGATCAGCGTAGACTGCAGGAATTACAAATCATCTTTTCAATCATCGCTATTGCTTCGATGAGTTTGCTTGAAGCTTTTTTAATATCTTCTGCAGCCATAATTGCTGAAATAACTGCCACACCAGATGCCCCTGCACTCATAACTTGTTCTATATCCCCACTTTTTATCCCACCTATGGCATAAAATGGGATATTCAACTCGTTTTTAAGCTGATTAATAATATATAATCCCACCGGAGACCCAAACCGTGCCTTTGAAGGAGTATCGAATATAGGACCAATGGTTATAAAATCTGCCCACCCGGAATCCGCAGCCTTGGCCTCCTCTATACTATGGGTGGACACGCCGATAAGCATATCCTTGCCAACTGTCTTACGTACCGCTTTAACGGGCATGCTTTGATGGCCAAGATGAACACCGTCCGCATTGACCGCTCTTGCCACGTCAACGCGATCATTAATGAATAACCTGGCACCAAACTCTTTTGTAATGGCCCTTAGCTCTTGAGCAAGGAGGAGCATTTCTCTGATCGGCAGGTCCTTTTCCCTCAGTTGAACAGCCCGTACGCCGCCTTCCAGCGCAAGCCTGACTGCAGCAGCAAGCGGCATCTTCACCTGTTTCCGGTCAGTGATCAGATAGAGTTTGAAATCAACGGGCAATTAAACCTCCGCAAAGCGCATAGCGCATGGGCATGGTGGTAATGCTTTACGCCTTTACGCCTTTACGCTTTAACGTTTTTACGATTTACACTCTGCGCTCTGCCCTATGCGGTATTTACGTGCCTATCATCCCATCCAGCGGACTACTGGCTGTGGCGTAGAGCTTTTTCGGTATTCTTCCCGCCTTGTACGCGAGCCGACCGGCCAGCACGCCGTACTTCATGGCCTCTGCCATGGCGATCGGGTCCTTTGCCCCGGCGATCGCCGTGTTCAGCAGCACTGCGTCACACCCCAGTTCCATGGCAAGCGCAACATCAGAGGCCGTGCCCACACCCGCGTCAACGATCATCGGCACCTTTACGGTCTCCATGATGATCCGGAGATTATACGGGTTCCTGATGCCGAGACCGGAACCGATAGGCGCGGCAAGCGGCATGACCGCGGGACAGCCGATGTCCACAAGCTTCCTGGCCATGATGGGGTCGTCGCTCACATAGGGAAGCACGACCAGGCCTTCCTTCACCAGCACCTTCGCCGCCTCAAGTGTTGCCTCGTTGTCCGGGAACAGGGTCTTTTCGTCGCCGATCACTTCGAGCTTCACGAGCTTTGTGATCCCCGCCTCCGCTGCGAGCATGGCGGTGCGAATCGCGTCCTTTGCCGTGTAGCAGCCCGCAGTGTTCGGAAGGATTTTATATTTCTTCGGATCGATATAATCGAGCAGGTTCTCCTTGCTCCTGTCGATAATGTTCACCCGCCGGACCGACACGGTCACCACATCGGTGCCCGAGACCTCGATCGCCCTCTTCGTCTCCGCAAAGTCCTTGTATTTCCCGGTCCCTACCCAGAGCCGGGAGTTGAATTCAATACCAGCAATGATAAGCTTGTCATCCGTCATATAGACTTTCACTCCTCTATTTTTACTAAAATATGCGTTAAACAGAAAATCCCCCCTCTCCTTTATCCTCTCCCCCGAGGGGAGAGGGTAGGGTGAGGGGTTTTCATTGACCGTTGTGCCGCAGTGTCGGTATCGCATCCGCCCTGCATGAAACTTACGACTTCGATGCTGTCGCCGTCCTTGATGGCGGTTGAGGCATACGAGTCCTTTCTCACAATCTCCCTGTTCAGTTCGACAGCCACACGCTGGTGCTGGATCTTCAGCAGATCGAGCAGACCGAGGACCGTCAGGTTCTCGGGCAGTGTCCGCTTTTCTCCGTTCAACGTAATGTCCACTGGTGATCTCTCTGAATGCAAAAAACCACGCCGGATGGCGTGGCCTGAAAAGGTTTTATCATGATGCCTGCTCGCCTTCCCTACGCCGGTACTACCCGGATCAGGTTCTAAGGGTCGTCCCCGATATTCAGGACTCTCAGCCCCGCCCTGCGGGGCTCCCCCAGCTTTCTGTGATGGTACAATACAGCACGTCAGAATCATTGTCAATAGCATTTACGGATCGTTGCAGCGCTTTTATCCGTTCAGCAGTTTTACAACAGTCATGCCATCGTCATAGAAATCGATGATATTGAGGGCGCCGAATTCCTGGTCTATCCGGAAAAGATTCAGCGGCTCCATACCGAGCGCGTCGGCAAGAATGACCCTGTTCACGCCACCGTGGAGGAGCATGGCAATCTCCTGCTCCCGATGGGAAGCGACCAGCCGTTTGATCACCGGGAGGATGCGCGCGCTCACATCGACGAGGCACTCTCCCCCTGGAGGACGATAATTGAGCAGGTCTTTCCGCCAGGCCGCGTATTGTTCCGGAAAGCACGCCTTGATCTCTTCGGCCGTCATCCCTTCCCACTCGCCGAGGCTCCGTTCCCGGAGCTCGGGGAGGGGTGTGTACGATGCACCGACACGACTGGAGATGATCTCGGCGCCTCTCACCGACCTGATGAGATCGCTCGAATAGACGGCAGTGATTTCCTTGCCTTCGAGCAGCCCCGCGAGACGGTGCATCTGGTCGACGCCCTTCTGCGTTATATCGATATCAATATGACCGTTGTAGCGTCTCTCGCCGTTGTTCGCTACTTCGCCATGGCGCATGAGGTAAACCCTGGTAGGCATTGCCCTAATTCCCGCTCGATAAGATCACAAAGAGTAACAGTACGATCACCTCGTTCAGTTCGCTCATTGCGCCGATTGCGTCTCCCGTCACCCCGCCGAGTTTTCGAATAAGGTAGCGCTTGCCGAGATAGGTAAACAGCGGAACTCCGCAGATCAGGATGAAAAAAAGGATAAAGGAACGCAAGTCCAGCCGCACGACCACGAATGCCGACAACCCGATGGCTACTACGGATGTTGCGGCCAGGCTGCTTGATCTGAGATGTCCCACAAAGGCCTTGCCCATGCCGTGCTCGCGGCCGTACTCCGCGTTGGACACCATGAGCGTCTGCGACCAGCGGGCCAGCGCCGGTACAACAAGCAGCGCGACGATCCTGTCGGTTTCAAAGAGATTGTTGAGGCACAAATATTTCATAAAAAGGACGAAGAAGATGCCGAGTGCCCCGGCAGTCCCCAGCCTGCTGTCCTTCATGATGGCAAGCCGTGAGGAACGGTCGCGGCCGCCCATCAGTCCATCGAGCGTATCGGCCAGGCCGTCGATATGGAGCGCCCGGGTGATCAGAACGGAGAGGATGATGAGGAGAAACGTTGCAATGGTCTGGGGCAGGGCGATCAGGGCAAAGATCTTGTCCGCGTTGACCAGGAGAACTCCGATCAGAAAACCGACAAGCGGGAAATAGACAATGGACTTGGCCATGTCCCCTTCCTCGACCACATGAGCCTTGCGCACAGTAATGATTGTAAGAAATTGCAGTGCGGTAATGAAATTTTTTATCATCGCTCGTCGGCCGCCTTTGTGTGGATTCCCAACCCAGCAAAACGTTATAAAAACCAGTTAACCGCTAAGGCGCCAAGGTCGCCAGGAACATCTTTAATTCTTATTCTTAAACCGGGTAAAATCTTTTTCATTCCTTTGCGCTCTTAGCGCCTTCGCGGTAAATCTTTTAAGTTGAAAAGAATTTCATTATCGTGAAACTAACTTCCCACCTTCACCCCTTCGGCCTTCTCCGCCACACCAGCATCAGCAAATGTAGCCATCTCACCGAGAATCTTGACTCCTGCCTCAACAAGGGACATGCCGAGAGCGGCGCCTGTCCCTTCGCCAAGCCGAAGGTTCAGGTCCAGAAGCGGGACCTGTTCAAGGTGTTCGAGCATTTTCCTATGGCCGATCTCCACCGACTGGTGCGCGGCAATGATGTAGTCTTTGACCAGGGGATTCATTTCAGCTGCAATGAGCGCGCCGGCGGTCGAAATGAATCCGTCGATCACGACAGGGATCCGGTACAGCGCGGCGCCGAGAACGAGGCCTGCTATACCGGCGATTTCGTACCCGCCGACCCTGGCTAGCACGTCGAAAGCGTCCTTTGGATTGGGGTCATTCACGGAGATCGCCTTTTTAATGATCGCGATTTTATGCTGGAGCGCATGATCATCGATGCCCGTGCCGCGGCCTGTCACTGTTCCCGGGTCCGCGCCGGTAATAACGGAGACGATCGCCGAAGACGGCGTCGTGTTCCCGATGCCCATGTCCCCGGTCCCCAGCAGATCGAGGCCGTCTTTGTATTTTTCAACAAGTTCTATCCCGGCCAGCACGGCCCGCTCGGCCTCGTTGCGCGTCATGGCAGGGCCTTTGGTCATATTCCGGGTGCCACGGCCGATCTTCCTGATCTCAAGCCCTTCCATAGGCTCGAAATCATAGTCAACGCCCATGTCAACCACGATCACCCTCGCGCCCACATGCCTTGCAAGCACGTTCACTCCGGCCCCGCCGCGAAGGAAGTTCAAAACCATCTGGGGCGTCACTTCCCTTGGAAATGCGCTGACACCCTCTTCGGTCACCCCGTGATCGGCGGCAAAGGTGAAAATGAGCTTTTTGCGGATCATCGGCTTGTCCTTGCCCGTTATAAGACAATATTTTTTGGCAAGTTCTTCAAGCCTGCCCAGGCTCCCTTGCGGCTTCGTCAGATTATCGAGCTGCGCCTGGACAGCATTGGTGCGCGATGTGTCGACGGGTTGGATGTTGTTAAGTACTTCTTGTAATTTCCCCATTCTATAACCTCCGATGTAATAGTTACCCTTTGACCCTCTATTTTATCTTTAACGGTATTCCCGCCGCCGTAAAATACACATCATCCGCTGTCTGCGCCACCCGCTGATTCAGGATGCCGGCAAGATCCCGAAATCTCCTAGCAAGTGAATTGTCCGGCACGATGCCAAGCCCCACCTCATTGGACACGATAATGCAAACACCACTGAAATCGTTGATCGCTGCAACCAGTTCATCGGAGCGTAAAGAGACCACGGCGTCACCATCCGTATGGGCCATGACGTTGCTCAGCCACAGGGTGAGACAGTCGAGGAGCACCACGTCATAGCGGCTGGAAAGCTTCTTCAGCAGTTCCACCACCGCAAGCGGCTCCTCATAGGTGTCCCACGCAAGGCCCCGGTCATTCCTGTGTTTCTCGATTCTCGCCGCCATCTCGGGGTCGAGCGCCTGCGCCGTGGCGAGGTATGCCCGCTTGCCCGCCAGCTCGCTCGCAAGTTTCTCGGCGAACGCCGACTTCCCGGACCGCGCTCCGCCGGTAATGAAGACTATTTTTTTAGACATGATGAATGAGCCTGAACAACGGCTATCGCAACCACCGATGAACCCGTTAGAACCAGGAGACAAAACTGAAATTCACCACCGTGGTTATTCTCCGAATTGATTTACATTTTTGAAGGATCCGTGTTTGTCCGCGTTAATCCGCGGTTAAATTTTTCTTTCAGGGTGATCCGTTCACAGACAAAAAACCCCGCCTGTTCCTTCAGGAGGGGTGAACATTCAGACTGACACAAGACAGATTGTCAGATCACAAACAAAATTCCTTAAAATCTTCGAAAAAACTTTTGTCCGTCGCCTGCCTGTCTGTCCTCAGGAATCTGCTCTACGGTATATATGGAGCGGGCGACGGGATTCGAACCCGCGACACCAAGCTTGGGAAGCTTGTACTCTACCAACTGAGCTACGCCCGCTTTACCGAAAATCATTATAGCGGCCGCCTTCCGCGTTGTCAACCCTGAAAACAGAAAAGATATATGACAGTCTCATGGGCAGGCTGGCGATACAGGAGGGAAGAAAATGTCTTTCATGGAATAGTTCAGATTCTGATCCGGGGTGAATTAAAACCCCCCAGGGTGAAGCGCTGATGCGACGCCGTTGCATCACAGGGAAGCCTTGATATCCGCTTCCAGATCCTCGTCGCTCCCCATCCCGAGATATCGCTTCGTTACCTTACCTTCTTTATTCAGCACCAGCATCATGGGGATCGAGCGCACCTGGTATTTTACGGCAACATCCTCGGTACCCTTCAGTACGGTATAGGTGATCCCGCTTTCCTTGATATATGACCGCACCTCATCATCACCGCCCATGTCCATTGACACCGCGAGCAGAACCAGTCCCTTGTCCTTGTACGCCTTGTGCAGCTTCTCAAGACCCGGTACGGACGCCCGGCACGGCGGGCACCAGGTAGCCCAGAACTCGAGCAGCACCACCTTGCCTTTGTAATCCGACAGCCTGACGGTTTTCCCGCTCATGTCCTTAAGCGAAAAATCGGAGGCCACGGTGTCCGACTGACCGCCCCTGTCGGTGCAGCCGGCCAGCAATGCGATCACGACGATGAATAAAACAACGATTCTCTTCACCAGTACCATCTCCTTATCGAACATCGTGTCAAAATAAAACTGCCCGCCAAAGCGGGCAGTCGATCCGACAATATACATGCAAACTCACGCCGGTGTCCAGCCATGCAGAAAAACAATTACTTCGCGAGTAGTGTTTCCACCTTGGTCTTGAGCTGGGCCTTGGGCACGGCGCCGACCACCTGGTCCACGGTCTGGCCGTCCTTAAAGAACATGAGCGTCGGGATGCCCCTGATCTGGTACTTGCCGGCGATGTCGGAGTTCTCGTCCGTGTTCAGTTTCACGACCTTGAGCCTGCCCGTGTAATCCTTCGCGAGCTCGTCAACAATCGGCGCGACCATCCTGCAGGGCCCGCACCAGACCGCCCAGAAGTCCACCAGCACAAGACCCGGCGCCTTCAATACTTCCTGATCCCATGTTGCACTCGTCACTGCTTCCGCCATTGTAATCCTCCTATTATTATGCCTTTGCGACCAGTGAGGGTAGCGTCTGCTTGATCGCTCCTTCGGGGCAGACGCGTGGACAAGCCCCGCAGTCGATACATTCCACTGTAATGACCGCACGCCCGTTTTGCATCTTGATCGCCTCGGTAGGACACACATCCAGGCAGGTCCCGCATCCGGTACACTTATTTTCCGTAATTTGATACTGCATAGAACAATTGTTTGCAATAATAAACCTTGCACCGGTCATTGTCAATAATTTTCACTCAATTGGAGAAGGACGAATGTCGTTTTTCAGCAAAACGTCCAGGTTCAACAATAACTCTATTATAGCAGACCATCTAAATCACCGTATCACCTTGTTCTCGAACGGGGTTTACCCGTCCCGTAAATGCATACTACTAAAAGCAGAGATAAAAAACTCTTATAGGTCCCCCTCTTGATAGCGGTTTATCAGGTGAAATCATTGTCTATTTGCGGGACTTGTGGCATAATCAAAAACGAGATGAAATGCATTATTATGCCATACGGGAACGCGGGTTGGTCCGAGAAGCACCGGTTTATGGAACGATTAATAGCGTCCAGGCCGGGTCCGCCGTTTATTTACAACGACGTTCTAATTCTCGTGCCCTCGTCCCGCATGAAGCGGATGTATGGCAGACTGTTCCTCGATCTCGTTCTTCACAAAGGTTCTTCCGCGCTTGTCCAGCCCGAGATCCAGACGCTCCATCACTTCTTCGAGAAGCTCTACTCCTCACTGAACGGCCCGCGGCTCATGGACGAGAACAGCAGACTGGTCCTGCTCGAGGGTCTGGTCAAGGAGCGCCTCATCAGCAGCTACCTGTTCAACCAGAGCCCGGACCTGCTCGCACCTTCTCTCTCAGCCGCGATCGCCACGATGATCGAACAATTCTCCGCATCGGGAGTGGGTCCTGACGAACTGTTGCTTAAGATCAGGGATACCGATTTTTTAGACAAGCACCAGGTCAAGCTGCTCATTGAGGTCTATGCCCGCTATGTGGACCTCCTGAAGAAACGCGGACTGATCGACCCGCCAGGCATACGCGCCTATCTGCGCGACCACTTCGAACCGTCATGGCTTACGGGCTATTCCCGGATCGTCATCGACGGGATCCAGGATGCAGGCAGAATTGAAGCGGACATTCTGCGCAAAATGCTTGATTGCGGCAACTGCGCATACCTGCTGGATGCGCCGTCGCCGGACCTGCTTGGACACGCAGGAGAATTCCACCCCCTCAGGATAACAAAAGACTTCATGTCGGACATCGGGCTCACGCCGGAGGAAGAGATCGTCAGCATGAACAACGATGAGCTGTTCCTTGCAGCAGCACTGTTCTCTGACCGGCCTTTTGCCGAGACAATACAGAACGCGCCGGACCCGGCGCAGTTCTCAAAGACGATCAACCTCCTCTCAATGGTCAATACCCGCGAAGAAGTGTCGATGATAGCGGGCATGGTGAAGCAATCGTTGCGGAACGGTGTCGTGCCGGACTCCATTCTCGTGGTCTTTCCCGCGCTCGACGAATATGGCCCGCTCGTGGAAGAGATCTTCAATGATTACGGCATCCCGTACAACCGCGCCCTCGGCAGGCAGCTCAGCACGTCGCCCGTATCAACAACGCTGATCTCGCTCCTCCGCTCGTGCCAGGAAGACTTCTCGGGCTCATCGTTGCTCAGAATATTCAGCTCTCCCTTCATGAAATTCAGCGAGGATACGGCGATTGCCCCGGCACTCGGCAAACTCATGCGGATCAGGAGGATCGCCGGAGGCAAAGACAAACTGTTTTCCGCACTTACGTATCTTCCCGAGGAAGATGAAGGCAGGGGCATCCTCTACGGACCGCTGGTGGAACTTTTTTCCGCCCTCGCACCCTTTGCTGAACAAGCGGCAATTCCCCTTTCCGTCTGGATGGAGCGCCTCGACAGCCTCATAACCTGGTCGGGACTGGCGGGGCGGGTTGATAAAATTCACGGACCCTTGAACATCAATCTTCAGGCATTCAAGAAATTGAACGATACCCTCGACTCCCTCAATCGTGCCGGGATGCTCTTTCCGGAATTTACCTACACGTTCAACGAATGGCTGTTCCTGCTCAAGAGGACCTTTATGCATGCCCGGTTCCAGGTTCCCCCTGAAGATGAGGGCGGCGTCCAGATACTGGGTATCGAAGAAAGTATGGGGCATCCATGGAAAGAGGTCTATCTCGGCGGGCTCGTTGACGCCGCGTTCCCCCGGCGTCTGCCGCAGAACATCTTCCTGCCGGAAAAGACGCTCGAGGCCATGGGCGTTCGCACGATCGAGAAGGCACGCCTGAACGCTGCCTATCATTTCTATCGTCTCCTGCTCTCTGCCGAAGTCGTTACGCTGACCTGTCCTGAGAACGAAGGCGACCGGCCAATGGCGCCGTCGCCGTTCCTGGAAGAGCTGACCCCGCTCAAGAAAGCCGGTCTGCTGAATCGCGGTATCGAAAAGACATCCGGCATCCAGTTCAGCCTGAAACTGGAAGAAAGTCACAGCATCCCGGAACTGGCAAAGGCGCTAAGCCAGTCCACGAATGTGAAAGGTATACAGGACATCCTGAACGCAGGCATCGAAGGCCTGTCCGGGATGCGGACTGCGTTCGAGTTCAAACCAGCGGGACCCACCCTGCCGGCCATACCGCAGCAGAAGCGTGAATTCTGGATCACGGAGCTGGACGCCTATATCAACTGTCCCTATGACTATTACATCACCAGGGTGCTCGGCATCGAGCCGCTCGAAGAGGTAACCGAGGATCTTACCCCGATGGACCGCGGCAGCAAGGTCCATTCGGTCCTGCGGAACTTCTACCTTTCCTGGAACAGGCCCATTACGAGGGAGACCCGCGATGAGGCGCTGGCACTGTTACGAAAGCTCGCGAACTCCGCCTTTGATAAGGAAGCCGATACCTTCCGCAACAGACGAGACAAAGAGCTGTTCGTAAGCGTCATGGCTGAACGGTTTCTCGATGCAGAGGAAGATTTCTGGAAACAGGGAATGAAGCCGCTCTGTCTTGAACAGAAGATCGACCACTATCGCATTGTCCTTTCGAATGGCGAAGGGGTCGAGCTGTCGGCAAAGATCGACCGTATCGATGTTGACGAAAACGGCAATTTCATCGTCGTGGATTACAAGACCGGCAGCTATCCTTCGCCGAAGATGAATCTGGATCAGGACATCTTTCAGCTCCCGGTCTATGCGGTTATGGCAATGCATGCATTGGCCGGGGATGCAGGGGCTCACCGATCTGTGCCGCTGCGAAAACCGATCGGCCTGGCATACTACGACCTCGCAGGAAAGACCGGGGGGACCGCGCGGGATGTGGTGCTCTATAATAAAGAAGCGCGCAATGACCATCCGACGGCAAAGCCCAAGGCAAGCCCCAAAAGCGCAGAAGAATTTGAAACGATATTAAAACAGAGTATCGACAAGGCCCGCAAGGCGGTCGAAGGCATCCTCGCGGGCGATTTCACGTCCAAACCGCGGGACGAGAACAAATGCCGCTATTGCCCGAATGAGCAGATGTGTGAGAAGGAAGAATCGTAGGAGCGGCCCGATGTGGCTGCCCAAATCGCGATCATTCTATTCCTGAAGGACAACCACACAGGGTTGCCCCTACAATATAAAAAATGAACATCAACCCTGATAACAACACTGCATCAAGCGCCGCCGACACCGCCAGGTCCGTGCATCTTTCGGCATCGGCCGGCTCGGGCAAGACCCGCGCGCTCAAGGACCGCTATCTGGCGCTCCTCGACGTGCTCGACAAGCGCGGTCTCAACATCGATCAGGCCGTGGCCATCACATTTACGGACAAGGCCGCTGCAGAGATCAAAGAGCGCGTGATGCGCGATCTGCCCGAGGCCATGCTCAAGAAGATCGTCCGGGGCAAACAGGACCTCCGCATCTCCACCATCCATTCCTTCTGTATGAATATATTGAAGCGCTACCCCCTTGAAGCGGGTCTCCCGCCGGACTTCGGTGTGCTTGATTCCCGCGACCAGGCAGCCAAGATCCAGAAGGCCATCGAAGACACCCTCGAAGAATCTGACCAAAACCGGGATATCATGGCGCCGCTCAAGGAGTTCACGGTTGACGAACTGATTTCCACGATCGAGTATCTGCTTTCAATCAGGAGCAGGCTCAAGCGCATGGAGATCGACGCGCAGGGACCGGACGACCTGCTCACGTCCCTCCGCGCGGGAATGGACCTGGATACTGCGGAGGCAGAACTCACAGCTCTCATCACCAGCGCTGAATGGCGGACATCGCTCCAGGAGATGGAGTGCCTGCTCAGGGCAGAGGGCGACAATTATTTCGATTGCATGGGACCGGGACATATCCTGCTCGCTAAGGCGCCGAACGCCGATGCTGCATTCAAGACAATGACGGCACTACTGCCGGTCTACTTCACCCTCGAAGGCTCGCCGCGCAAGAACGCAAAGATTGCTGCACGATCATTTAAAGGCAGGAACAGAAAAGAATACGAGAAGCTCCTCTTCGCGATCCAGGCACTGCTGTATCGTTTCAGGAACGCGTACAAGCGCGCACAGGCAGGCCGTGAATCGCTCAGCATGCTCCGGCTGTATCTGCGCGCTGCGGAGTTGTACCAGGCGTCGAAGCTCAGAGAAGGCCTGCTGGACTTCGATGACCTCGAGATCTATGCCTACCGCCTGCTCCAGAATAGTGAGTCGCCGGACATACTCTACTGGCTCGACCGCAAGATCCTGCACTTCCTCGTTGACGAGTTCCAGGACACCAGCGATATCCAGTGGGCCATCCTCGATAAGCTGACCGGCGAGATCTTCGCCGGACTTGGGGCTGACAAGCGCATGCCCCCTACGCTGTTCGTGGTCGGCGACGAGAAGCAGTCGATCTACCGCTTCCGCGAGGCGAACTACCGCCTGTTCGAGAACGTAAAGCAGAAGATGGAGACGCTTCTGCCTGAGCGATCGCGCGCGATACTCACGCTCGACACGAACTACCGTTCAACACCCGAGGTCATCGAGACGGTGAACAGGGTCTTTGCCGGGCTTTGGGGGGAAGGGTATAAATCCTCTGATGTTGACCGGAAAGACCACAAGGGAAGCGTCCGGCTCATCGAGCTTCAGCCTGCGTCAGTCGAAGGCGTCCCTTCCGGACCGGCTGAAGCCGATGTTCTGGCGGAGAGAATAAAAATGTTCGTGGAAACCGGCGCCATCGTCTACGAGAAGATCGGAACTACGTGGAAAGAACGTCCCGCCGCATACGGCGACTGCGCTGTCCTGATCCAGTCGCGCACAAGGCTCAAGGAATACGAAACAGCGCTGCAGCAGGCAGGCATTCCATTCCGCGTGATCGGCGGCATCGGCTTTTACGAGGAGGACGAGGTCCAGGCATTGATGAGCACTCTCTTCTTCCTCTGGAACAACGACGACAAACTTGCGCTTGCCGAGGCTCTTAAATCAGCGCTCTTCGGGCTCACCGATACGGATATCTTCGACATTATTCGGCAGCCGGGAGATCCGCTCGATGCCCTCCGAATGCTGAGGCCGGATTCGTGGGATTTATTGCACCGCTGGCAACAGATCGCGGGCGTCGCGCCTCTTGCGAACCTTATTCACATGATCATCAATGATACCGGCGCGTATGTGCGGTTCGGCAAAAGGAATCCGCAGGCTATCTTCAATATCGACAAACTGCTCGATACCGCCCGCGAGTTCGATCGCCGCGGCTACACAACGCTCCAGGACTTCGTGGAATGGGTCAGGAACATCCGCAGGACCGAGCAGCGCGAAGCTGCCGCTGACATGAACCTTCCCGGATTCCTGGGGTCCGTCGCCATTCTGACCGTGCACAAGGCAAAGGGCCTGGAATATCCCGTCGTGTTTTTGCCGGGAATGAACCAGGCCGCGCGTTCGCTCACCATCGGACCGGAGGCGCTCATCAGCGAGGCGGACGGGGCGCAACGCATCGCGATCAAAGACGCAACAAATCCCGTGTACGAAGATATGTGGAAAGGCGAACACGGCGAGCAAGACGAAATAACACGTGAGCAACAGCGGCTTCTCTACGTTGCGATGACACGGGCCCGGGACCACCTGATCATGCTCGGCGCCCTCGGGACCGGCAAAACGCCGATCAAACAGAACACCTGGCTGGATTACGTGCACAAGACCCTCATATCGATGCCCCGGAAAACGGACGATAAGGCTGATGGCCGGATCGTTCAGTATTCCTGCCCTGATTGGCAGGCACAGGACATGTCCCCGGGGCCTCAACCCAGCCTTCAGCGGAAGAATGAAGCTCGGAGAGAGCGGGAAGTCGAGCTACAGACCATTCTCGACAACATCTCCCCCATCCCCCGCTCTGAAACACCTGAATGGAAGCGTGCAACAGACTTTATCGTGCAGGGTGTTGAATCTTTGGCCGAGACGCCTTTTGCTTCTGATGAAGCCATGCATATTTCTCCCCTCACCCGCGGCAGCGTTCTCCATCGCTGTCTTGAAGAATACACAAAGGCCGGTGCATACGATATTGACCGGATCATTGCCGAATACCCGGAGATAATGGCGCTCGGGCGCGATGCTCAACACAACGTTACGGTTGCTATCGAGTCAATCGTATCATCAGTTCTGGGAAATCAGGACAGTACATGGATATTCGAGCGCCGCGATCGGTCGTATTCGGAGCTGCCCTTCCTGTACAAAAAAAGTCAATCCCTGGTTAGCGGCATCATCGATCGCGTCGTCATCAGGGAGGGGAAAATAGGATCCGTTGTAGACTACAAGTCCATTCTTATCGAGAATGATGAGGCGCTTAAATCCTGGAAGGAACACTACCGCCCGCAGATCAAGGTATATTGTGAGGCAGTAAAGGAGATTTTCGGGCTTGAGCGCGTGGACGGCTATCTTTTGTTCCTAGACAGCAACAGATTGGAATTGATTGTGTAAAAATAGGATCCACCGCTCTCCCGGAAATTCAGCGTCTCTGTTAAACCAATTTTCTTATTGCGTGTCAAATTCTCACACGCCCCTTGCTGTCATTGAGCAGTGAGATCATTACTGGAATAAAAAACAAAATAGTTTTTTGAAAAAAGGGCTGTTTTACCGCGGAGGCGCAGAGAGAGTAAAATTCTTGAATAAACGCAAAGAGAACAGGTAGGGCACGGCGCACCATGCCCTTACGCAAGAAGTTCTCCGCGACCTCTGCGGTGATAGATTTTGACATTACGCATTATTTAACGAGGAGGAGCTTATGCAGAATCGCACCAGCAATAGCAAAATATCATGGTTTTTCGTTACACTCAGTGTCCTATTCCTGGTTTCGGGCGCTTACCTGACCGGTAATATTGCCCGCGCCGAGGGGAAAACCATTTCCCCTGAAAGCAAAAAATTACTCGGGAACTTCAGTAATGCCCTGGCCGAAGTGGCCGAGGCAGTACGGCCGGCAGTTGTGAATATATCTACGACGACCACGATCCCGGCGGAAGCGAACCCCTTCGGCGACATGTTCAATGATCCTTTTTTCAGGCGCTTCTTCGGCGACCAGTTCAATCATCCGGGGTTTAATCGAAAACAGAAAACCTCGGCCCTGGGGTCGGGCGTGATCGTTTCCGACACGGGGTATATCCTTACCAACAGTCATGTGGTCAAGGGGGCCGATGACATCAAGGTGGTCCTTTATGACAAAAGGGAATTCAAAGGCACGATCGTGGGTACCGACCCAAAAACAGACCTTGCTGTCGTGAAGATCGACGCTAAGGACCTGCCGATCATATCGATCGGGAAATCCTCCACGCTGAAGACAGGTGACGTGGTGCTTGCCATCGGCAATCCCTTTGGCCTCAACCAGACGATCACGATGGGGATCGTGAGCGCCGTGGGAAGATCGAACCTTGGTCTCGCCGATTTTGTCGACTTCATCCAGACCGACGCGGCCATCAATCCGGGCAATTCCGGCGGTGCGCTGGTCAACACCAACGGTGAGTTGATCGGCATCAATACAGCCATCTTCTCGACCAGCGGCGGCTACATGGGGATCGGTTTTGCGATACCCTCCGACATGGCAACGGGCATCATGGACAGCATCATTAAAAGCGGGAAGGTGATACGCGGCTGGCTGGGGGTCAGCACCCAGCCCCTCACGCCGGAACTTGCGCAAACCTTCAAGATCAAGGACCAGAAAGGCGCCCTGGTCTCAGGCATTATTGCAAACAGCCCCGCGGACAAGGCCGGCCTGAAGCGAGGCGATCTCATCATCGGGCTTGACGGGAAGCCGGTTGCCGACCCTGTCAGCCTCAGGAACATAGTGGCCTCGTTAGCGCCGGGAACCAAGATCGAACTCAAGATCATACGGGAGGCCGCTGAGAAGTCCCTCAGTGTGACCCTCGCTGAATTAAACGAAAAAATGGACGTAAAACGAACCGGATACAAGAACAGCCTGAAAGGCGTTACGGTTCAGGAACTCACCGCGAGCCTGCGCGAAAAACTGGCTGTTCCTGAAAACCTTAACGGTGTGATCATAACCGACATCAGTCCTGACAGCCCTGTCATGGGTGTGCTTCAGGTCAATGATGTGATCCAGGAAGTGAACCGTCAGAATATCCAAAGCATGCAGGATTATGACCAGGCAGTCGCAAAGATCGGAGAAAAGGACGGCATGCTCCTGCTTATCTACCGGCAGGGCGGCTCGGTCTACATCACAATCAAACCATGATGAATGTTACATCTCGACAAGTCCCCTCTCACTTAGCCCTCTCCCTTTTAGGAGAGGACTAAGTTTGTCTATGCAATGACCCCTGACCCGGATAAACCGGAACCGAAAGACAAAAACTAAAAGGCGTCTCTCGCAAAGACGCAAAGCTCGCAAAGAAAGGCCGGATTGTTTGTTTATTAAAACCAAGTCTTAAAGGTTTTCTTGGCGTGATTCCCTAGGTGGCCGCTTTTCTTTCATAGGCCATTGCGTCTTTGCGAGAAAATTTCTTGCTCTTCACCGTGTCAAGGCAAAGAATGACTTGATTGACACTCCGCGGGAAACTGCTACAATTCATATAAGTACTCCCCCTCAAGGTAAGACTGCATTCTGAAAGGACCACCATGAAAGAATACGACGTCATCATCATCGGCTCGGGCAGCGGGGCGAACCTTGTCAACGATGCACTGGCGCATAATAAGTCCGTTGCGATCGTTGACAAAGGGCCTGCGGGCGGCACCTGTCTGAACGTCGGCTGCATACCCACGAAGATGATCGTCTATCCGGCCGACAGGATCATGGAGATCCGCGATGCCCAAAAATTCGGTATCACCGCAGAGATCAAGGCGATCGATTTCGCTGCCATTATGGAGCGGATGCGGAAGGCAGTGAAAAAAAGTCACGACACTATCCAAAAAACGCTGGACGAGGCCGAAGATTTCGATTACTACGGGGGCGAGGCGCATTTTACCAACGAGTATACGCTCGATGCGGCGGGCCGGACGATCAAGGGCAAATCGATCTTCATCGTATCCGGCGCCCGGCCATTCATTCCTCCTCTCAAGGGCATCGAGGGCATCGAGTACCTCACGAACGAGAGTGCGCTCCAGCTTTCTGAATGCCCGGAAAGCATGATCATCATCGGCGGCGGATACATTGCAGCTGAGTTCGCCCATTTCTTCGAGGCCATGGGCACGAAGGTTACGATCATACAGATGAACAAGCGGCTCGTACCCGACGAGGAGCCTGAGATCTCTGAACAGCTCAAGACATCCCTTTCCCGCCGCATGACAATCCATACGAACACTGAAGCCATTGAGGTCCGCCAGACCGGGAAGGTCACTACGGTGGTTGCAAAAGAACGGGACAGCGGAAAGCAGCTGGAGGTCATTGGCCGGTATGTTCTGATCGCTGCGGGAAGGAGATCAAATGCCGATGTCCTGATGGTCAAGAATACCGGCGTGAAGACGGACGAAAAAGGGTACATCATCGTCGACGAGTTCTTCGAGACCTCGAAGAAAGGCATTTGGGCTTTCGGCGATGCGATCGGCAAGAAGATGTTCCGGCATACGGCGAATACGGAGGCGGAGATCGTCTGGCATAATGCCGCACACGGAAAGAAATCACGGCTGAACTTTCTCACCGTGCCGCATGCTGTGTTCTCATATCCAGAAATTGCCTCCGTAGGGCTTACCGAAGAGCAGGCGATCAAGCTCATAGGCAAGCATGAGGTCCTTGTGGGCAAGGCCATGTACGGGGACGTGGCACGCGGCGAGGCCATGATGGAAACCGAGGGATTCACCAAGGCGGTGGTGCACCGGAAGACGGGCAAGATCCTGGGATATCACATCATTGGTCCGCAGGCATCCATCCTGATCCAGGAGGTCGTGAATGCCATGGAAGCTGACGGGAACCTCTGGTCCGTTGCCAGGGGCATGCACATCCACCCAGCGCTGCCGGAGGTCGTTTTGAAGGCGTTTGGGACGCTCCATGAGCTAACATGATCGTATCCCGGCAGGCGACAAGCAGAGATACAGGTTTCTCGGCATGTGCACTATCCCGTGCATGTTCATGACGGCATAGACGATCCCGTCTGCTTCCCCTGTTCCTTTTTTTTTCGCATCGATCTCATCAAGCGCGATAAGGAGAGGATGGCCATACCAAGGATCATTCCAATGACCAGCGTAAGAAGTACAACTACGGCGAGTGATGCCTCGAAATGCCAGGTAAGGAACGACAAGGCAACGGGCGAAGCGTTCTGGACCGAAAAGATAACAGCGACGGCTATCAATATGACCAACAGAATAGCGACCATTCTCCCTCCTCGAATCAGCGGAACAGGATTCTTCCCTTTTGCTCGTTTTACAGGGCGATGTTAAATTCAAGTTTGCTATCGCCAAGAAGAAATCTTTTTCTAACTACATTCACGCTTATTCTCTGACCCGGTTCTTTGTCAAACAGGGCTATCTTTATATCGCTTACGGCTTTTATCCTCCGGCCGTTTATGAAGGCGATGATGTCTCCTTCTCTCAGCCCTGCTTTTAACGCCAGGCTGTCCGGCGAGAATTCAGTTATCGTGACCACTCCGCCTGCTTCCCTGGCGATCACTCCCAGTCTCGCGGTAAAAGGAGGCTCGACTGGCCTTGGGAAAAGCACATACGTGCCGATGTCCCTGCGGAAGCCGCCCATTATAAGCGTGACATAGTCTCTGCCAATAAGCCGGTGAATCCGGCCGGGTATGCCGGAACTATACATTATATGATTAGCCCCGGCAAGCACGACCATCTGGGAATCTGGTTTTTCCTCCAGTGCCCTGGCCGCGGAGTGCGCCATGGTCTCATCCCAGAGTATCTGTGACTGGTAAAAGTTCTCGAAGGTGCTTCCCCGAGGATGGTCTTCATATATTTCTTGCAACCGCTTTTTATAGGATTCATCCGACATATCCATGTCCTCGGGTATTTCTTTCCTTTCCTCAGCGGAAAGTGCATCGAGTCCTCCCCGGGACACCTTGTCTATAATTTCGGTCCTCTGGTTGAGTGCGATAATGGGAATGCCCTTCGCCCTGGCGTATTCTATGATCTCCCGGTAATAATTGTAGTCAAATGACCACCTCTTGAAATATTCGGTCCTTTCCAGAAACTCCCTTTCATCCAGGGCTGCGGAGAGATATCCATCGATCGCCTTCTGGAAAGGCCTCTGGAACATTTCCATTCCAATCGTTAATTTCCTCCCTTTCTTATAGAGACCTGCGATTACCGCGAGTTCCACCTTATGGTCTTCATAATTAGTGTGCCGTTCTCCAATGAGGATGAGAGGCTTGTCGCTGATTGCATCGATGATTTCGCCGAGTTGTAATGACCTTCCGGGTTCCACCCCCACCACGGGATCACGGAGCTTGAACACCATGCCGCGGTCTGTTTCGGCAATCTCCTTTGCCACGTTCTTCCCTTTTTCAAAGTGCAGGACCGAGTACTTCCCGTAGTGGAATATCTTTCTTGCAGCGAGATCGACTTCTTCCGTCGAATCCCCGTTGGCATAGGCCACAACCTTTGATTCATTCATCGGGTTATTTCTCACGATAAAAAGAAATCCCGGTTTTTTTGCCCCGGCCGCTCCGAAGAGCCTTTTCAGTGCGGTGTTTTCAGCACCGAGAATAAGAAGGGAGGAGGACTTGATATCCTTATCGTTCACCTCCCCTTGTTCTTTGGCAACAAACCCTTCCCGTTTGAAAATAGTCATCAAGCCGGCGTATCTCTCTTTTTCGTTTTCCGGGTAAACGATCAGTTTGTGTTCATCCCCCAGCAACCGGGCTATAACCGGAGGAAATTCGTCGCGGGCAAGCGCCCTCATAATATCGTAGTCATCATCAATAATGAAATCCAACGGGTTATCTTGTACGGCGATATCGAAATAGTGTCTTTCTTGTTCCAGCGGCAGCACCTGTTGCACTGCACCCCTTTCAGCGATAACCTTGACCGGCAGCGCAACGCGGTACGGTTCCCCCTTCTGTTGAAGCTCGAACGAGGCATTCGGCGTTCCCTTTAAAAAGCGAGCTCCGGGGTACCGTACTTCGAAGGAAGGAACTCCCTTCCGATCGAGCCACTGGCTGAAGAACCTCCCGAGGTCCTTGCCTGATTCCCGCTCAAAAGACCTCTGCACATCGGTCCACGAGGCCTTTTGAAATTTATTGTCATCGATAAGCCTCCTCAGGGATTTGTAAAATGTGTCCCGTCCGACCAGGTTCTCCAGCATGTGGAATAGCATCGCGCCTTTTCCATAGCCGATCGCCATTGAGGAAAAGCCTGTCCTCTCCGTGAACTCCCGGAGGGGAAAATCCTTCTCAGGGGTGACATGGCTCTGGAAATTGATGAGGATATTCTTTCTGTACTCCCATCCCTTGCCTTTCTGTTCCTCGTAAAGATGATCGGAGAGATAGGTTGTGATTGCTTCAAGCCAATTGCCCTTTCTAAAGTCGGCAAATACATAATTCCCGAACCATTGATGGGTAATTTCATGACCCAGGGAGGTCTCGGGAATAAACGGGAGGCGGACGATATCCCGCCCCAGAAGAGTGAAGGTAGGCATGGAAAGGCCCGTCGGCAGGATGTTTTCAACGACAGAGAATCTTTTGTACGGATACGGGACAAGGAGGTTATTATACATTTTGAAATATTTCTTCATGTGTTCAATATAGTCGGCGGCGAGGGAGACGTCCTCGGGAAAAAAGTAAGCATAAATACCTATGCCGTCAACGGTGTCCCTGACCTCACGGTAGTCGCCTGCAACAAAGTCTATCCCGGCTAACGGATGCGAAAATACAAATGAGAACTCCTTACCCGAAGGAACAACCTTTGCGATGATTTCATCCGCCTCGGATATGGCGATAAAATCACCCGGGACAAGCGCAGTGAGGTTATAATATGCAAGACCGTTGATTGCTGGATACCATTCTGCGGTAAGCGAGACGCCCTTCGCGCTTACCACCCCGGTGGAGACCACGCCCGCATTCTCAAGAGTATCATTATTCCCCATCTCTCCCTTGAATGTCCCTTCGTACCTTATCTCGAGCGTTCCTTTACCGGCTATCTTGAACAGGCCGTCTTTGATCTTGTATTCTGCGGGCGATCCGTTCAAGGTGACAGACGTGATCCTGAGATGGCCGGTAGAAACCGTCGTATCACCGGCGTCGGGTAACGTAATTGCGGCTGTTCCCTTCAGAAGATTATTTTTCAGGTCGAACGAGATATCGAGCCGGTAGACCGGAAGGGATTGCACAGGCTTATTCTCCTCACCATACAGGTCTGTCTGAAATATAAGCAGCGCAAGGGTTAACAGTAAAAGGCATCCTGCTTTGTTTTGTGTTGTCACGTTTCATCTCCTTACCTGCCTTACGTGGGACATAACGTTATTCGACGACTTCGCAGCGTTCTCGGCAGCTATTCTTCCAAAGGTGATCGTTTGCGATATGGAGTTTCCGCCAAGCCGGTTTGCTCGATGCACAACGCCCATCCCTTCACCGGCTGCAAAAAGTCCGGGATGGGCTTGCCGTCTCCCAGTATCCATGCTTCACCTACTAACATGCACCTGCGCACAATCGTAACGAAAAACGAATACATACTATAACGAACCTGTCAAGAATGATAATGAAGTTTGATTGTTTTCGATAAGATATGTCTTTGCGTCGTTTACGAGACGCAGTTTTCCTTTCGGCATTCCTACCGTCATTGTTTTTATCGGCGAGTCTCTCGCATCCGAACGAACGATATCTCTAATAGTTATAGCTATTCGGCGTGCCGCGCTTTCGCTCTAGCCGCCAATAATACCTTATCCAGATTCAATCGTTCAAACGAGAGGCCCTGCATTGTATTCTACGAGGTCAACTGCCCTCAATGGTTGAGTAATCGGGCTCTCTCGCCGAAATCAGTTTTTATATTTCATGGATCATGCTGCTTTTTTGTGCGCGTCTTGGTCCTCCTGCTTTAGGTATTTCGAATCGAAGCATTCTCTCTTCTTCATCAGCGTCCAGGCGATGACCAATAGCTTCGCAGCCAGCTTGACGCGCATCTTTGTGCGGATGCCTTTTCTCTTTCGCCCGGTCTTTGAGCTTGTTAGTAAAGTAGGCCATGAAATCCTTGTTCATGTATGAGGCGATCAGCGCCGCTTGATACAGAGCGTACCGGAGATCTGACTTGCCTTGCTTGGAGATAACCGGCGTCGCGCTATTTGACGTTTTCCCGCTCCGGTTCGCGCAGAGATCAAGACCGGACATTTTTAATACCTGCTTTGCGCTCGAAAACCTATAGGGGTCGCCAATGGCGCCCAGCACCTTTGAGGAGACATCCGGCCCGAAGCCCGGAATACTCAGAAGATACGTGTATTCTGGAAACTCCAGGCAGGCATCCTCGAGTTTGTCCTCCACCAACTTGATGGTTTGCCGAAGTTGCTTCAGACTGTCAACCATGACCTGGGCTTCAAAAGAAGCCGCCTCTCCCATGGTGCAGCCAATGGAGTTAACCGCCGCCCTCCAGATCGCCCCAACCCGACGCTCCTTCGCTAAGGTTGTTCTGCCCGGCGCTACAGTGCGGTAGAATGCGTCGTATTCCTTCCCGGCGATCTCTGACGGATCGAGGCATTCCCGCACTACGAACAGGGTTTCCGAGTGGCCGTAATGTTGGTCCAGCTCGGGGAAATATTGCGCAAGGAGGTTGTTACGGATGCACAAACTTATGCTGTGCTCCTTTTTCTTCAACCGCCGCTTGAGAGCTACGAGAGTACGTACGTTCCGCAGCGTCATCAGGGGGTATTCGTAAAACATGCATTTCCCCTGGGCGATGAGATCGGCAACATTCGCTGCGTCCTTGTCGTCATGCTTGTCCCAGCGGCCGTCCAGTAGCTGTCGGTTGTTCTTGACCGCAACACCACCTTCAAGAACGACCATGTGTCCGCACTTGACCAGATGCTCCGCTAGGGGCTTGTGGTAGTTCCCTGTAGGTTCGATGCCGAATACGACCGCAGTCAGGCTGTATTGAACTTTGGTTCGTTCGACATAAGCGAGCAGCTTTTGAAAGCCTTCAAGCGTGCTGTCAAAGGCCAGATTTTTTATCAGCGTTCTGCCGCGCGCCGTGCCGAAAAATGCCTTGTGCTTTTCCTTTGCTGCATCAATGCCGACGATCAAATACTTCTCTGAACCACGAATCTCTTTCTTCAGTTGATGAAACTGCTCAAGCCTAACATCATCAATGCCAGTCATAGAAGCCTCCTGTCTCTTGAATTTAATTCCGATAAGCTAATTCTTAGCAGGAGGTTTCTATTTTGGATAGTCTTGAAGATAATTTTCCCTATGCTTTAATGGGGGAATATAACCTCATGCTCTATCCATATATAACTGGTTGAAACATGCTAACGAGGAATCTCGATCTGCGGTGGTAAGTTCGCAAGTTCATTCTCGCCACAATGTCCCCAAAGTGCTCTTTATTATAAAATGTAATCTCCATCTGTTCCCAGTAACCGCTAGCTGAAAATTTCAGGAAGAACTACCCAAGGTCGTTTCGTTTTGCCGTTAACCGGGCAAGGGTACACCAGTTGGCAGACGATCGTCTGCCGCTGGAACTCACGGCACAGGAGGTGACGTTTCCATGGGTTTCAACTCCCGTGAGCCCGCGTCGGGGATAGTGATGGATCGGATGCTTCCTGCTCGCACCAGCTTCGTAGAAGGAAGATTACAGCTTGAAAATTAATAAGTTTCAAAGAATGGAAACCCTAACGACTCCAGGAAGAAAAGCTCGTAGCAATGTACAACCGGAATCCGGCACTTTCATTGTGAAACTGACCCTCCGCAGTTCACCTACTACTCTGCAACGGCGACCGATGGATAGGAGATATAGAATACAAGTTGAA
>Ga0210377_10000537_pt1 | contig 36528 bp, 33 predicted proteins | sample PLM4_65_b1redo_FD_155480 | JGI IMG/M metagenome (GOLD analysis project Ga0210377, IMG submission 155480) | Groundwater sediment microbial communities from an aquifer in East River, Colorado, USA - PLM4_65_b1 redo | ecosystem: Environmental > Terrestrial > Soil > Riparian zone | place: USA: East... | reverse complement strand
CTAACCAAAATTCCTTTGCTTAAATTGTGGTCTCGATACGGCGGACGAACGCCGCCTACTCGACCACCGAATAGGGATTGAAATTTATTTTCCATTCTTCCCCTCAATCATTTTGAAAAACTCACCAAAAATATCGTGTGCGTCATGCGGACCAGGCGCGGCCTCTGGATGGAATTGCACACTGAAGACAGGCTTGTTCTTCATTCGCAGACCTTCGAGCGAGTCGTCGTTCAAACTCTTGTATGTGATTTCCACTTCTTCGGGATTCAAATCTCCAGCCATAACGCAGTAATTATGGTTTTGCGCGGTGATGAGAACTTCGCCACTTGGTAAATATTGAACAGGATGATTCCCGCCATGATGTCCATACTTGAGTCGATGCGTATCTGCACCGAGCGCGCGACCAATCAATTGATGACCAAGACAGATTCCGAAAATTGGCACACCACCTTCTATCAAATTGCTCACCGCTTCGACCGCGTAAGGCAAGCCCGCAGGGTCTCCTGGTCCATTGGAGAGAAAGACTCCATCAGGCTTCATCGCTAATACTTCATCAGCGGATGTGTCCGCAGGGACGACAGTTATATTGGCTCCGAAGGATGAAAGATGGCGAAGGATGTTTTCTTTTATACCAAAGTCATAAGCCACAATTCGATATTTGTTATTCGATGTTCGATTATCGAGTGTCGAATTATCTTTTCTCGCAACCCACTTATTCCCTTCGTCTCCTTGCCAGTGATAACTCTCTTCACACGTCACTTCTTTGACTATATCGCGCCCATCAAGTCCTTCCCATTCGCGCGCCATCTTCAACAACTCATCCGCACATGTACCTTTCGTGGAGAGCGACGCTTTTTGCGTGCCACCGTCGCGGAGTTTGCGGGTCAGCCAGCGTGTGTCCACGTCACTAATGCCAGGGACTCCATACTGCGCGAGCCAATCAGATAAAGAAAGTGCCGAACGCCAGTTCGACACTATGGGACTCAGGGAGCGGATCACCGCTGCAGAAACCTGTGGCTTTGCTGATTCATCATCCTCCAAATTAATTCCCACATTGCCAATGTGCGAAACCGTGAACAATACACCTTGTCCGCGGTAGGAGGGGTCGGTCAGGATTTCCTGGTAGCCCGTCATGCTAGTGTTGAAGACCATTTCGAAAACCGAATCTGTTTCCGCGCCAAATGTTTTACCTTCAATCACAGTTCCATCTTCCAAAACTAAAGTTGCCGATTTCATTTCTTCACCATTTGATCCATCAATATGTGTCCGGGTTTTGTTCTCTGCATGCGTTGGATAGTTTCTGTCCGCAAAGATCGCCCTCACAATAGTGTTACTTAACGTTGACTCAGTTGGTAGTTCGGCGCTTCCTTTGTAACAATTACATCATGTGGATGGCTTTCGATCAAACCAGCGTTGGTAATGCGCGTGAGGCGTGTTTTGGTACGAAGGTCTTCAAGAGATGCCGCGCCTGCATAGCCCATACCAGAACGCAGACCGCCGACGAGTTGATAAACATATTCGCCGAGACCGCCCTTATACGGCACACGACCTTCGATGCCTTCGGGGACAAGTTTGCCACTTCCATTTTGACCAGTGGCATAACGATCCACTCCGTAACCTTTCATCGCGCCGAGACTGCCCATGCCGCGATATTCCTTGAAGCGACGGCCCTCATACAACATGACCTCACCAGGCGCTTCGTCGAGGCCTGCCAGCATACTGCCAAGCATGACAGCATTGCCGCCCACAACAATCGCTTTGACAATATCGCCGCTGAATTTAATCCCACCATCCGCGATGACAGAGACGCCATGTTTTTTTGCAATTTGTGCACATTCGAAAATTGCGGAGACTTGCGGCATACCAGCACCAGAGATAACACGTGTGGTGCAAATGGAACCAGCGCCGACACCAACCTTTATCACATCAGCTCCGGACGTGATAAGGGATTCTGCTCCTTCGGCGGTTACCACGTTGCCAGCGATGACAGGCAATTCTTTCCACGCACTCTTGATACGCTGCACTGCTTCGAGCACACCTTTGGAATGTCCGTGTGCAGTGTCAATTGTGATGGCGTCCACGCCTGCCTTAACCATCAAGTCCACGCGAGTCTCGAGATCTTTGCCAACGCCGACTGCCGCGCCTACGAGCAGGCGTCTCTGTGAGTCAGTGGCAGCATTGGGATAATCACGCGCCTTCTGAATATCCTTGACGGTAAGCAAGCCTTTCAACATTCCATTTTCATCCACAAGGGGAAGTTTTTCGATACGATGCTTTTGCAGGATCTCCTTCGCCTCTTTTGCGGAGATACCCACGCGCGCTGTGACAAGTTCATCTTCCTTCGTCATGAATTGATTGACAGGCAGACCGTAATCCTCCGCCTCCACAAAACGGATGTCACGGTTCGTGAGAATGCCAACAAGTTTTCCATTTTCATTCGTGATCGGCACGCCGCTGATATGATATGTGGACATGATCTCTTCCGCACGGCGAAGCAGCGCGTCTGGAGTAAGGCTGATTGGCTCGACAATCATGCCCGACTGCGAACGCTTGACCTTTTCCACTTCAGCAGCCTGGGCTTCAGGCGGCATATTGCGATGGATGATTCCCATGCCGCCTTCACGTGCCAACGCAATCGCCAGCCGCGCTTCGGTGACTGTGTCCATTGCAGCGGAGAGGATGGGAATGTTGAGTTGGATCTCTGGAGTGAGTTGAACACGCACATCGGTTTCGTTTGGTAATACTTCGGTGTAGCCTGGGACGATCAGAACATCGTCAAAGGTGAGAGAGTCAAATCTGTCGAAAAGTTCTTCGTTCATGTTTTTATCTCCTTATGTAAGATCTCGTTGGTTGAGTAGGGCGAGTGCTTTTCTCTACCGTATCGAAACCAGCAAGTAACAAGAGCAATCTTGTAACAATACTTTCTTTGATTTGTGGTGGTTTCGATATGACCTGCGACGATCACGCAGGTCTACTCAACCACCGAGGTATTTATGAGTTAGCCTGATTCTTCAAATAATCGTGAATAGCTGTGTCGTAGTGTGCAGTTGATGCGAAACCTTTGATGGCTAGTTTCGCGCGCGTCTGCGCCGAGATTTCTCCTCCGCGAAGTTCTTCCAAAACAGCTTCGTAGTCAGACGGGTCGCATACCAATGTGACGCGTTCATGATTCTTCGCCGCGGCGCGGATGAGGGTCACGCCGCCAATATCAATGTTTTCGATGGCATCAGCATAAGTGACATCAGCTTTGGCGATTGTTTCCTCAAACGGATAGAGGTTGACCGCGACAAGGTCAATATAGTCCCAACCGAGGTTGAGGAGCTGTTCATGGTCCTCCTCAGTGGGACGAGCGAGGAGTCCGCCGTGGATGGCTGGATGGAGAGTTTTTACTCGTCCGCCCAGAATTTCAGGAAATTTAGTATAGTCTGCAACTTCGGTGACGGAGATGTTATTCTCACGTAACATCTTTGCAGTCCCGCCTGAGGCGAGCAGCGTCCAGCCAAGATTGGCAAGACCTTTGGCAAATTCGATGAGTCCAGTTTTGTTGTGAACCGAAAGGATGGCAGTGGGCATTACGTACTCCTTATACTTTCATTAAGAATATTCTTGAGTGTGCTGACTAATAGTTTGTGTTCAACTTCGTGAACACGTGCTTCGAATTGTTCGAGGGATTCATCTGGATGGAAATCGATTTCCTGTTGTCCTAGCACAGGACCGTTATCCACGCCTTCGTCTGGGACGAGGTGAACCATGACACCTGTATGGTTTATGTCGCCACGTTGGTAGGCTTCGAAGGCACGTTCGATGGCATGAGTGCCAGGAAACATCCCAGGTAAAGCAGGATGTAAATTTATTACGCGATTGGGAAATTGATAAAGAAATGCAGAACTGATAATGCGCATCCAGCCTGCCAGGATGATGTAGTCTGCTTGTTTGCCAGCCACTTCGTCTGCTAGTCGCGTATCGTATTCGCGGCGAGATTCATTTTCTTGTTTAGGAAAGTAGATAGCGTCGACTCCAGCAGTTTTTGCGCGGACAAGTCCATAGGCGTCCGCCTTGTTGCTGATAACGGATACAACTTTGGCGTCAAGTTCGCCTGCATTACAAGCGTCAAGGATTGCTTGTAAGTTAGAGCCGCTTCCTGATATGAGAACAACGAGACGAGAAAGAGCAGTCACAATTTTTTTCCGTGTTTCCTTATGTACGCGTCTACTTGTTTCCTTATTTAATGATGGAAAAGTCGCAATCCTGAAAATATCATCGTCATTCCGTATTCGTCGCATGCGGCAATCACATCTTCATCACGAATGGAGCCGCCAGGTTGAAGGACGTATTTCACTCCACTTTTGACGGCGTGGTCAATGCTGTCACGAAAGGGGAAGAAGGCATCGGAGCCTAAAACTACATCGGTAAGTCCGTCGAGCCACGCGCGACGTTCTTCATAGGTCAATTGATCAGGAATCTCTCTAAAAACATTTGACCAATTCTTTTTCTCTGCATCTGTTACATCGGGCTGCAAGAACTGGTCAATGGCGTTATCGCGGTCGGGACGTTTGATGCCCTCTTTGAATGGCAATGCCAGAACAAATGGATGTTGGCGCAAACGCCACAGGTTCGCTTTGGAACCAGCCAAGCGCGCACAATGGACGCGGGATTGCTGTCCCGCGCCAACGCCGATAGTCTGTCCATCCACTACATAACAGACAGAATTCGATTGGGTGAACTTGAGCGTGATCCATGCAATGAAAATGTCGCGTATAGCGGATTCGGGAAGGTCTTTACAGTGAGTAACAATATTTGTGAAATCATCCCGCGTCACCGGTCGATCGTTGCGCCTTTGTTCCATGTTCACACCAAAAACCTGTCGCGTCTCGGTGATCTGCGGTACGTAGGCAGGGTCGATTTGAATCACGGCATATTTGCCTTGTTTCTTTTTTTTCAGGATCTCCAATGCTTCAGTTTCATAGGCAGGCGCAATGACACCATCAGATACTTCACGAGCAATGAGTTTCGCAGTGGGAACGTCTACCATGTCGGACAGTGCAATGAAATCACCGAACGAGGACATCCTATCCACACCGCGGGCGCGGGCGTACGCTGTGGCGAGTGGGGAAAGCTCCATATCCTCCACAAAATAGATTTTTTCCAAAAGATCAGATAGCGGAACCGCAACCGCGGCGCCCGATGGACTGACATGCTTGAACGAAGTCGCGGCAGGCTGACCGATGGTCTGCTTTAATTCACGGACAAGCTGCCACGCGTTGAGCGCGTCCAACAGGTTGATATAGCCAGGCGAACCACACAGTACGGTGATAGGCAGATCACTTCCATCTTGCATATACACACGTGCAGGCACTTGATTTGGATTTGTTCCATAGCGGATCGTAAGTTCTTTCATGAATGTTCCTTTAGTTCAATATAACTTTTCGTTCACCGTCGACTAACTCACCAATGACGAATGTTGGTTCTGAAATGGATTTTTGAAAATCAGCGGCTTGGGATTTGTCCACGATGGCGATCATACCGATGCCCATGTTGAAGACGCGATACATTTCATCGGTGGAGATGTTTCCTTTTTGTTGAATCAAATTCCACAATGGAGGAATCTCCCACGAGCCGAGATGAATATTCCCATTCACGTTCTCGGACAACACGCGTGGAATATTTTCGCTAAATCCGCCGCCTGTGATGTGTGCCAGTGCTTTGATGTTAGGGAGAAGAGGGTAGAGAACGGAATAATAAGAACGATGTGACGCAAGGAGTGCATCCGCCAACGAGCAACCCAATTCAGGGACAACGGATTCGAGAGATGCATTCACAAACACTTTACGAATTAATGAAAAGCCGTTGGTGTGTGGTCCACTAGATTTCAAACCGATGAGAACGTCACCCGCTTTGAGATTTTGACGAGGCAGGATTTCATCCCGCTCCACTACACCGACGATTGTTCCAGCCACATCAAATTCGTTTGGCTGATACACGCCCGGCATTTCAGCAGTCTCGCCGCCGAGCAATGCCATGCCGGCTTCCTTGCAGGCTTTGGCGATACCTGCCACCACTTCGGCGGTTTGTTCGGGATTCAATTTAGAGGTGGCAAAGTAATCCATAAAGAAAAGCGGACGCGCGCCCTGCACAAGAATGTCATTGATGCAGTGATTGACGATGTCGTGCCCGATGCCACGATAACGACCAGCAGCTGCAGCGAGTTTTACTTTTGTACCGACGCCATCAGTGGATGCAACGAGAACAGGTTGGTTGAATGTTTTCAACGCGGAGGCATCAAACAATCCCCCAAAAGAACCAATGCCCGCCAAAACAGATGTCGTGTATGTTGATCTCACTGCGTCTTTCATCAAATCCACGACGCGGTTACCCGCGTCAATATCCACGCCAGAGGAGGCATATTCCGATTTTGTCATATTGAACCTTTCAATGCACGATGACCGATATCTCTGCGATAGGTCATGCCTTCAAACGCAATATTTGTCACATTCGAATAAGCTGTATCAATTGCCGACTCAATATCACCTGCCCAGGCGGTCAATCCAAACACACGCCCGCCGGATGTGATGATCTTTCCGCTATCCATTTTCGTCCCTGCATGGAAACACACCATATTTTCGGGCAATTCTTCAATCGTTACTAACTTTCCACTTTCCACTTTTTCAGGATAGCCTTTGCTCGCCAGCACCACACAAACCGCTGCGCGATTCTTCCAACGAATATCTATGTCGGCCAATGTCCCAGTTACACATGCTTCAGCAATTTCCAGCAAATCTGTTTCAAGCAGTGGCAGCACAACCTGAGTCTCGGGGTCACCGAAGCGACAGTTGAATTCCAACACGCGAATTCCATTTTGCGTGAGCATCAACCCAGCATAGAGTATGCCCACAAATGGAGTTCCTTCGCTTTTTAATCCGTTAACTGCAGGCTTCAAAACAGATTCCATCGCTTCGTTCAATAAGTCTGCTGTAAAAATCGGAGCAGGCGCATACGCTCCCATTCCACCAGTATTCGGACCTTCATCATCATCCAACAAGCGTTTGTGATCCTGTGCAGGCAGCATTGGTAGGACGGATGTTCCATCGGTAAACGCCATTAGCGAAACTTCCTGCCCGATCAAACGCTCCTCAATGACCACTTCATCGCCCGCGTTACCGAACACCTTGTCCACCAAAATCGATTTAAGAGTTGTCTTAGCTTTATCTAGGGTCTCTGGCAAAATCACGCCCTTGCCCGCCGCCAGGCCCGAAGCCTTAATGACGATTGGATAATTCACAGATTCCAAATATTGGATAGCATCCTCGTATTGAGTGAACGTAGCATATTTTGCAGTTGGAATATGATAACGCGCCATGAAATCCTTGGCAAAGACTTTCGACGACTCGATCTGTGCCGCAGCTCGCTTCGGACCAAAACAGCGGATTCCCTCTGCTGACAGCGAATCTGCCATACCGTTTGCCAGCGGCGCCTCAGGACCGACGATTACAAGATCAATTTGCTTGTGTTTGCTAAACTCCACAATCGCGGCGTGATCGACCATGGATATTCCACTGATGTTTTCCGCCAGCCCCGCCGTACCTGGGTTCCCTGGCAACACGTACAAATTACTTAATTTTGGCGATTGCTTAAGCTTCCATACAATTGCATGTTCACGTCCGCCCGAACCGATCACCAGAGCATTCATGATTTCGCCCCTCGCTCAAACCCAGTCTTTACATTCGACAAATCCACCTGGATTGGATACTGACCCGTAAAACACGCCTGACAAAATCCATCCTCCCGCCCGACTGCACGCATCATGCCTTCGATCGATAGATAATACAAACTGTCCGCGCCGACGTGATCACAGATTTGATCCACCGTACGCTTATGAGCAATCAAGTCTTCGTGTCTGCCCATGTCCACGCCCATGAAACATGGGTGCGCAATCGGCGGGCAGGTGATTGCCACGTGCACTTCTTTTGCACCAGCATTCTTCAGCAACTTGACCAGTGGACCCATCGTATTTCCGCGCACAATACTGTCGTCGATCATTACGACGCGCTTGTCCAAAACATTTTCATGAATCACATTAAACTTCAACGCCACTCCGCGCTTGCGCAAAGAATCTGTGGGCTCGATGAACGTCCGCCCAACATATCTGTTTTTGATAAAGCCATCGTTATACGGAATCCCGCTCACATGCGAAAACCCGATCGCCGCGGGTACAGAGGAATCGGGCACGGGAATTACCACATCGCCCACATCATTCCCCATCTTGATTGAGATCTCGCGCGCCAACTCCTCCCCTAATCTCTGCCGCAACTGATGGACATTAATCCCATCCCACGTTTGATCAGGCCTCGCAAAATAGATATGCTCGAACACACACATTGCAGAAGGCTCCACCGATGGAAGCGCCTGCATCACCTTCAACGCATTATTTGAAAGCGAGACCACCTCGCCAGGCTTAACATCGCGGATGGCTTCACAACCCAAGGTTTGCAACGCACCCGTTTCCGAAGCCACCGCATGCCCGCCACTTGGCAGCAACCCAATGCACAGCGGGCGAAATCCCCAGGGGTCGCGCACCGCATACACACAATCGCGAGTCAGGATCACCAGCGAATACGCGCCCACCCATTTCTTCATCGCGGTCTTGATCCGTTCCTCCCAACTCGCGCCACCATTTCGCGCCAGCATCATCGTCATCACTTCAGTATCCGACGACGATGACAATCCAATGCCGTGTTGCATCAACTCATTTCGTAACTCCATTGAGTTCACTAAATTCCCATTATGTGCCAGTGCCAGTGGACCATGAATGGTTTCGATCATGAATGGCTGCGCGTTCCGCAACAAAGACGAGCCCGTTGTCGAATAACGTGTGTGACCAATCGCATAATGTCCTTTCAACTCAGCCATTGTATTCGACGTGAACACTTGCGAAACCAATCCTACACCCTTATGCATGGATATCGTCTGCCCATCAGCAACCGCGATTCCTGCTGCCTCCTGTCCGCGATGTTGCAGCGCGTACAAGCCAAAGAACGTCATGCGCGCCACATCTTCATTCGGCGCAAACACCCCAATCACGCCACACTCTTCATGCGGATGATCATCCTCGAGCCCAAAATTGATTTGGCTATCGAACACTGGCATCGTCCTCGATGATCTTATTCGCCGCCCGCTTCTGACTTGCCATGACTTGCTGTCGTAGTTCGACATTTGCCACGCCGAAAATTTTTGCTGCCAACAACGCTGCGTTAGCTGGTTCCAACACTACGGCAGGCGCAATCCCTGAAGGCATCCGCAGAGATGAAAACACATCTGCTCCGCCAAATGAATCAGAGGGTGGCGGGCACGCAATGACAGGCGCGCTCACAGAGCCATCCGTGAATCCGCTCAAAGCGTTACTTCGTCCTGCTACTGTGATGTATACCTTTGGGCGGTCATCTTTTTCGTATTCATTCAAAACGGACAGCGCATGTTCGGGTGTTTTATGCGCGGACGCGATTCGCAGCACCGCCTCCAATCCATACTCGTTACAGGCATCAGATATTTTTGTGCAGTGCTCTATATCCGCCTTAGAGCCCATCAAAATAACAACCAGGGGTTTGGGCATTAGGAAATCACTCCCGCGTTCTTCAAGTTTTTGGTCAATCGTTGCTCAACAGGGTATTCACCCGCTTCAAATGATTTGCCGGTGAGCAATTCGTATATAGTAATATACCGCTCACTAGCAGAGAGCCACAACTCATCGGGCATGGATGGGATCTCACCATCGCCGCGATAACCTTTTTCTGCGTATGCCAAACGAACAAATTCCTTGTCAAAGTTTTCAGGGTCTTCGCCAGCGGCGAATAGTTCTTCATACGAATCCGCTTTCCAGAAGCGGGAGGAATCGGGGGTGTGGACTTCATCGATCAGGACCACACTGCCGTCTGCGGCACGTCCAAACTCATACTTCGTGTCTACCAGGATCATGCCAGCCTTGCGCGCCTCTTCCTGTCCACGCTTAAAGACCGCCAGCGCGGCAACTTGGACTTGAGCCCAGGTCTGTTGATCCAACAAGCCTTTCTCCACCACTTCAGCGCAAGTCAGGCGTTCGTCGTGTCCTTTTGCACCACCCTTTGTAGTGGGCGTGATAATTGGTTCTGGAAGTGAAGCATTTTTGCGCAAGCCTTCGGGGAAGTCGTACCCATAGATATTCCGCTCGCCAAGCGAATAGCGATACCACAATGCTGTTGAGGTCACTCCAGTAATATATCCACGTACGATCACTTCGACGAGAAATGGCTCGGCAACATTGACCACGGCGGCGTTCGGGTCAGGTAACGAGACGATGTGATTAGGGACGATATCTCGCGTCTGCTTGAACCACCAGGCAGATAATTGATTCAGAACCTGTCCCTTATACGGAACCTTCGCCAGAATCCGATCAAATGCGGACAAACGATCTGTTGTGACAATCAATCGTTGTCCATCGGGAAGGTCGTACCAATCGCGCACTTTTCCCTGTTGCCTGCCTGAGAGCGGCAGATGTGTTTCATTCAAAGCATGAGGGAGCAACTGCAACAATTCATTTCGTGAAACCATCTTTTGTCCTCTTAATCAAGATCAGATTTGTTTTGCATACTTTACACCATTTTCAAAAAGTTTCAATCCACTGCCACGCATTTCACCGCGTGTGTGACGAGGATGCTGCCAAGCGTGAATGTAGTTTTCAGGATGAGGCATCAACCCCAACACATTGCCTTGCGGATTGCAAATGCCTGCGATATCGAGGACAGAACCATTGGGATTGACCGGATACTCTCCATTGGCAGGTAAGCCATCAGCGTGGGTGTAAGAAAGAGCGACCTGATCTTGCTCGATAAAAGATGAAAGAGGAAAGAGCTCGTGGGTTTGAAAATTTCCTTCGCCATGCGCAATGGGACAGGTAATGATTTCGTCCGATCCGCTTGTCCAAATACATTTTTGTGAGATTGGCTTTAGCGTTACCCAGCGACATTCAAAATGACCTTGAGCATTAAAAGTCAATGTAGCTTTTGCGTCATTCTTTCTTCTTTCCTCTTTCTTTTCTCCAAACGGCAAAATACCTGACTTCACCAAAGCCTGAAATCCATTGCAGATGCCGATGACGGGTTTGCCTGATTCGACAAATGCTGAGATTTCGTTCGCAAAATAGGAGGCGAGATCGAGTGCAAGCAGTTTGCCCGCGCCCAAGGCGTCGGCATAGGAAAAGCCGCCAGGAAGGACGAGCAATTGAAAGTCCGCGAGAAGTGTTTTGTTCATACGCAATTTGTTGAGTGGAATCCCAATTGCATCTGCACCTGCAAGAGTCAACGCTTCGATAACGTCAAAATCGCGGTTGGAGCCGTGGGCTTGGAGAATGAGGGCTTTTGGTTTCATAGGCATTTCGGATTGTTGAATGCGTGGACGAGTTCGTCCACGGCAATTTCAACATTGGAAATTTTGAAAACAGGATTGGATGTCACTTTGCCAATTTTGTTGAATGGAAGATGGGTAAATTGATTTTCGAATGCTGATGTGTTTTCCGCGGAAACTTCGACAAGCAAGCATCCATTGACTTCGTTGAATACATCAGGTGCTTCGATACTAATTTCCATGCCGAGGCGTCCACCGATGCACATCTCTGCGGCTGAGACGGCGAGACCGCCTTCGCTGAGGTCATGCGCGGATCTAACAAGTCCGCTTGTGATAGCTTGATGCAGAGCGCGATACACCTGCTTCGCAGAAGAAGGAACATCAGGCACGAATTTTTGCTCTGCGGAAAATTCCCCAACCAGATAAATGTAATTACCTGCTTCCTTCAAATCCATCGTGATGGATTGAGTGACGTCTTGGATTACTCCAATTGCAGAAATTAACAATGTGGGTGGAATGGCATGGCGCAAACCATCGGCACCGAGGTATTCGTTGTTGAGCGAGTCCTTGCCACTGATGAAGGGCGTGCCAAAAAACAGCGCCGCGTCATGGCAACCGCGACAGGCTTCAACGAGTGTGCCCATCGTCTCAGGGCGAAGCGGATCGCCCCAGCAAAAGTTATCGAGCACGGCAATACGTTCGGGGTCTGCGCCAACAGCGACAGCATTGCGAATGGCTTCGTCCATCACCGACCATGCCATCTGATAAGCATCGCGTTTTCCAAATTCGGGGTTAATTCCATTCGAAAGCACAATGCCTTTCGTCCCGTTCGTGCCAATTGGTTTGATCACCGCCGCATCGGAGGGTGCATCTGCTTCAACACCTGTCAAAGGTTTTACGACTGTCCCGCCTTGCACCTCATGATCATAGATTCTGATGACAGATGCTTTGCTGGCAATATTCGGGGAGGAAAGAAAATTGAGCAAGGTCTCTTTGATATTTGCGGTTGACAATTTACGATTGACGATTTTGGTTTCTGATAACTGATTACTGACAACATCCTCTTTGGGGATCACTGCTCTTAACTGCCTCTGTGGAATGCCTTCATGCAAAAATTCGTTATCAATATTGGCAATGATTTTTTCACCATAGCGAACAACAAGCCGACCTTTGCCTGTGAACTCGCCGATGTCTGTCAGTTCAGTATCGAAGGTGTCGCACAATACTTGTAATGCAGAAATTTTTTCTGGTGCAACCGCCAGCACCATCCGCTCCTGGGCTTCGGAGAGCCAAATCTCCCACGGAGCAAGTCCGTGATATTTCAGGTGTACGCAAGTCAAATCCACATCACAGCCAATGGTCGAAGCCATTTCGCCAACAGCGGATGACAACCCGCCCGCACCGCAATCCGTGATGTCATTATAGAGTCCCAGATCGCGGGCACGCACGATCACATCGATCAATCCCTTTTCAGTGATGGGATCACCAATCTGCACTGATGCGCCAGAGACTTCACCTGTTTGTGCGTCCATGGTCATGGAGGAAAAGGTCGCACCGCGCAGGCCATCGCGTCCAGTGCGGCCACCGAGCACGATCACGTGATCCGCAATTTGTGGATTCTTGCGATGCTTTTCTTTTGGCGCGATACCCACACATCCGCAAAAGACCAGCGGGTTGGCTATATAGCCTTCATCATACAAAATCGCACCGTTCACCGTTGGAATGCCGATCTTGTTGCCATAATCTTGTACGCCCGCGACCACACCCGATTGAATCCGACGCGGATGCAACACACCTTCGGGCAATGAATTTGGATCGACGTTTTGCGGACCGAAGCACAGGATATCCGTATTGGCAATGGGTTTGGCGGAGACTCCCAACACATCGCGTATGACTCCGCCGACACCTGTATTCGCGCCGCCAAACGGCTCCACCGCTGACGGATGGTTGTGCGTCTCCACTTTGAACGAGATTTCGAATTCATCATCGAAGTCAATGATGCCAGCGTTGTCAACGAATGCAGAAATGACCCACGGCGCATTGATCCTGTCTGTGGCAGATTTGAGATGGGTTTTGATTAGCGAATCAATGACCTGTCCATCATCCTGTGTGATTTTTGCTTTGAATGTTTTATGAACGCAATGCTCGCTCCATGTTTGAGCGATGGTTTCAAATTCAACATCTGTTGGGTCGCGTTGTTCTTTGCTGAAATATTTTTGAATGGCTTGCATCTCTGGCAGATCTAATGCGGAGCGGCGTTCCCTGGAAAGCGCAAGCAGTTCATCCATTTTTAGCGAGCAAATGGGAATCGCTTCCACCGCCCCACTGGACTCAACCTCCTGCGGAAAGGATGGATCGATTTCACCAATTGTCCAATGCTGAACTACGTTGTTGGCAAGCATAGTTTTAGCAACAGACTCTGTCACCGATTCACGGACGGAAACGGACGGGTCAAATTGGAGGAGAAAACGTTGCCCAGTGGCAGCGCGATGAACGCCCTGCAGGTTAAGTTCGTGCGCGGCGCGGACGAGTTGCTCAGCGACAGGGTCGGTCACGCCGGGGCGAAGAGCCGCTTCCAAAATAACGGTATCCGCTTCAGGCGGGCGCGAAGCGAGAGGCGTGGGCAGTTCCGTCCAGGAGGCAGATTGAGTCACAGGGTCCGTTAAAAGTTTGAGAGCCAACTGCTGCAACTCTTCCTGCGACAGTTGGCCCTCAACAAAGTAGAGGTCCTGAACATGGATGCTTTTCAAATGCTGGAACCCCAGCGCGTGAGCATTTCTTAAATAACTGGTCAATCGGGGATCGTTGTTTTTGGTGTAAACGAGAAATTTATATATGGACATGGATACCTGTTGGAAAAATCAATGTGATTTTACCTCTGCCAAATTGTCTAGTCAACGCTTGACAAAATAAAGACTATTCATTTCTTGGGAGTGATGGTGAAGACTACACTTTTGTCATCACCTTCTCCAAAACATACTCCACCATTTTCTCCGGGATGTTCACTCCGGTGGTCGAAATGCTGTTGCGAAATTCCATTGTGTGATTGACCTCGTTCACAACCAAGCCGTCAGCTGTTTCAAAAAAATCAATCGCCAGCAACCCTCCACCAACTGCCCGCGCTGTGCGTTGACAAATATCTGTTAACTCTGGCGACAGTGGACAATTCGACGCCACACCGCCGGGCGCTGTGTTGGTTATCCAGTTTTCAGAGGAACGATAGATGACGCAAATGGTTTCTTCGCCAATCACAAAAGCGCGAATGTCGCGACCTGGTTTGTTGATATATCCCTGAACATAAAACACCTGGTGGTTGACTCCCGGTGTAGCTTTATGCTCGATCAATGACTCAGCCATGTGACGATTCTCCACTTTGGCAAGCAGACGTCCCCACGACCCAACGACGGGCTTCAACACACACGGATAAACCATCGCTTCAATCTCCCTCAAAGCTGACTCTTCGTCGAAAGCCATCAACACCCGTGGAGTTGGATGCCAGTCTTTGCGAGAATTTGACTCGTGATGTATTTGTCGCCGCATCGTTCCACCACAACAGATGCATTCACAACGAACACACCATGCGCTTCAAAGATACGCGAGATGTATAAGCCGCGTGAATACGAGATGGAACGTTCGAGCAAAATGTCCACTGGCTCGGGAAGTTGCTGGATGTCGAAGAACGAATCACCGTCGTTGATACGGACAACTTCTACATCGGATGTTTTTCCGATTCATCCAGAAGATATTTTTCTTCCACGCGCAAACGGGTGTATAAAAATCCAACTCGGGTCATGGTTTCTCCTTTTGTTGTATTGTCGCTACGAGGCGCTCTTGGTTTTATCCGACTCTTGCGCCCGATTTGCTTAAGCAAATCGGGCGTTTATTGCAGTGCAGGTGAGCAGTCTCCACATAACTGGGGATTGTTTCGTCGGGAATAGCAAGTGCCCTGCTCGCAACGACATAATGAAAATTACAAGCGCTCAATAACTTTTTTAGTCACCTGATCTGTCTTCAAAGTGCCATCCAAATCAGGCGTGGACTCTTTTTTCGCAATGCAAGCCTGCACAGCATTTCGTAATCGTTCGGGCGTTCCCACCGAAAAAACAATGTCCTGATTAGGACAAAACATGCCCAAATCGCATGAAACTCGGTAACTATAACCACCCACTCCACCCGCACATTGGATATCAATCACCAGATTCCCGCTTGCGAATAAAGGTTTTTCTTGTATGCTTGATTTTACGTGACAGGAGAAAACATGGAAATCAACAGGGCATTTCACGAGATTTATTCTTGATTCAGAAACCGCATGCAAACTCTACATATTTTAAATCGTCGAACGCTTAGTAACGATTTGGAAGAGATTGAGGCGGCAAAAAAGCTTGTCCGCGGTCTACCAATAACCATTGATGAAAACGAATTAGGCGACATGTCATCTCTGATCGACAGGATCGCTCTCAAATTTCAGTCTAGGGAAACGGTGGAAATTGATGAAATAATAAAGACTATGAGGCAGACGATCTGGTTGATTTCAATCCATCAAAAACACGCTTTTCTTACAAACCAGAGACAATAAGAGCCGTTGACGAATGGGCAAATAACAACAAATTAGATGCAAAGAAATTGATTAGTTTTGGTAGCTGCCAGGTATTCGTTTCAGGTCATTGTAAGATTCCCTGATATTGCGATACACTTCAATCCTGAACCATGTTCATACACACAGTCCTCCGCACCAAGATCCTGCCCCCACCACGTAGCGCACGGACATTAGTCCGTCCGCGCGTGAACCAGAGCTTAAAGCAGGCGTTTGATTATCGCTTGACGATCCTGCAGGCAGGCGCAGGCTACGGCAAAAGCACAGCGCTGGCAGAGTTGGCAGGGGAGACTCGGTCGATTGTCTGGTATCAAGTCAGTGATGAAGATAATGATCCGTTGGTTTTCCTCCTGCATGTGTGCCATGCGATACAACAGGCTTTGCCTGATATCAAAGATTTGCCCATAGCATTCCTTGAATCCTGGAGTGGTGGACAAGGTCCTTTGCCATGGCGCGGTATTCTCGATCAGATCATTAACGCACTAAGCAACAATCTTGTTGCGCCAGCCTTGCTTATTCTCGATGATGCGCATCACATCACTGAGACGGGCGAAGTGCCGCATTTGCTGGATCGTTTGATTGGTCTGGCTCCCGCGAATTTTCATGTGCTATTGTCAGGACGTCCGACGATCACTTTGCCTAATCTTCCGCGCTGGCGGGCAAAGGGTGAGGTGCTATTCCTTGATCAATTGGCGCTGACCTTTACTGCCGATGAAATCACTTCGCTGTTCGTAACCCATTACAACGTTGAATTGACAACTGAGGAGGCGAGCTCGCTGCTCACTTATACTGAGGGATGGGCCATCGCGTTGCAACTTATTTGGCAGAACTTGCGTACCCAACCCGTGCCGTCTCTGGATTTTCCGTCGCGTTGGCAGGCAGCTTCACTGGATGCGCTTTTTGATTTGCTGGCACGTGATGTCTTTGCGGGGCAATCATCTGATGTGCGCGAATTTCTCTTGATCACATCCACGCTTCGCGATCTTACACCCGAGGTCTGCGATGCGCTTCGAAGAGCTGCGGGCAATGCTGTGGGTGACTCTGCATCCATGCTTGCCTATCTACGCAGGCAAGACTTATTCATCGTCGAAACTGCCGAAGGTGTAATGCGATACCATCATATCTTCCATAACTTCCTGCGCCAGCAATCCACCCTTGAACAACGTCAACAATGGAATCGTATTGCAGCAGATTATTTTTCGGCGCGCAACGACCCTGAGGCTGTTATCTATCATTTGCTCGAGGCGCAGGCTTGGGATGCTGTCGCGGACATGCTTGATCTGTATTCAGGAAATTTACTCAGCGTGGGACGACTCGATACGCTTGCGACGTACATCGATTCTTTGCCGCCCGAAACCCTGCATGGACATCCCATGCTTATTTTCACACTGGGAGAGCTTGCCCGTTTACACAGCCGCTTCGACGAATCGTTGGGCTGGTATAAGCAGGCAGAAACCATCTGGCGTACCCGCGGACAACAGGATGGCATTGCACGTGCCTTGCGTGGTCAGGCGCGTGTATATCTCGACACGGTTGACCCAAGCAAAGCTGAACAATTACTCGAAGAAGCCATTCGACTTAGCGATGGGTTTGAAGACCGCGAGGCGCAGGTGCGTTTGTTCGAACTGCTTTCGGAGAACAAACTCAATGCTGGTCGCGTGGAGGAGGCCGAACGTCTGCGTCAACGTGCTGAGGATTTACGATTGGAAGGTCCCACGAATGACCAGTTATGGTTTCGAGTATTGTTGCGCACGGGTCGTTTTAATGAAGCAAGGAGAGGTTTGGAGGAGCGCGCGGAAGCCGAAAAGGCAAGACCTATTCAAACACCACGTGCACACCGCGAAACGCTATTGCTTTTGTCGTTCATCTATATCATGCAGGGTGAACCTGAGTTGGCCTATCAGGCGGCGGTGGAGGGAACCAGGCGCGGCGAATCACTGGATTCTCCGTTTGTGAGCGCGGTGGGTTATATGCGTCAGGGACATGCGTGGATGCTCCTCGGAAGTTTCAAGCAACGCGCCGAGAATTTCAGCAAAGCCCGCCAGCAATATGAAAAGAGCATTGAACTCAGCCGTATGCTGGCTGTGCCGCGATTGAGAGTCGAATCAGGATGGGGTTTGTGCCGTTCGTATGGCTATGCTGGTGACTTGACCAAGGCATTGACCCACGCACAGGAATCCATCGAGATCGCTGAGCAGGCGGGCGATGAATGGATCGCATCTTTGATCCGCCTGACGATGGGAGCCAGTTTGATTCTTGCTGAACGTTACGAAACTGCCGAGCAATGGCTTGGCAAGGCAGTGACGGGTTTTCAGGAATGCAGTGACCCGTTCGGCCGCAGTGCCGCGCGGTTGTGGCTGTCACTTGGATATTTCAAACGCAAACAGTTTGACCGCCTCGCGCAGACTCTGCCTGAGGTGCTTGCCACCTGTCAGGCGAATGAATATGGTTTCCTGTTCACACATCCATCTATGTTGGGAGCTTTGGATGAACGCATCTTTGTGCCGTTGCTCATCCACGCATTGCGAATGGGATGGGAGGGCGGCTATGTTTCTCAACTACTGTCCGAGGGACTTGGGCTGGGGGGCATTGAGGCACACCCAGGCTATCAGCTGAGAGTCCAGACATTGGGTGGGTTTCAGGTTTGGCGGGGGGATGAGGCGATTCCGTCCAATGGGTGGAGACGCGAAAAATCGAGGCAGTTGTTCCAGCTCCTGTTGACGTACCGTCATTCACCTCTCGACCGCGACCAGATCTGTGAATATCTTTGGGCAGAGGCGGACTCAACCACAGCGCAACGCAATTTCAAGATCACATTGAATACGCTATATCAGGTACTAGAACCTGAACGGGACGCCGGGTCTGAATCTGCTTTTATTTTGCGTGAGGGAAGTACATATAGCTTGCGCCCGAAAGCAGACATCTGGCTGGATGCCGAGGAGTTCACGAAAGCTGTAAAAGAGGCAAGAGGAAATCCTGCCCTGCTCCAGCAGGCAATGGAATTGTATAAGGGTGAATATTTGCCCGATACACTTTATGAAACCTGGGCTGCGGAGGAAAGCGAACGGTTATCTGCCCTATTTCTTGAAAGTGCAGATGGTCTGGTTGAAGTTCTTGTGGAGAAAAAACGATTCAATGAAGCCATTGACCTGTGCCAACGGATTTTGGGTCAGGATAATTGCTGGGAACGCGCCTATCGTCACTTGATGCTGGCATATGACGGGCTGAACGATAGAGGGCAAGTTGGACGCACATATCAACGTTGTGTACAAACCCTGCGCGCTGAATTGGATGTAAGCCCTGCGCCTGAGACGCAAAAATTATATGAGCAGTTGACGAGTCGATAGTGTGTTAACGGGTAAGTTACTTCTTTATTCTCTTCCGTTTACTCAAAGCGGAAGAGATTTTTGTTAATCAGCGCGTGTAACTCACCTGTTACCGTCGCTTGCTATGCTATTAGCAATGGACTCCCAATCGCCTCTTATTTCATCTTTTGTCATACGGTTTGTCATGAATGAAGCACAGGATGATTTAGTGGATACAACCCAGCATCCCTATCGCGGCTCCATCCGCCATATTCAGAGCGATGAGGAGCTAAACTTTCACGTATGGGAGGACGTAGTTGAATTTATTCGGCGTTATGTACCGCTCCAGACTGAAAAAGGTCAGGATGGCGCTTAACGCCGTTTTCTTAATCCTTCGAAACAAAAACAGGAGTGATAATATGAGAATGAAGGACAAGGTTGTTCTAGTCACGGGCGGCGCGGCAGGGATCGGGAAAGCGACTGTTGAGCGGTTCGCCGAAGAAGGCGCGAAGGTGATCATCTGTGACTTGGCAGAAGAGGCTGGCAAAAAGGTTGCGGAAGCCATCGGCGGAGATTTCTACAAAGTCAACGTCACTGACCGTCAGGCAGTTCAGGTTTGGGTGGAGGATGTCATCGCAAAATATGGGCGTGTGGATGTCATTGTCAACAACGCAGGCATTGTGCGCGACGGGCAACTGGTTAAGTTCAAAGAAGGGCAACTCGTCGGGCAAATGTCCGAAGCAGATTTTGACCTTGTCATTTCGATCAACCTCAAAGGTGTGTTTAATTGTGGACAGGCGGTCGCTCCGCAGATGATCAAGCAGGGCAGCGGCGTGATTCTCAATGCTACATCCATTGTCGGTTTGGATGGCAACTTTGGGCAGACCAATTATGTTGCCACCAAATCAGGCGTTGTCGGCATGACCAAAGTTTGGGCACGTGAACTTGGCAAGTATGGCGTCCGTGTCAACGCAGTTGCACCTGGCTTTATCGCCACTGAGATTCTAAAATCCATGCCTGAAAAAATCATCGAAGGTATGAGAACCCACACGCCGCTCGGGCGCATGGGCGCTCCACGCGACATCGCCAATGCTTATCTCTTCCTCGCCTCGGAAGAAGCCTCGTTCATCACAGGTGAGACCCTGCGCGTGGATGGCGGTATCGTGGTAGGAACATAACATGGCGCGGCAGCCTCAAATCCTTGCAACGGGAAGTTACGTCCCCGAACGTGTTGTGACCAACGCCGAAGTGGACACGCTCCTCGGCGAGTCCACCGATCAATGGCTGATTGAGAACGTCGGGATTCGAGAACGCCACTGGATGTCCCCCGAGCAGGCAACCTCTGATCTGATCGTGGAAGCCGCCAAAAAAGCCCTCGTTCGAGCGGGACTTTCGGCTGGTGACCTCGACCTGATCATTGTCTCCACTGACACCCCTGACTTCCTGTCTCCAAGCACATCTGTTGTCGTCCAATCCAAACTCGGCGCGGATAAGGCAGGCTGTTACGATGTCAACTCCGCGTGCGCGGGCTGGGTCACTGCCTTGGATCAAGGCGCGCGTTACTTGATGACCGATCCAGCTATGAAGTACATCCTCGTTGCGGGCGGATATGGCATGAGTCGCTTCCTCGATTTCAAGGATAAGAAAACCGCCAATCTGTTTGCGGACGGTGCAGGCGCGGTCATTTTGGGCGTTGGCGATGAGCAAGGTTTTCTCGGAAGTAATCTTTTAGCTGTTGGTTCCTTCCATGACGCGCTGGGAATTTATACAGGCGGAACGTATCGTCCATGCACACCTGAGAACATGGCACAGTTCGGTGCTCCCAAAGTGGAGTTTGTCAAAAAATTTCCCAAGACCTTCAATACCGAATATTGGCCCAAGCTCATGCAGGGCGCGCTTGATAAAGCAGGGCTCACCTTTGACGATGTTGACCATTACTACTTCACTCAACTGAATCTCCGCACAATTGAATACATGATGGATTTGCTCAAGCAGCCCATCGAAAAGACTCATTGGGTGATGGACAAATGGGGCTACACCGGTTCGCCATGTGTTGTGATGGCTCTCGATGATTCGATTGCGCAGGGCAAGGGTCCGAAACAAGGCGATGTGATTCTGTTTTGCGCCAGCGGCGGCGGGATTACGATGGCATCGTCCGTGTGGAAGTGGACGGCAAAGGCTTGAGAATAATCCATGGCAAAAGAAGAATATACTCCCTCCAAAACCGGCTACGTGGATGTTGAAAACAACACCCGCAAAATTTACTGGGAGTATTTCGGGAATGGAGAAAAGGAAGTTGTTGTTTTCCTGAATGGCTTGGCGATGTTGACCAAGTCCTGGTATCGGACTGTGCCGTTCCTGCACCCGGAGTACGATGTCCTTTTGTATGATTATTTCGGACAGGGACAATCCTCAGCGGAGGATGAACCGTACTTCATCTCGAAGTTTGCCGATTATCTTGTCCAGGTAATGGATGCGGCAGGCGTGGACAAGATTCATCCGATTGGCGTTTCGTATGGCGGTTTCATCGGCGCAGAGTTGGGACGTCTGCATCAGGACCGTTTGCATACGCTCACGCTTTCGGGCATCCTGTTAACGCGCGAAACGTTATTTCAGATGTATCAGGATATTTCGCTGCGCTTCTACAACTCGACAGATGAAGTCTTTGATATCTATACCCAGTACCTTTACGAAAAAACGTTTGGCGAAAATATCTCCCGCAAGATTTATGGCGAAGCGATGGAGGCGGGACGTATCAAATTCTATAATCGCTACAAGAATCAAAAATATTGCCTCGTGCGCCTGACCGAAGCGCAGAACCCGTTCTTTGTGAACATTGACAACGATCCGAATGCCTATCGCAATGTGATGACACCGACGTTGATCCTGACGGGCGAACAGGATCGCGCCATCCCACCTTGGCAACAGACGAAGATGGTGGGCATCCTGCCCAACAGTCGACAAATTATGTTATCCGAATGTGGCCACATGACTTACATGGAACGCCCCGATATTTTCTGGACAACGTTGCGAAAGTTTTTTGCGGCAAAATCAGTGAAATTCGAGTAGAAGGTGGGATGTGGATAGTGGAAAGTAAAATGCGAAAAGGATAGGAGGCTGATGATGACTGAAAAAGTGATGAGCTATCGTGATTTGAAAGTCTGGCAGAAAGGCATAGAACTAGTTAAGCTGATTTACCTTTTGACAAGAGACTTTCCAAAACATGAAACCTACGGATTGACAAGTCAAATACAACGCTCTGCCGTGTCAGTGCCTTCGAATATTGCAGAAGGACAAACACGAAATTCGACGGCGGATTTTCAACGTTTTCTTTTCATTGCCCAAGGTTCGCTTTCAGAGGTTGACACACAAATTGTAATTGCTCAAGAGTTGGGTTATCTTGAGAGAGCAAAAGGTCAGGATGTGGAAGCGCGAATTCTCGAATTGAGAAAAATGCTCTATGCGCTGATCAACAGCCTTCCTAAAAAATGACTTTCCACTTCTCACTTCCTACTTTTCACCTTTCACTCTCCACTTCCCACTAACCGGAGGTTAGCATGTATATCGGCGATTATCTCGGACGGCGCGAAATCTATTCTCCCAATACAGTTGCGATCATTGATGCGGGCAAGTCACCTGAATTGCGTTTAACGTACAAGGAATGGAATCAGCGCGTCAACCGTTTGGCAAACTGGCTCAAGGATACAGTTGAAGTCGGCTACCGCGACCGGGTGGCGATCCTCGCGCAGGATGGGATTGAACATCTCGACTTGTTCCATGCCTGCTCCAAACTCGGCGCGATCCACACCGCGCTGAATTGGAGACTTCACTGGCAAGAACTGATCGCCATCATTGAAGATACACAGCCCAAAGCCATCATCTATTCAGATAAGTTCAAAGAGTCAATTGCCGAAGTTCAAAAAGCGACGCGTGGCACAAAACATGAGATTAAGTATTACCTCCACGTTGACGGCAATGGCCTCGAAGGATCGCTCGAATACGAAAAAGCATTTCAATCTTCGCCTGATACGCCGGTAACTTATGAAAAACTTGATAAAGAAGATATCGCCTGTTTGTTATTCACTGGCGGCACAACCGGGCTTCCCAAAGGTGCGCAGATCAGTCATAGGCAAATTTGTTGGAATGTGCTAAACACGGTTATCCATGACCTTGATCATGATGATATTTATCTATGCGTCTTCCCGCTCTTTCATGCAGGCGGATTGTTTGCTTATGTCTCCTCGCAGGTTGTGTTTGGTAATACGACCATTCTTACAAAACAGTTTGATCCCGTTCAAGTGTTGGAGTTGATCGAGCGCGAAAAAGCCACTGTCTTTGCCGCAGTGCCAACCATGTATCAAATGCTAACTCAAGCGCCCAACTTCAAAACAGCGGATATGAGCAGTCTACGTTTCTGCACCAGCGGTGGCGCGCCGCTGCCCGTGCCGTTGGTTGAGCAATACACGCGCGAGAAAGGTATCCGCTTCAAACAGGGCTTTGGCATGACTGAATATGGTCCGGGCCTGTTTGCACTTCCACCCGAAGATGCTATTCACAAAGCAGGCAGTATTGGACGTCCCAACTTCTTCATTGATGTTCGTGTGTTGGATGAGAACAATCAGCCGCTTGGGCCCAATCAACCTGGCGAACTCGTTCTTAAGGGACCTTCGGGCTGTTCCGGTTACTGGAACAATCCCGAAGCCTCAGCCGCGGTGCTCGATGAAGACGGCTGGTTCCACACAGGCGATATCGTTGAGTATGACGACGAATGGTACTTCTACGTCCGCGACCGCAAGAAGGATATGTTCATCTCGGGTGGTGAGAATGTTTATCCCGTTGAGGTCGAGAACGTGCTGTACAAACACCCTGCTGTTCATATGTGCGCTGTGGTTGGTCTGCCCGATGAAAAGTGGGGAGAGGTTGGGAAAGCCTGCGTTGTTTTGAAACCGGGACAATCTGCCACCGAGAAAGAATTGATGCAACTCATGCAAGAGAATCTGGCTCGCTACAAAGTTCCTAAAAGTGTCTCTTTCATGGATGCCCTTCCACTTTCCAGCATGGGCAAGATTTTGAAACGTGAACTCAGAGAACAATTCAGTTCGTAAATCCAAACCCATATCTTTTATAAGGAGATCAAAATGTCCACTGTTCCCACTTTACCTGGAATCGAATCCAAAATGGTCGCCACACCGCGCATCAATACACACGTGCTCTTCAGCGGACCTGAAAACGGTACGCCAGTGCTGTTCCTGCATGGCAACGCCTCATCCGCCACATACTGGGAAGAGCTCATGCTCAAACTTCCTGTTGGGTTCCGCGGCATCGCACCTGACCTGCGCGGCTATGGCGACACCGAAGATAAATTGATTGATGCAACGCGCGGCGCAGGTGATTGGGTCGATGACATCCTGGCGCTGATGGATGAGCTCAAAATTGAGAAGGCGCACGTCATTGGTCACTCCATGGGCGGAACGCTGGTGTTCAATCTGGTTGCAGCCGCGCCTGGTCGCGTTTTGAGTGGCACAGTCGTCGACCCCGGCTCGCCATACGGATTTGGCGGCAGTAAGGGACTCGATGGACTGCCTTGTTATGATGACTTTGCAGGATCAGGCGGTGGTGTTGTGAATCCTGAATTCCCCAAGTTGATGGCCGCGGGAGATCGTTCAACCGATAACCCACAGGCTTCTCCACGTGTAGTGATGAATTCCTTCTATTGGAAACCTCCGTTCAAAGCCGCCCGTGAAGAGGATCTGCTCACATCTTTGATGACCGAAAAAGTTGGCGCGGATAAATATCCCGGTGATTTTGTCGCGTCGACAAACTGGCCTAATGTCGCGCCCGGTAACTTCGGTCCCATCAATGCTCTTTCGCCCAAATACGTTGGTGACAGCGTAACCAAATTCATTGATGCGAATCCCAAGCCCCACATCTTGTGGGTGCGCGGCGACTCGGATCAGATTGTTTCCGACAACTCACTCTTTGACTTCGGCACACTCGGAAAACTCGGGTTTGTGCCTGGCTGGCCCGGTGAAGATGTATATCCTCCCCAACCAATGGTTGGTCAGACGCGTAATGTACTTGAGCAATACAAGGCGAAAGGCGGCTCGTATGAGGAGATCGTGATTACGGATACAGGTCACTCACCATATATCGAGAAGCCCGAAGAATTCATGTCCGCGTTCGTGAAAGTTTTGAAATAAAGAATAGTGGATGGTGTGAAGTGGATGGTGGTCAGAAAACCATTGTCCACTTTGCACTGCTCACTTTAAGGAGGTTTCATGCCTAAAATCAAATCCCTCGCGCGTGGCGTTGCGCTTGTTGGTGCGGGGATGAGCAAGTTCGGCGCGTTCCCCAGCAAAGCAACACGCGATCTGTTCGTCGAGGCTTTTCAAGATATGCGCGCTTCTATTGACAAAGGGTCCGATCCCAAAGATATCGAGGCTCTTTACATCGGCAACTACAGCAGTGACCTGTTCGAGGGACAGGGACACACTGCACCTTTCATGGCAGATTGGGTTGGCTTGGCACCTCGTCCTGCCACGCGCATCGAAGATGCCTGTGCGAGTAGCGGTGTTGCATTACGACAGGGCATCCTGGCAATCGCATCCGGCATGTATGACATGGTTTTGGTGGGTGGCATCGAGAAGATGTCCAATTTGCCGACCGAGCGTGTGACCGATACGTTGGCGACAGCCAGTGATGTACTGTATGAAATTCCCGCGGGTTTCACCTTCCCCGGTTTCTATGCGGCGATGGCAACCGCCTACATGCATAGATACGGCGCGACGCCGGAGGCCTTTATGAAAGTCGGACTCAAGAATCACGACAACGGCGCGCTCAATGACAAAGCTCAATTCGGCGCGACCATCCGTAGTTTAATGGACAAGAAGATCGCCGCCGCTCAGGCTAAGGGGAAGCCTGCTCCTGTTTGGGACAGCGAGATCGCCTTCCTGAGCGACGACCACGCCAACCCGATCATTGCCTGGCCCATGCGATTGTTCGATTGTTCGCCGATCTCAGATGGCGCGGCCTCATTGTTGTTGGTGAGTGAAGATATTGCCAAAAATTTCACGGACGATCCACTCTATATTATTGGCTCCGGGCAAGCCAGCGATGTATCTCTTCATGACCGCGCAGAGTTGACAACGTTGCTGTCCGCAAAACTGGCTGCGCAACAGGCATTTGAAATGGCTGGCGTTACGCCAAAAGATATCAAAGTAGCTGAGGTCCATGACTGCTTCACAATTGCCGAGGTTATCGCCACAGAGGATCTGGGTTTCTTTGAACCTGGTCAGGGACATGAAGCGGTTGAGGAAGGTCTGACTTCACGTTTAGGACCGAGACCCATTAACACTTCCGGTGGGCTCAAATCCAAGGGACATCCAGTGGGAGCGTCAGGGACGGGACAAGTTGTCGAAATCTGGAAGCAGTTACGGGGTCGGGCAGGGACGCGGCAAGTGCCAGGGAAAATCAACTTGGGATTGACGCATAATGTCGGCGGCACGGGGCAAACTTGCGTTGTTCACATCTTTGAGCGGAGATAAACATGGCAGAGCAGGATTTTACCCACATCGGTTTTCAAAAGCATTTATCGGAACATAAGTTGATGGGAACGCAATGCAAATCATGTGGCGCAAAATATTTGCCGCCGCGTCCATTGTGCGTTAATTGTTACGGCGATGCGATGGAATGGATCGAAATGCCTGGCGAGGGGAAACTGGCGGCATTTACAACTGTTCATATCGCGCCGACTGCCATGATCGCCGAGGGCTACGGACGCGATAATCCTTATTGTTCAGGGATCGTGACTTTGGAGAATGGCTTGTCCATCAGTGCCCAGATCCTAGGTGTGGATGTGAACCAGCCGCAAACGATCAAAGTCGGCACACCTTGAAGGTTGAGTTCATTGAGCGCAGTGAGGGTGATGAGAAGAAAACCTTCCTTGCCTTTCGTGTCGTGTAGGGTTTGTAACCAACCTGAAACCACCGCATGCTAATATGGCACATGCGCTTCTTGGAAGGATTCAAAACAAGCAGAGATGCCAACTGAGGGAATTATGCACGCCGCCGATATGTTGAGCAAACGCGCTGATCTAACGCCTGATCGCACCGCACTCGTGGAACTGGAAACTGGTCGCCGTTACACGTACGCGGAATTAAATGAACGCGCCAATCAGCTGGCGACCTTCATGCACGAGAAGCTTAACGTTCAACCCGGCGATCGTGTGTCGATCCTTGCCAGGAACAGCATTGTCTATATTGACTTGTTCTATGGTCTGCCGAAGATTGGCGCGATCTTTGCCCCGTTCAACTGGCGCTTGACCTCACGCGAATTGACTTTTATGTTTAACGACCTTGAGCCGAAGGTGCTTATTTGTGAACCTGAGTTTGTCAGTGTTGTGGATGAGATGCGCTCGAACATCAAGGTGGAATCGTTCGTCTCGTTGCGCGGCGCACAAATTGCAAACAGTCTGAATTACGAAACGGAAGTTGAAGTTTCATCGTCGTCTGAACCAAATCGCCCGGAAATGGATGGTGAGACACCGTACTGCATCCTATACACATCGGGAACAACGGGCAACCCAAAGGGCGCGATCATCCCACATCGCCAGATACTTTTCAATGCCATCAACACCGTCATTAGTTGGGGGTTGACCGAAAAGGATATTTCTCCAGTCTATACGCCGCTATTTCACGCGGGTGGTTTGTTCGCATTTTTGACATCCATTTTATATATTGGCGGACGTATCATCCTTGCGCGCGACTTCGATCCTGCCGCGTCTCTGCGTTGGATCATGGAAGAGGGCTGCACAGTGATTCTCGGTGTGCCCACTCTCTTTCAAATGTGGATGGATTCAGATTATTTTGATGAAGCGGATTTCAGCCGTGTGCATTTCTTCATCAGTGGAGGCGCTCCATGCCCGCCTCAGCTCATGAAAACCTGGCGCGCCAAAAAAGGAATTATCTTCCGCCAGGGCTATGGTTTAACTGAAGTAGGTGCGAATTGCTTCAGCATGACCGATGAAGATTCGGTGCCAAAGACTGGTTCGGTTGGCAAGCCCATTTTCCATAGCAAGATGCGGGTTGTAAATCCAGAAACTGGTGAAGATGTCCCGGTGGGGGAAGCGGGCGAATTGTTGATCTATGGTCCACATGTTTGTGCCGGTTACTGGCGTAACCCCGAAGCGACCCAAGCCGCCATCACGGATGGATGGTTCCATACCGGTGATATGGCGCATATGGACGAAGACGGTTTCTTCTACATTGACGGTCGTTACAAGGACATGATCAAGAGCGGTGGTGAAAACGTCTACGCGGCAGAGGTGGAGACTATCCTTCGTGAACATCCGGCAGTAAAAGATGCGGCGCTGATCGGCAAGCCGGATAAAACCTGGGGCGAGGTTGGACTGATGGTCGTCATCCTTGAAGATGGAAAATCCATCACTCAAGACGAATTAAAAGAATTTTGCCATGGACGACTGGCGCGTTTCAAAGTTCCCAAGGAGATCATCTTTGCAGATGAGCTTCCCTACTCAGCCTATGGAAAAGTTGAGAAGGTGAAATTGAAAGAGAAGTACTTGTGATGTTGCAAGGAGCATGAACATGCCGAAGACAAAAGTCAATGACATCGAGTTGTTTTACGAAATTCACGGCGAAGACACGCCGTTGGTGTTGATATCCGGATTGGGCTATCCATTATGGCAGTGGCATCTTATGGTGCCTTATTTGGAAAAACATTTTCAGGTCATCACCTTCGACAATCGCGGCGTGGGTCAAACGGATAAACCAGTTGGTCCATACGCAGCATCCATGCTTGCAAAAGATACAGTTGAGTTACTTGACGCGCTTGGTATTGATAAAGCAGTTGTGATGGGACATTCGATGGGAGGGTTCATCGCGCAGGCAATGGCATTGGAATATCCAGAGAAGGTCGGCAAATTGATTCTTGCCTCCACCAACTTCGGTGGTCCGCGCCATGTGCCAGTCACGCCCGAGGCGATGGCGGTGCTTTCGGATGTGAAGAGTGATCCATTGACGCGTCTCAGGAATGGAATCGTGATCAGCACCGCGCCGGGTTTCGCGGAGCGACAACCTGAACTCATCCAGAAGTGGCTGGATTGGCGCGTGGCGAATCCGCTTGATTTGGCAGGGTATCAAGCCCAGATGGGGATCGGGATTGCGCTATTGGCTGAAGCCGCGGCGTTCGAAACCAAACTGCCAAATATCTCTGTACCGACTCTTATTCTTTTTGGAGCGCATGACAAAGTTGTCCCGCCCGCGAATGCCGATTTATTGGCGAAGCAGGTATCGGGTAGTCAGATCGCTATTCTCCCAGATGCGGGGCACTTCTTCCCGTTGGAAGTCCCGGAAGAAGCCGCGGATGTTGTCATCCAATTTGCCAAATAGGAGGTGATGCTCAAAAATATCTGTTCCTTTACTTGCTTATAACCCATCTCAATAAATTCAAAAGAGGAGAAAAAATGAAAGTCTTACGTACATTAGCTTTTGCGCTGGTCACCATGTCCTTGTTACTGGCTGCCTGCGCTCCCGCCACACCCGCGCCGACGGAGGCTCCTGTTGTTACCGAAGCGCCCACTGAAGTTGCAACTGAAGCACCCACTGAAGCCCCTGTTGCCGGTCTGACCTGCGCTGAACCCATTAAAGTCGGCCTCATCACTGATGCCTCTGGCGCGCTGGCTATTTATGGCGCGCACATTCTGCGCTCGTTCATGTTGGGTATGGAATATGCCACTGGCGCGCCCGGTTCAGCTGGCGATAAATTTGATTTCACCCGGACTCAGGAAAATACATTCAAGATCGATGATTGCGAAATCCAGGTCTTTGTGCGTGATGACAAGAGCACAGCGGATACGACCGCCGCAGCCGCGCGCGAACTGGTTGATGTGCAGAAAGTCAACATTCTGGTTGGGACTGTATCTTCAGGTGCAACAGCCTCACTACAGGGTGTTGCTGCTGAGAGCAAAATCCCGTTGATCGTTGCCCCTGCGGCGGCGAATGATATCACCGGCACGGCATTCAATGAATACACCTTCCGCACCAGCCGCAACAATTACCAGGATGCCATCAACCTGTGCGAGTACCTGCCAACCGTTTACAAGACCTTCGTGCAGATCGCACCGGATTATAGTTTTGGGCATGGCGGCGCAGCCTCGTTCCGTGACGCGTGCACTCTCAACGGTGGTACGTTTGTCGTTGATGATATCTTCGCTCCAGCTGATACCACGGACTTTACCCCATACATGGAGCAGATTGGCAACTCCGGCGCTGAAGCCTGGATTGTGACCTGGGCTGGCGGCGGCTTCATCCCGATGATGCAAGCGGCAGTGGATACCGGCGTAACCGAAAAGATGGCGCTCGGTGCTTCCTTCGTGGATAACGTGGCGTTACCTGCATTCTTTTCCAATGCGATCGGCTCCACCAGCGGCATCCTCTATCACTACACCGCGCCCACGAATGCCATCAATGACTGGCTTGTCTCAGAAGACAAAGCCCGCTACGGTGTGAACCCTGACCTGTTTGATGCGGATGGCATGAACGCTGCCATCATGCTTGTTGAAGGACTCAAAGCTACCAATGGCGATGCCAGTGCAGAGGCTCTACTTGCAGCATTCGAGGGCATGTCATTCGAAGGTCCGAAGGGCACCATTGAAATCCGTGCTGAGGATCATGTTGCCATTCAGGATATGTACATTGTCAAATTGCTCAACGTGACCGATCCTGATCAGAAGTTTTTTGAGAACGTAAAGACCACCCGTCCCATTCCGCCCTGTCTGTTACCTGAAGCGTTGAAAGACCGCTGTGGTGACTTGCCGTTCGGCAGTCTGAGCGGACAATAATTCGAGTTTGTTGATCACTTATCTTAACCAGTCCCGCTGCTTTTAGGAGTGGTGGTTTGTTGTGAGGGCGCGTACGCGCCCTCACAACAAAAATTCGGCGACGAGACCTCCTGAGAGTAGAATGAGGTTACCCAACCAACCATTCTGCTACACAGGAGGTAGTGTCATGCTAGCCGAAATAGAACGATTCGTCAACTGGGTGCGCAGGCGCAGCCCGGAAGCGCGGACGTGGAAGGACTATGGTTATGATCTGCGCTTTTTCGTCGAGGTGGTGGGGGATCGTCCACCAAAAGAAATCAACTTCAAAGACATAGACCGATTCGTTGCCAATCAAAGCGAGAAGGGATTCAAACCATCCACGATCAATCGCCGTCTGGCATCGGTGATCTCGTTGTATGGATTCCTTGCCGCAGAAGACGAAGTACTTCAGTGTCCAGTTATCGTGCGCAGGCATCATGTGCGTGAACACCAACGACTGCCGCGCCCGGTGCAGGAAGAAGATCTGAAACGCTTCTTTGCCGTCATCACAGACCCAAGGGACCGCGCCATGTTCCTGCTCATGCTGCGCTGTGGATTGCGCATCGGGGAAGTGGCGGGGTTGGTGCTGGTGGATCTGTTCATCGAAGAAGACTATCCACGTTTGGTGGTGCGTGGCAAAGGCTCGAAGGAACGCGGTGTGTATTTGTCACCGCAGGCAAAACGGTGCTTGCAGGAGTATCTGGCAGAACGTCCAGCCGTAAAGAGCGAGTTCGTGTTTCTCAGTTATCTGGAAGAAGGACTCTCCACCACCTCCATTCATAACCGGTTGTTGAAGTATCGCGATGAAACAGGTGTGCAGATCACCGCTCATCGTCTGCGTCACTCGTTTGCCAATGACATGCTCAACGCCGATGCACCCATCACGTCCATTCAGAAGCTCATGGGGCATCGTTGGATCGAGAGCACACAAACATATGTCATGGCAAACGACAGGCAGGTGTGCGAAGATTATTATGCGGCATGTGCAAAGCTGGAAGGCTGGTCTCTATGACTCCCATGCGCAGACCGCATTCGCTCGCAGAGCAGTATGATCAGACCCTACACTACACGCGCGACAAACGCCTGCCGCCTGGTCACCCTAAGCCTCAACCCACCGCCTGCTGGCACCAGGAAAACATTGCCCTGTATGAACGCTATCGCGACTGGCTGTTGGAAGGCGGAGCAAGTGAAGGAGCATCCAAGACCATCTACCTGCCTGTAGCAGGACATGTGCTGGGACTGGCATTGAAGCCTCACCCAAAGATCGATCTGGAGGAAGATTTTCAGCGCGCCCTGGAGTATGTCATCGCAAAGAAATCGAGCAAGGACTGGATCAAAGCCAGCCAGAATGGTTTGAACAAGTTCCGCCGCTTTTTGAGGCTCGAACGCGGATTGGGGGAAGAAAGCAAAGTGACGCCGTTCGACTCTGCCCGCGTCACACAAGGACTTCCTGCCTGGCTGGTGAGCGAGCTGGACCGTTACCAGCATCTCATGCAGCGGAATTGGAGAGATGCTCGCATGGAGGTGAACATCCGTCGTTTCTGGTCCGGGTATCTCAGGATGTGGCGTTTCTTGGTGGAGCAGAAACAGGTGCAGGAACTCAAAGACCTCAAGCGCCAGCATGTACTGGAGTACATCGACCAGCGTCTCGGGGAAGAGTACTCCATTACTGGAGTGAATAACGATCTGCGGAATCTGCACACCTTCCTGGTCTTTTTGCAGGAGGAGGGGTATAGCGTGCCCCACTCCCTGCTGAAGATCCCCAGCTTGAAGCAGCCCGATCCGCTGCCCAGGTATTTCACCGATGAGCAGGTGAAGAAACTGCGGGAGGAAATAGAAAGAAAGGTGCAGGAGGCGAAATTGGACAGCCATCGCAGGCTGGCATTGCTCACCCGGGCTGCCTTTTATCTACTCTGGCAAGGCGGCATGAGGGTGAGCGAAGTCGAGGAATTGCGCCTGGAAGACCTGGATTTTGCCCAAAAACGGCTCTCTGTGCGTGATGGGAAGGGCAAACAGGATCGCACAGTGTATCTCACGGAGACCACCATTCATACCTTGCAGGAATATCTGGCGGTGCGCGGAGACGGCAGTGGCGATCATGTCTTCCTGTACCGCAATGCGCCCTTGCGGAGGGATCTCATCCGTAACCAATTGAAGGCAGCCGGAGAGCGGGTGGGCGTGAAGGTGTATCCCCACCGACTGAGACATACCTGCGCCACGCAGTTACTCAATGCGGGTTGCCGCGTCACATCCATTCAACGCTTTCTGGGTCACAAGGACCTCGCCAGCACGATGGTCTATGCCCGTGCCCATGACCAGACTGTGGCAGACGATTACTTCGCCGCCATGCAACGCGTCGAGCAGCGCTTGGACATTGTTCCTGCGCCAAAAGGAGAAACCAAAAAAGATGAAGTTGTTAATGTGCTGCCAACCGCACAACTGCTGATCTGGGTGGAGCAGTTAGCCCTGCCCCAACTCTGCCAAACCGAGCGGCTGGAAATTGCTGAAAGTCTCAAACAGGCGCTGTCCGTGAACTATGCCGGTGACTTATGCCTGGCAGGGATAGCCCCGGTTTGCTTTTTCGAACCTTAACAACCTATACTGTTGCACAGCACAAGATAGTACAATGAACATACTCGTGGGAGGATAGGGCAACGCAGGAGTGCGACCCGAGCGCCCACGAGTTCCGTTGCAGGGCAGAGATGTGTGCAAGCACGCTCTGCTCTTTTCGCGTCTCTGCATCCGCAACGGAGAGAAGGCGATAAACTCGCTCTTTCGGATCATTGTGCCTCGAAGCTGTGGACCATGCTCCAGCAAGAGCAGGATTAAAGTCTATGAAACTAACTGTTTTTATTATTAATTGAAACTTTCTTTTTAATAATCGAAATCAATTCGTTCTTATCCTCAATACTATCGTGAATGTGAAAGCTTGGCGATGGAGGAAATGTGCCCAATGAATATAATCGATGAAATAAAGTTAATGAATTTTGTGTATGAACAACCCAATAGCCTATAGCGTGAAACCCTAAGTATTTTAGTTGTTTAATCTCTTTCCACGGTACAAAAAGCATATTCCATAGAAATTCCACATACAGTCCATCCTCATCTACCTTTATATCACCCCAAGTGCCCATGTAATACAAGGAGAATAAACATCCGAATATTGCACCTAAGATTGCGCGCTGAAAATCTATTTGGGAAAAATTGTACTTATCTCTAAATGTTGCGAACAATATTAATACTACGAGGGACAAGAAAAACATAAATTTCGCGAATCCCTTTGTTGCCTCAATGCCAAATGAGTATAGATAACGTTTGGGTTGTTTTGTGAACATCTTAGTTGGCTCCTAATTTATTTACAATTTTTGCCCCAGATGCAGGTAACAAGCGGAATAGAATTAGTTATATAATGGTGAGCACTTCCTTCACCGCCCAAACTGTATGACGCTGTATATGTTTGAGCGTAGTTACCGGTAACGTTTGGAGATGCGCTATGTGCATAAGTGATTTGTCCGCCTTGACCAACAGTAACATTTGCCCCATAATTTGTGGCTAACCCAGCCAAGTCACTATTATACGGAGCATCATACGCAAGTATACCCCCTACTGATCCAGCACTACCCCATCCCAGGCCTCTACCTCCACCAAAATTAAAAAATATAGTATCTTCGCCCCATTTAGGATTCTTGACCCAACTTACGCCAACGGTTCCGCAAATTATGATGAAGCAACCTGTTATATCACCTGTAAGTCCAACGACATCCAAATGACTTAACTGCCAAGGGAATATAGGGGTAAAATGTATTGGAAGCGTCCTCAGAGTATCTTGTTCCGGAATATCACATTCCGGATAATTAGGATGTTGCAAACAAAAATTAAGTTGTTTTTTGCCCTCGATTTTCTTCTTAAGAGAATTACAACCCTTGTCATCTGAGTCGCATTCGCCATCATGATCTTCATAATCATCGCTTGCTTGTGCATGTCCAGATGGGTCATTATATTTTACAGGATTGTTTGTCACATAGGAGTAGCGGTTCCAGTCTTGAGGGTTTGATGGGTCTGGTACAATGGTGTCAGGTTGGGTGAACTGGTTAATATAAGGCGAATAAAACCGAGCCTTATAGTCCATTAACCCAATGTCACTACCTAGGTCGCGTTGCCCGGTGTATGTGAAGTCGGTGGGCGAGGAGGTGGATACATCCGTGCGGAGTGCGCCGAAAGGCAGGTACCTCTGCTGGCTTAAGATCTCCACATTGCCATTGATATCCTGTTCAGCCAATACGTTTACAACTGAACCCAAGTGATCGGTCAGCAGGTATTGTAATCCTGTTCCATCTTTCATGGCAACGGTCATGCCTGCGATGGCGTAGTAGGACTTTGATCCTGTCTGCGTGAAGGTCGAGCCGTCCAGGGAACCTGTCACCTCGAAAGAGCCGCCCATGAAATAAGCCGTGAAATCCTGTGGGTTGGGATTCGCGGCGGTGAAATACGCTGTACTGACACGGACTCCATCCCCATCATAGGTGTACGTCCATGATTCAAGAGCAGTGCCTGTGGAACAGTTTCCGTTCATCTTGTGGATGGCAGAGATGCGGTTCTCGGCGTTGTAGTTTTGCTTCCAGGTCACGCCGTTCTCCACGCGGCAGGTCACACCTGCACTGCATCGCACTGCGTTCGGTGCAGTGCGATGCAAGTGTGTTGCCGTTCAGGTCGTACTCGTAGCTGTTCGTGCTTCCACCCTCGATCTCCATGGAAGTCACGGCGTGGGGCTGGATCCCCGTGTAATGATAGGTATATGCCAGCCAGGCGGCCGAATTGGTTGCCTGCGGATCGTTTACACCGGGATCGGGCAGGGTTCCGATATAGGAGAATCTTCTCGACTCGAAATCATCGAAGTAAACTGTGCCGCGCGTGCCGGTCTCGATGCCCTGTGCGCCGAGACGGACTTCGGTCACGGTGCGGGTGTCGTTATCAATAAGCCATAGCGTCTGCTTTAGGACATCATTGAGCCAGAGGGTCATGTTGCCGTCATAGAGGAGGGACTGGTAGTCAATTTCAACTGCATTCCAGTCATTGCTAATATCATACCAACTGCTCACAGTCCATACACCGCGTCATTCAAGAGCCCGGAACGGATCTGGTAACTTGTGGCGCTCTTTTGCATTTGCAAAAGGAAGACGGCTGTCCCCAGTGGCATCCCTGCCACACTGATCATTGCTTCTGTCTACTCCATCCACGCCGTTCGATCTTCAAACGATGGACGCGGCTCGTGCGCCGCAGTAAATTCAGGATAACCAATATAAAGAAACGCAAGAATATGCTGGTCTTTTTCGAAGCCTAAAAATTCCTTCACTTTCTCATCACGCGCCCATTCACCGGTA
>Ga0210377_10000536_pt1 | contig 36530 bp, 27 predicted proteins | sample PLM4_65_b1redo_FD_155480 | JGI IMG/M metagenome (GOLD analysis project Ga0210377, IMG submission 155480) | Groundwater sediment microbial communities from an aquifer in East River, Colorado, USA - PLM4_65_b1 redo | ecosystem: Environmental > Terrestrial > Soil > Riparian zone | place: USA: East... | reverse complement strand
GGGGCGTCTGAGGATGAGCGGCACGAAGAAGTACATCATCCCCCAGCCCATCGGGGTGACCCACAGGCCGACGAGGTCGTGGATGTACAGGCCGAGCAGCGGCCCGGCGGCGTTGCCGGCCACCAGGTACTGCGGGAAGAAGTTCCCCATGATGTAGGTGAGGCCCAGCCAGATGAACCCGGCCGAGAAGTACCACAGCGAGACGTACATCGACTTCTCGGTGCTCTTGACGATCGGCGTGTAGAACTGGATCCAGACCAGGATCGCGCCGACCACCACCAGCGGATCGACCCAGACCGGCGTCTCGCCCCACTCCACCGCCTGCGCCTGGCCCATCTGGAGGCCGATCCAGGTCATGGCGACGATGGCGTTCCAGGCGGCGAAGATGAGCCAGCCGAGTTTGTCGTGCGCGACGCGCTTGCCGGTGAGGCGCGGCACCGTCCAGTAGAGCATCGCCAGGAAGCCGTTGGTCAGGAACCCGAACGCGATCAGGTTGGTGTGCACCATCCGGATGCGCCCCGGGGAGAAGAGTGCGGTCTTCGGCAGGGGATAGGCCTGCAGCAGCTGCATGGCGTAGAACAGGCCGGCGAAGAGCGCCAGCGCCATCCACGTCAGCCCGAGGACGAGGTGCCACTGCACGAGACGCTTGTTGACGAGCGGACGGTCGTTCATCGCGGTGTCGTTCATCGGCGCCTCACTTCTGCCCGGCCGCGTCGGCGGCGGGCCCGTTCAGGGCGGCGGCCCTTTCGCCCAGGACGGCGTGCGCGGTGGTCACCCGCGTCCGCAGCGACTGGATGTAGGCCACCAGGTCCCACGAGTTGCGCTGCGCCAGGCCGAGCCGCTCCGACTCGCTCATCTTGTCGTAGACCAGTTCGGGGGTCGCCGGGAATTCGGCGAGCGCTGCCTGCAGCCGGTGGAACTCCTCGTCGGTGATCGCCACCTTGCGCTCGTTGAAGCCCTGCTGCGACGCGCCGGCCATGGTGTCGCCGTCGTAGGCCGGCATGATGCTGCGCAGCCCGGTGTGGAAGGTGCGGTAGATGTCCTCGGGGTCGTCGCCCCCCTTGAGCGAGCCGCGGGTGAAGTTGAGCGGCTTCTGCTCGTTCCCCCAGGCGTCGATGTACTCGGCGCGGGTGGCGCCGGCGCCTTTGCCGTCGAGGCCGTGGCACTGGCTGCACTGCATCTCGAGGTAGACGACCCGGCCGCGCGCGATCCGCGCCGGGTCCCTGAGATCGGCGGGCGCGCGCGGCACCGGCACCACGGCGCGCTGGTCCTTCTCGTCGTCCCAGCGCGGGTAGAAGGTCTTGATGTACTCGATGACCGCGAGTTTCTCGGTCTCGGGCATCAGCGGGAAGGCCGGCATGCTGACGCGCGACAGGCCGCGGGTGATGGTGCGGTAGAGATCGCTCTCGAGCGGCAGGCTGCCCGAGTCGGTCGAGCGGAACTTGAAGATGCCGCTGGTGAAGTCGCGCGGCTTGGTGATGAGGCGCGCCGCCGCCACGCCCTTGCCGTCGCCGTTCGGGCCATGACAGCCGACGCAGTACTTGAGGTAGACGCCGCGGCCGCGCTGGATCAGGCTCGCCCGCTGGTTGTAGCCGAGGTAGTCGCCGGGCGGCACCGTCTCCCAGTTGGGATAGACGAGCGGCTTCGGATCGGAAGGGGAGGGGGCCGCCGGCGCCGCCGTCGCGCCGCCGTGCAGCAGCGCCAGCAGCGCCACCCCGGCCAGGAGCGGGGCGATAGTCGCCGCCGCGCGCGGCCCTTTCATCGGCTCACCGGTTCGAAGCGGCCCCAGAACTCCCCGGCCGCCACCGTCCAGGCGAAGCAGAGGTGCGTCAGCGCCGCCACCCAGATCGGCACGAGGCGGACGATCCAGTTGCCGCCGAGGAGCATCGGCTGCAGCCACGACAGGACCAGGTAGTAGTTGAAGATCCACAGGCCGAGGCCCATGGCGGTGGCGATGGCGAACCTCCGGCCGCGCGGCGCGTCCCGGAAGAAGAGGCTCATGGTGAGGTGGAAGAGGACGCCGAACAGCGCCCCGGTGGCGAGGTACAGCATGCAGCCGATGAACAGGACCGACCCGGCCTCGGCGGTGAGCGCCGACTCGCCCATCGGGAAGGTGAGGTAGACGCGGATGAGCTTGAGCGGGTCCTCGCCGAAGAGCGGGGCGCCGATCATGTTGGCTCCCAGGCTGACGAGCGCGCCGATGCCGCCGAGCGTCATGCCGACGACGATGTGCCACAGGAGGTAGTAACCCTTGGGCGGCCAGCCCGCGTCTTCGGCCGCCGCCGGCGGCGCCTCGAGCCTGCGGATTGCCTCGAGGTGCTCGTCGATCAAGCGTCGCCGGGTTTCCGGATCCATGTCGCCTCCGCGCGTCGGTTCGGGTCGCCAATTCCCATTGTTCGTGAGAGCGTGGCGCTTCTTACCGCATCAGGGCGCGCCCGTCAAGGCCGTGGCGATGACCTGCATGGGATCTGCGAACTTCGCCATCGCGCCGCAGCACGTCAGGCGTCGACAGCCTTTCAGGAAGTGAGACCTCAGCCGGCTTCGAACCCGGGAGCGACCTTCACGGACAGAATCGTGCACTGATGGCCGTACCGTCGGAACGGGTTCCAATTGGCCCGCGGCTGCACGGATTGCGCGCCGCCACGACATAGAAGAACCCGCCACCAACGGGAGGAGTCTCCGGATCCGCGACGGTGTTGTCCGAGCCGTCGTCGCTCTCGATGCAGACGCCGGCAACGACGTAATCGGCCGGGTTCGTGGACCGGATGGTGTCGTAGGTGGGCGCCGCGAGGCTGCCGACGATGGCCGGTGCCGTCCAGCCGAGCGTGGTCTCGGGATCGATGAAGTCCAGCGAAGTCACTTCTGACGGCCGTCCCCACACATCGGAATCGCGATCGTTGCAGTCTCCCTGGCTTGGGGAGGCGCCGTCGCCGTCACCGTCCGATATCGAGGGCATGCCGTAGAACAGGTCGGCGCTCCCTTCGTCGGTCTCGAGGTGGTCCGATCGCGGGGCTCCGACGATGGCATCCTCGGCACCATCGCCATTCACGTCCCCTGCCGCCGATACCGCGAAACCGAATCGATCGTCCGCCTCCCCGTTGCCGGCACACCACGCCGGCTGCAACGCGGGTCCCCTGGCGGCTCCGGAATATAGACACGCCTGCCCCTCGAGGAGCAGGCCGCTCGCGGGGATCCCGACGAGCAGATCGGCATAGCGATCGTGGTTCGCGTCGAGCGTCGACACGGACTGGCCGAACTGGGCCTGGCCGGCCGCTCCGCACAGCAGCCAGTCCTCGTTGCCGGGATGCCCGTTCTCTCCCGGCCCCGTCGCCGAGCCGAACCAGACAAGGGCACAGCCATCGTCGAAGGTGATGTTGTATCGCGGCGCCCCGGCCACGACATCGCCGAAGCCGTCACCGTTGAGATCGCCGGATGCGACGGCCCACCCCAACCACGCGTTGCTCTGGTTGCTCTCGCATTTCCAGGCCGCGTTCGTCGTGGCCCCGTCGTTCGAAATCGATCCCGGCACTCCGAGGCCGGAGGTGCCACCGAGCCAGATGAAAGCGCCCCCTTCCGCTCCCTGGAGCGAGCCGTTCGTGTACCCCGGCGCGCCGATCAGGATGTCGGAAAAACCGTCGCCGTTGACATCCCCGGCCGTGGCGACGGCCGCCCCGAACTGCATGGATCCCTGTTGGCTTGTCGCAAGCCAGTCGGCGTTGTCGCGATTCCCTCCGCCGGCGACCAGGCCTCCCGCGCCACCGTGCCAGACAAAAACCTCACCCGATCCGGACGGGGCTCCGACGATGATGTCGGCGTAGCCATCGCCGTTGACGTCGCCCGCCGAGCCGACCGCGTACCCCATCTGGTTGCGACCGCCGCCGACACTGCCGGTGGCCACCCAGTCCGCATTGGCCAGCATGCCCGGAGCTCCAGGACCTTGCGGCGACCCGTACCAGACGAACGCCTGACCCCCACCCGTGCGCCCGGGTGCTCCGACGATCAAATCGTCGAATCCATCACCGTTCACGTCTTCAGCGCCTGCTACCGCGGCCCCGAGGTGCGCGCTCAACTGCTCCCCCTCGGCGTGCCAGTCGGGTGTGGGCGACAGACCCCAGGGCGACCCGAGAAACAGGAACACGGCCCCTTCATCCTGCAGGGCACCATCGAAGTAAGGGTTGCCGACGAGAACGTCGGCGTAGCCGTCACCGTTCACGTCACCGGCCGGCGCAAGCGCGCTGCCGTAGGCCGGGTAGCCCAGCGTTTCGGCCTGGTCGCCTTCGGTGTGCCAGACCGGGAACGGCGTCAGCGGAATCGCGGTCGCCGCTCGCAGCGAGGGCAGCGGCCCGATATTTCCGGAGAGGGCGCCGGGAGACGTCGTGTCCTGTGGCGCGCCGGTCTGCTTCATCAACTGGCGCATCTGCGTCGAGGTCACGGTGATCCCGCGCTCCTTCATGATTCCGGAGAGCACCCCCGCGGCGCCGCTCACGATCGCCGACCCGCTCGATGTACCGCTGAAATCGTCCGTGTAGTCCGCGTCCGGAGTCGGACCCTGTTGGAGAAGGCCGTACCCGGTCGAAACCACGCACTCGCCCCACCCCTGAACATCCAGGCGCGCACCGTAGGTGGAAAACGGGAGTCGCGCCCGCGCCGGCCAGCCATCGCACTCGGGTGCCGCCGCGCCCGCGCCAACCACGATCGCGCCCGAGTCCGGCCGGCCGCCCGGGAAAGGCGACCCGTAAAGTAGCGCGTTGTCCAGGTCCTGGGAACCGTTGCCCGCGGGCTCGACCACGATGACCCCCTCAGAGGTGGCCCGGACAATCGCGTCGTAGACCGCCGGCGTCCATTCGACAGCGACACACCCCAGATGGGTGACAGGGTCGCAGCCGTTCGGTCCCGGGGTCTGCTGTTCGATCAGGAGAACGTCGCCCTCGTTCAGTGCGGCACGGGCGATGTCCAGGGCATGGGCCAGATCCCATCCCGCCTCGGAGTTGTAGGAGTTGATCAGAAGAAGGCCGACGTCGGCGGCGATCCCGGTCACTCCGATGCCATTCTCATCGGCGACGATCACGCCGAGCGAGGCGGTGCCATGGTCGGCATTGATGAACGGGTCGACCGGTGTGCCGTTCCGCACCAGCGCGCCCGCGGCCTTGCTCAGGTCCTCGTGCGTCTGGTTCCAGCTGTACTCGACGTCGGCGAGCCGGACCCCGGCGCCGCGACCGCCAGGCTGCTCCCAGGCGAACAGGGCGTCGATCCCGATCGGCCGCGGCGTCAGGTAGTACTGGAGGGGTTGAAAGTCCGGGGTCGCGTCGAGGGCGCGTGCCCTCTCCCGCATCGGGTGCAGCACGGGGAGCGCCGGCGCCGGCGCCGGGAGCGGCTCGGGGTAGGCCAGCTCGACGATGTCGAGGGCATTCAGGTCCGCGATCAGAGCCTGCAGGCCCGTTTCCGGCTGCACGGTCAGTCGGTAGTAGAGGTTCAGGTCGGCCTGTTCGCGGTGCGACCGCGCCTCGATCCGCTCTTTCTCCCGATCCAGGACCTCCTCGGGGCGCCGGAAGAGCCGCTCGATTCGCATGGCGGGATGCGACGCAACCACCCGGTCGAACCCGGAGAGATCATCGTGGCCGAGACTGATGAGACGGCCTGCGCGCAGCCGCACGCGAGTCCCTTCCCGGAACTTGACGTGCAGCCTGTCGTGCGACACGCCGGCGGGCAATTCGACATGAGCGGGTTTCGCGGGGGCCACGCGTGGCCTCAAGGGGTCGCGAGGCACGGCGCCGCGCGTGTCGGCGGTTGCGACCGCGAGCGATGCGAAAAGAATGGTGGCGATCCAGATGGCCGTGGTCACGATGAGGCGCGCCGGGATCTTCATGGTTGTCTCCGGGGAATCGCGGGAGGGAATGCGGAGGAGGACTGTCGCCGCCCAGCATATGGCAGGAGGCTCCTTGCACTTGGTTGAACCCCGGGTGCCTCAGTTCTAGTGGGGAATCGGAAGGGTGTCAAGGGCCACGCGCTCGCGGCGGTAGAATGAGACTGCCATTCGTCATCCCGAGCCGCGCCGCCGTCCTCTGCGGCCCCGTGGCCGCCGGGGGGGGAGGCAGCATGGCCGAACGTCGCCGGCGCCCGCTGATCATGGCGCTTCTCCTCGCGGCGCCGCTTCTGGCGCTGGCCGCCTGGATCGTGACCGGCGGGCTGCGGCGCTCGTTTGGGCCGGCGCCGGCCGGGGCCGGCGGCGCGACTGCCACCACCACCGTGCCGCGCATCGAGGGGCTGGGCCTTCCCGAGGCCGACCTGCCGCCGGACCGCTTCTGGGAGCGGGTCAACGGCGCCGCCGACACCCTGATCGCCGGTGGCTGTCGTCGGATGCTGGCGTGGAAGACGGACGATCCGCGCGCCGAGGTCGAGATCCTGGTGTTCGAGACCACCGCGGGCGCGGCCACGTTCCTGGAGCGCGATGCGGGGGTAGGGCGCAGCAGTGGAGGGCCGGGGGACGAAGCCTCGATCGCCCCCGACTCGGTCTTCTTCCGCCGCGGTCGCCACTTTGTCCGTGTCCTCGCCGGACCGTTCGCGCCCGGCAGTTCCGCTGCCGGGCACGATGCCGCCGCGATCACGGACCTGGCACGGAACGTGGACTCCGCTCTCGTCGCGATCGGCGCGAAAGGGATTCCATGAGACGTATCTCCCCGGGCCGCGAAGAACAATCGGCGGCGGACCCCGACCGGCGGCAGATTCTGCGCCGGCTGGGGCAGGCCGGGCTGGTGCTCGGCGGCGCCGGTGTGGCCGCGGGGCTCGGTCTGTGGTCGCCGGGGCGGTTCCGCGGGCCCGGCGAAGTGGCCATCGTGCCCACCCGCTCCATTCCACCCGACCCGCGCTGGCCGGCGGGTGTCGTGGCACGCGGCGGCGGAGGGGCGCGCGGCGGCGGCCCGGGCGCGCACTCCGGCGGGGCAGTGGCAGGCGGCGTCATGCTCGAAGCCGCCGCCATCGCGGTGCTCGTCCGCGCCGCCGTCGACGGGGTGGGCGGCATCGGGCGGTTCGTGCGGCGCGGCGACACGGTCCTCGTCAAGCCGAACATGGCCTGGGACCGCACCCCCGAGCAGGGGGCCAACACCCATCCCGAGGTGCTCGCCACCGTCGTGCGCCTGTGCCGGGAGGCCGGGGCGCGGCGGGTGGTCGTCGCCGAGGTGCCGGTGCACGACGCCGCGCGCACGGCGGCACGCTCGGGTATCGAGGCGGCGGCGCGCGGCGCCGGTGCCGAGTTCATCGTCCCGCCGCATGCCGGTTTCACGATGGCGGCGATCGGCGGCGCGGTCCTCGATCGCTGGGAGGTGTTCGATCCGGCGCTCGCGGCCGATGTCCTGATCAACGTTCCGGTGGTCAAGGACCACGGTCTGAGCCGGCTCACCTGCGGCCTCAAGAACCTGTACGGTTTCCTCGGCGGCAACCGCGGCACGCTGCACCAGCGGATCCACGTTGCCATCGCCGACCTCGCGGCCGCCTTCCGCCCGGCGCTGACGGTCGTCGACGCGACGCGCGTCATGATGCGCGGCGGGCCGCAGGGTGGGCGCATCGGCGATCTGCGCCTCGAGGGCGCGGTGGCGGCCGGCGCCGACCCGGTGCTGCTCGACGCCTGGGGCGCGACGCTTCTCGGCGCCGATCCGCGCGCCATCGATCACATCGTCCTGGCGGCGGGGCGCGGGCTCGGCACCCTCGACCTCGCCGCGCTGAAGGAGATCCATGCCGGCGCCTGAGAAGCGGGCTCCCTTCTACGCGCCGCGCGCCGTGCGCATCGCCTACCAGGTGTTCTTCCTCGTCCTCTTCGCGCTGACGTTGCTGATGATGTCGGACGAGGGGGTGCATCGCTTCCCGGTGCAGTGGCTGTTCCACCTCGACCCGCTGGCGGCGCTGTCGGTGCTGCTGTCGTCGTGGGTCCTGCCGGTCGGGTTCCTGTGGGCCCTGGCGATCGTCGCGCTCACCCTGCTGTTCGGCCGCGTCTTCTGCGGCTGGCTCTGCCCGATCGGGACGCTGCACCACCTGGTGTCGTGGGCGACGCGGCGGCTGCGGCGCGGCCCGCCCGCCCAGGTCAACCGCTGGCGGCCGCACTTCCGCTGGAAGTACCTGCTGCTCGTGACGCTCCTCGCGGTCGCGGCGCTCGGCAGTCTGCAGCCGGGTCTGCTCGATCCGCTGTCGCTCGGGCTGCGCTCGTTCGCGGGCGGGCTGCTGCCGGCGGCTTCGGCGGTGGCGATGCCCGACGGCTTCCGGCCGCGTCTCTACCAGGGCGCCTGGCTGACCGGGGGGATCCTGTTGGCGCTGTTCGCCGCCAACGCCGTCGTGGCGCGCTGGTGGTGCCGGGCGCTCTGCCCGCTCGGGGCGCTGCTCGGCTTCGTCGCCCGCGCCGCGGTCTGGCGCATCCAGGTCGACCCGGATCGCTGCACGCACTGCAACCAGTGCGCCGCCGACTGCCAGGGGGCCGACGAGCCGTTCGCCAACCACCGGGTCTCCGAATGCCACGGCTGCCTGAACTGCATCGCCGTCTGCCCGGAGGGCGCCATCCGCTTCCGGGCGTTCGCGCCGGCGGCGGCGCCGGCAGGCGGCGTCGCCCTGCCGCGGCGGCAGTTCATCGGCGCCGCGGCCACCGGCGCCGCGCTCTTCCCGCTCTACCGCGCCAGCGCCGGAGCGGCGGGCTCGCTGCCGCCCGAGGCAATCCGCCCGCCGGGCGCCCTTGCCGAGAAGGAGTTCCTCGCCCGCTGCCTGCGCTGCGGCGCCTGCGGCAACGCCTGCCCGACCGGCGCCATCCAGCCGTCGTTCGCCGAGACCGGCCTCGAGGGGATCTACACGCCGATCGTCGTGCCGCGGCGCGGCTGGTGCGAGCCGTCGTGCACGCTGTGCGGCCAGGTCTGCCCGTCGGGGGCGCTGCGACCTTTGACGGCGGATGAGAAGGGGTGGTCGCGGGCCGGGGGATACGGTGTGCGCATCGGCACGGCGTTCGTCGACCGCGGCCGCTGCCTGCCGTGGGCGATGGCGACACCGTGCATCGTCTGCCAGGAGGTCTGCCCGACGGCGCCGAAGGCAATCCGCCTGGAGGAGGCGTCGGCGATCGGGCGCGACGGGCGACCGGTGGCGTTGCAGCGGCCGGTCGTCGACCCGGTGGGCTGTGTCGGCTGCGGTCTGTGCGAGGCGAAGTGCCCGGTGGTCGACCTGGCGGCGATCCGTGTGACCCGCGCCGGCGAGTCGCGCTCGCCGGCGTCGGCCTTCACGCTCGGTGCCGCGGCGCTCGTCGCGGTGATCGGGATCGGCGGCGCGGCGGCGGCGACGCCGGCGCCGGCCGGCGTGCGGCCATCGGCGCTCGCCGGCTCGTGGTATCCCGACCGCCACTCGCTGATCGCGGCCGAGGTCGATCGCCTGGTGCGCGCGACCGAGGCGGCGCCGGCACTGGCGGCGAAGCCGCTGGCGATCATCGTGCCGCACGCCGGCTGGCGCTACTCGGCGTACGCGGCCATCGCGGCCTTCCGGACGATGAAGCCGGGCGATTACGAGCGCGTCGTGATCGTGGCGCCGTCGCACCACGCCTTCTTCGACGGCTTCTCGGTGCCCGACGCGACCGCGTTCCGCACGCCGGCGGGTGACGTGCCGATCTGCCGGGACGTCATGAAGAAGCTGCGCGACGGTGTCCTGGTCAAGACCGTCGCCGGAACGCACGAACCGGAACACAGCATCGAGATCGAGCTGCCGTTCCTGCAGGAGCGCCTCGGGGAGTTCTGCCTCGTACCGATCCTCGCCGGCCGCACCGACGCCGCCGGGCAGGCGGAGATCGCCGCGCGCCTGGCGCGCCTCGACGACGGGCGGACGCTGTTCGTCTTCTCGAGCGACTTCACCCACTACGGCCCGCGCTACTCGTACACGCCGTTCGGTCCGGTCGCCGCCGCCGCGCGCGGCGCGATCCGCGATCTCGACGAGCGCGCGATGACGCTGATTGCCGCCCAGAACGCCGCCGGCTTCCGCGCCTTCCTCGACGAGACCTCCGACACCATCTGCGGGCGCGAGCCGATCAAGGTGCTGCTCGAGATGCTGCCGCGCATCGCCCCGAAGGCGAAGGGGGTGCGGCTGGCGTACTACAGCTCCGCCGATCTGCCGGGCGCCGCCGACGACGGCGCGGTGTCGTACGTGGCGATGGCCTTCGTGGACGGCGCGGCGGGGCGGGGCAAATCGGACGCCGCCCCGGTGCCGCCGCTCGGGGCGCCCGCGCCGGCGTCGCCGGTCGCGCCCGACGCCGCGCCGCTGCCGGGGGATGTCGGGTCGAGCCTGCTGCGCCTGGCGCGGGCGACGGTGCGCACGGAACTGCTCGGCACCGACGACGTGACCGCGGCGCTGCGTGATCTGCCTCCCAACGCGCGCGCCGCGCTGGTCCGCCTGCAGGCGACCTTCGTCACCCTGCGCCGCAAGGAGCCGGCGACGGCGTCCCCTTCGGAGCGGCTGCGCGGCTGCATCGGCCAGGTATCCCCGTCGTATCCGCTGCCGGAGTCGGTCGTGGTGTCGGCCGCCGGCGCCGCCCTGAACGACCCGCGCTTCCCGCCGGTGAAGGCCGCGGAGCTCCCCGGTCTCGAGGTCGAGCTGACGGTGCTGTCGCCGCCGCGGCCGATCGCATCGTGGCGCGACATCGTCCTGGGACGGCATGGCATCGTGATCGCGAAGGGGGGACGGCGGGCGGTCTTCCTGCCCGAGGTGCCGGTGCAGGAGGAGTGGACGCTCGAGGAGACGCTGGCGCACCTGGCGCGCAAGGCGGGGCTGCCCGCGGATGCCTGGCGCGAGGGGGCCGAGTTCCAGGTGTTCGAGGCCCAGGTGTTCGAGGAGGCGCGATGAAGGACTGCGATCGCGATCGACGGCGGCTGCTGAGGCTCCTGGTGGCGGCACCCGCCGCGGCCGCGGCGGCGGTCGGGGCGGCGGCGGTCGGGGCGGCGCGGGCGGCCGGCAAGTCCGGCGCGGCCGGCGCAGCCGCGATCCCGGGTCCCGCCCCATCGCCGCGATCGGCACCGGCGCGCGCGGTCGTGGCGCGCGGCCGGCGCGATGGCCTGCTGGACGAAAGCGGGGCGATCGACCGCGCGCGTCTCGACGACCTGCTCGGTGCCGTGGTGGCGCGCGCCGCGGCCACGGCGACGCCGGTCGCCGCGATGAAGCGGCTGTTCCGGCCGTCCGACGTCGTCGGGCTCAAGGTCAACGCGCTCGCCGGGGGCGGGCCGGCGCCGACACCGGCTCTGGTCGGGCGGCTGTGCGACTGGCTGCAGGAGGCCGGCGTGCCGGCGCGCAACATCGTGGTCTTCGATCGCACCGATCGCGAATTGACCGGCGCCGGGTTCACCATCAACCGCGGCCCGACCGGCGTGCGCTGCTTCGGCACCAACCAGGAGTACGACTGGACGCCGCGCGAGTGGGGGCCGGGCGGTTCGTGCTTCGCGAAGATCCTCGTCGACGACATCACCGCGCTCATCAACGTCGGCGCGCTGAAGGATCACGACCTCGCGGGTGTCTCGGTCGGGCTGAAGAACTGGTACGGCGTCATCCACAATCCGAACAAGCACCACGACGACGGCTGCCAGCCGTTCATCCCGCACCTGGCGGCCTACCCGCTGATCGGCGACCGGCTGCGTCTTACCGTCATCGATGGCACCCGCGCCCAGTGCCACGGCGGCCCGGCGCGCAGCCCGCGCTGGATCTGGCCGTGGCAGGGGGTGATCGCCTCGACCGACCCGGTGGCGGTGGACGCCGTCGGCTGGGCGATGATCGAGACGCGCCGCCGCGAGGTCGGCCTGCCGTCGCTGGCGGCGAGCAAGCGCGAGCCGCGCTACATCGCCACGGCGGCGAGCCTCGGTCTCGGTGTCGCCGACATGAAGAAAATCGCCATCGAGGAGATCTGATGGACCGGGTGACCTGATGGACGCGGCGCGGCGGGACGTGCTGCGGGCGCTCATGGCCTCGGGCTGCGCCGCCGGCCTCGGCGGCGTGACCGGCCTCGGGGCGCTGGGCAGTCCGTGCCCGGTGTTCGCTCAGGACGAGGCGGTCGGCCCGGCGATCGCCGCCCCGGGCACCAGCGACCTGCCTTTGACGCCGGCGCGCTGGTGGAAGGCGCTCGACGAGGGGCGGGTGGAGTGCGGTCTGTGCCCGAAAAAGTGTCGCGTCGCCGATCTCGAGCGCGGCGCCTGCGGCGTGCGTGAGAACCGCGGCGGGAAGTACTTCACGCTCGTGCACTCGCGCCCCTGCTCGCTGAACCTCGACCCGATCGAGAAGAAGCCGCTCTACCACGTGCTGCCGGGGACGGCGTCGCTGTCGCTCGCCACACCCGGCTGCAACCTGCAGTGCCGCTTCTGCCAGAACTGGGAGATCGCCCAGGCACGCCCCGAGCAGGTGCCGACCTTCGTGCTGACGCCGGCGCAGGCCGCGGCGCTGGCGGTGCAGCGCCGCGCCCCGACCATCGCCTGCACCTACACCGAGCCGGTGGTGTACGCCGAGTATGTCCACGACATCGCCGTCGCCGCGCGCAAGGCGAACGTGCGCACGGTGATGGTCTCGAACGGCGCCATCATGGAAGAGCCGCTCGACGATCTCATGGGCGTCCTGGCGGCGGTGAAGATCGATCTCAAGGCCTACACCGAGAAGTTCTACAAGGAAGTCTGCGGCGGCGAGCTGAAGCCGGTGCTCGATACGCTGCGGCGGCTGAAGAAGAAGGGGATGTGGATCGAGATTGTCGTCCTGGTCATCCCGACGCTCAACGACGGCGAGGAGGAGGCGCGCGGGCTGGCGCGCTTCGTGCGCGGCGACCTCGGCCCCGAGGTGCCGGTGCACTTCACCCGCTTCCATCCCGCCTACCGGATCCAGAACCTGCCGCGCACCCCGGTCGCGACGCTCGAGCGTGCCCGTGACATCGCCATGGCCGAGGGGCTGCAGTTCGTCTACGTCGGCAACGTCGCCGGCCACCCCGGGAACCACACCTACTGCCCCGGCTGCGGCGAGATGCTGATCCGCCGCGTCGGCCTCGCGGTCACCGACATCCGCCTCACGGCCGGCCGCTGCCCGAAGTGCCGCCGGGCGATTCCGGGGATCTGGTCCGTCGCGTAACCAGCAGCACGCCGGCGAATGCGACCCCCTGCAGCGCGGCGAGAAGCCACGCCGTCCCCGCCAGGCCGAGCACCGGCACCAGCACCACGCCGGCCGCGAGCGCCGCCAGCGCGGCGCCGGCGTGGTCGGCCGCCTCGAGGTCGGCGGCGGTCGCGCGCGGGTCGGGGCGCGCCGCCAGCAGCACACCGGCGGCGGCCGGGAACAGCGCCCCGGTCACCAGCCCGCCGGCGAGAAGCAGGAGGCCGTGCAGGAGATCGGCCGCGAGGCCCGACGCGGTCCGCAGGCCGGGAATGGCGCCGCCAAGCGCCATCGGAACGACCAGCGCGAACAGGAACGCCGCGCCGGCGGCGCCCGCGAGACTGCGGTGCGCGGGCGCCGCGGCGCTCTGCGCGGCGCGCGTCGTGGCGAGGCCGCCGATCGCGAGACCGAGCATGAACAGCGCCGTGAGCAGGCCGATGCGGCCGTAGAGCGCGCCGGCGCGCGCCTGGTACGAGAAGAGGATCAGGAGGCTCCAGGTCATCCCGCAGGCGCCGGTGACGACGACGGCGTGGGTGGTGGCGAGCGTCGCGGCCCGTGGCCGGCGGCGGCGCGCGCCGATCGCGGCGAGCACCAGGAGCGACGGCACCAGGGCGGCCACCGCGATCGCCGCGGGGGACAGGCGCGCCAGCCCGGCCACCAGGCGCGCCGGCGCGCCGCCGCGATCCGGCGCGCCCGATGCCGCCAGGCTCTGGCGTCGCGCCAGGGCGTGCAGGAACGACACCGGTCGTATGTCGCGGCTCGCCGGCACGCGCGCCGCCGCCAGCGCGACGGCCGCCTCGACGTCGGCGACACGCGCCGGGGGGAACAGGGTGGCGAAGACCTCCGGCGCGAACAGATCCGAGACGACACCGCTGCGGCGATAACGGTCGGCGAGCACCGCGGGGTCGAGCGTCACCGCCGCGACATCGGTGCCGGCGACGAGGAGACTGTCCGGGCCCGGGGTGGCGCGCACGATCGGGAAGGCGGTGCGCAGGGCGCCGGCGATCGACCCCGCCAGCGCCAGCGTCTCGCCGGTAAGGACGTTCGGCGCCGTCTCGAGGTTGACGATGAGCGTGCCGTCGGCCGCCAGGCGCGCGGCGGCGAGACGATAGAACTCAGCCGTCGTGAGCCGCGCCAGCAGCAGCGTCACCGGCGGCGGCTCGAGGATCAGCATCAGATCGTAGGCCGGCGCCGGGCCACCCGCGCCGCCGGGCGGCCGCGCCAGGAAGCGGCGCGGGTCGTCGGCGACCAGGCGCACGCGCGGGTCATCGAGGGCGCGGCGATCCTCGGGCGGCAGGAAGCGGCGCAGGAACGACAGCGCCTCCGGGTCGGCCACCACGACGTCGATCCGCTCGACCGGATGCGCCAGCATGAAGCGCAGCGTGCCGCCGACTCCGCCATCCACGAGCAGCACCGTCCGCGGCCGGGGGGTGAGGCTCATTAAGATATGCGCCTGCGCCTCGTGCTCGGCCGGGTCGGGGAAGGAGCCGGCGTACTGCCCGCCGGCGTACAGATGTTGCGTCGCCCCGCCGGCGATCATCAGATGCTGCGTCGGCGTGTCATCCCACGCGAGCAGCGGCACCCCGGGCACGATGCCGGCGAATCGCAGGCGCGCCGTCGCCTCCTCGGCGCGGCTGCCGAGCGGCGAGACCGCGAAGGCCGCGAGGGCCAGCGCCAGCGCCGGCAGCAGGATCGACCCGGGCACGACACGCGCCCGCGCCGCCGCCGACCCGAGCGCCACCATCAGCGCCGCCGCCAGCGCCAGGCCGCGCAACCCGCCGATGTGCGGCACGATGACGAAGGTCACCAGGATCCCGGCGGCCAGCGCGCCGAGCGACTCGAGGACATAGAGCCGCGCCAGGCCGCGCCCCGGCTGCCAGCCGGCGCGCGGCGCCGTCGCCGCCAGCGCCGTGAACAGGAACCCGACGAGGAAGCCGGGGATGGCGAGGACCGCCGTAGCGAGGAGGGTGGCGCTCCCCATCGACAGCAGCTCGCCCGGCGGCGGCGCGAGCAGCCAGCGCCCGACGCGGGCGCGCGCGACGCCGGCGCTGCCGGCGACGGCGAGGAGGGCGACGGCTGCGGTCGCCCAGGCCTCCGGGCGCCGGCGGACCACGAAGCGCGCCATGAGGGCGCCGGCGGTGATCCCCGCGAGCCAGGCGGCCATGCCGAGGGCGATCGCGGTCTCGTCCCCCTGCAGCGAAACGATGAGCTCGCGCAGGAGCACGACCTGCACCGCCAGCGCCAGGCCGCCGGCGGCGACGAACAGCGCGCCGAGAGCGGCGCGTTGCGTCGCGGCGGGTCCGACGGCCGAGGGTGTCGCCATGTGGAGGATGCTCCCGGTGGCAGTCTATCGCGGTCGCCATGGCGAGGGGGTGCCCATGGTGGTGTGCCGGGGCGCTGGGGCGCCGGGGCGCCGGGGGGGGATCCGACGGCCCGCGGCGCCCTCCGGGTGTAGAATGCAGGCCTTTCCCGGGAGGGGTGAGCATGACCGAACGACAGGCCCGCGTCGAGCCGAAGCGCGCTTCGAGCCTGGGGCACATGCCCAAGAAGGCGCGCTGGGAGTTCGACGAGTCGGTCGCCGACGTCTTCGACGACATGCTGCGCCGCTCGATCCCGCAGTACGAGGTGATGCGGGCGGCGGTGAACGAGATCGCCCGCCGCTTGGCCAAGCCCGGGACCGACATCATCGACCTCGGCTGCTCGCGCGGCGAGACGCTGGCGCCGCTGATCAAGGAGTTCGGCGACCGTTGCCATTACGTCGCCTGCGATGTCAGCCAGCCGATGCTCGAGGTCTGCCGCGAGCGCTACAGCGACCTGATCAAGGCGGGGGTCGTCGATGTGCGCGAGTGCGATCTGCGGCGCGATTTCCCGCCCGGCCGCGCCTCGGTCATCCTGTCGGTGTTGACGCTGCAGTTCACCCCCATCGAGTACCGCCGCCGGATCATCGAGGCGGCGCGCGCCCAGATCGTCGACGGCGGCGCCTTCATCCTGGTCGAGAAGGTCTTCGGCCGATCGGCCTCCCTCGACCGCATGCTCGAAGAGGTCTACCTGAAGTTCAAGGCCGACAACGGCTACTCCGAGGAAGAGATCGCCCGCAAGAAGCTCAGCCTCGAGGGCGTGCTGGTGCCGCTCGACGCCGGCCAGAACTACACGATGCTGAAGGAATCGGGTTTCCGCAGCGTCGAGTGCTTCTGGCGCTGGATGAACTTCGCTGCCTGGGTGGCCGTCACTTAGGAGCGGGTTGATCATGTGGCGTCGTCTGCTCGAACGGTGCGGGCCGTTCCTCTACCGCCACCGCACGTTTCTTCTCCCGGGACTCCTGCTCCTCATGATGGCCGGGTTCAAGCCGCTCGTGCCGCGCGGCAGCGCGCGGCTCGACAGCCTGATCGATCTCGCCGGCCTGATGGTCGCGCTGGTCGGCCAGGGCCTGCGGGCGGCGGTGATCGGCTACGTCTACATCCGCCGCGGCGGCAAGGACGGCAAGGCCTACGCCGACGACCTGGTGACCGGGGGCCTGTTCGCCCACGCGCGCAACCCGCTCTACGTCGGCAACCTGCTCATCCTCTTCGGCCTGCTCATCATGTTCAACAGCCCGGCGGCCTATCTCGTCGCCGTGCCGCTGCTGCTCTTCTTCTATGCCGCGATCGTGGCATCGGAAGAAGCGTACCTGCGGGGCAAGTTCGGCGCCGCGTTCGACGACTACTGCCGCCGCTCCCCGAGGTGGATCCCCGACTTCCGCGGCCTGGGTGAGTCGATCGCCGGGATGTGCTTCAACTGGCCGCGCCTGGTGCGCAAGGAATACGGCAGCGCCTTCGCCTGGATCGCCGCCGCGATCCTCCTGCGCATCTGGGAGGTGCGCACGTTGCCGGCGTATGCGGGCGTGCGGCCGTACCTGGCCTGGTACGCGGTGCCTCTGGGACTCGCCATCGCCCTCTGGGCGGTCGCGCGATTCATGAAGAAGAAACGCATGCTGACCGATCGGCCGGCTTTCTCGGCCACGCGAGGATGACCATGGACCGGGAATCCGAGAAATCACTGACGCCTTTGCGCGAGCGCATCGATGGCATCAACCGCGAGATCCTCGACCGCCTGCAGGAGCGCGCCAGGCTCGTGCTCGAAATCGCCGAGGTCAAGCGCGTCAAGGGTCTCGAGGGGCACGACCCCGGGCGCGAGGACCAGATGCTCGAGGATCTCGTGTCGAGGGCCAGCGGCCCGTTCGGCCCCACCGAGCTGCGCGGCATCTTCCGGACCATCTTCCGCGCCTCGCTCGAGATCCAGGAGCGCGAGCGCTGGGAAGGGCTGCGGGTGAAGCGCAAGGACCTGCTGCCACCCGGCGGGGTGAAGGTCGGGAATGTCGCCGTCGGCGGTGGCGAGACGGTGCTGTTCGCCGGCCCCTGCTCGGCCGAGAGCGCCGAGCAGATGGAGCGCGTCACCGCGTACCTGTCGCGCTACCGCGGGGCGATGGTCCTGCGCGCCGGCGCCTACAAGCCGCGCACCAACCCCTACTCGTTCCAGGGGCTGCGCGAGGAGGGGCTCGTCCTGCTGCGCGACGCCGCGCAGCGGCATGCGCTGCCGTCCGTGACCGAGGTCCTCGACGCCGCCAGCCTCGACCTGGTGGCGGCGCACGCCGACATGCTCCAGGTCGGCGCCCGCAACATGTACAACACCGAGCTGCTCAAGGCGCTCGGCCGCATCGGCAAGCCGGTGCTTCTCAAGCGCGGCTTCATGGCCACCATCGAAGAGCTGCTGCTCGCCGCCGAGTACATCGTCACCGCCGGCAACTCCCAGGTCGTCCTGTGCGAGCGCGGCATCCGCACCTTCGAGCGCGCCACCCGCAACACCCTCGACATCTCGGCGGTGGCGCTGCTCAAGCGCGAGACAGCCCTGCCGGTGATTGTCGACCTGAGCCACGCGCTCGGCCGGCGCGACATCATCCTGCCCTGCGGCCGCGCCGCCATCGCCGCCGGCGCCGACGGACTGATGGTCGAGGTCCACCCCGATCCCGACAAGGCGCTCTCGGACGGCTTCCAGCAGCTCGACCTCGACGCGTTCGGGACGCTGATGGAAGGCCTGGGCCTGGCCCCGGCCCCGGCCGACGATCGGGTCGTCGAGGGCGCCATCGACACGGTGCTCAAGTCGCCGCGGCCGCCGCGGATCACTCCGACCAGCGGGCGATGAACAGGTTGGTGTCGCGCGCCGACGGGTCGGCGCGGTTCGACGCCCACACCAGCCAGCGGCCGTCGGGGCTGAACATCGGGAAGCCGTCGAAGCCCGGCGCCGTCGAGACCTGCTCCGATTCACCGCCGCGTGCGCCGACCATGAAGAGATTGAACTCGCGGCCGCCCTGCGCGCCGGCGTTCGACGCGTAGATCACCCGCCGGCCGTCGGGCGTGAAGTAGGGGCAGAAGTTGGCGGCGCCGTTGGCGGTCAGCTGGCGGCGATCGCTGCCGTCGGCCTTCATCGCGAATATCTCGAGCGCCGTCGGCCGGATGAACCCCTGCTTCAGGAGGGCGCGGTACTCGTCGAGCGCCGCGCCCCGGGGGCGGCTGGCGCGCCAGACGATCTCGGAGCAATCGGCGCTGAAGAACGCGCCGCCGTCGTATCCCTCCTCGGTGGTCAGCCGGCGCACGTCGCCCGCCTCGTCCATGAGATAGAGGTCGAGATCGCCGTCGCGCACCGAGGTGAAGACCATCCGGCCGCCGCGGTGGCACCAGGTCGCCTCGGCGTCGTAGCCCGGTGTCGTGGTCATGCGGCGGGGGAGGGAGCCGTCCGGGTATCCGTCGGAACCTAGCCGCTGCTCGTAGATGTCGTAGGAGTCGTACAGCGCCCAGATGTATCCCTTGGAATAGTCGGGCGGCGGCGGGCAGGACTCCGAGCCTCCCTCGGTCGAGGCGTAGACGATGCGGTCGGCCTCGGGCCAGTCGTAGTCGCCGCAGGTGGTCCGTCCCCGGCCGCTCGATGCCGGCCGCACGTCGCCCGTGGCGAGGTCGAGGACGTACTCGCGGTCGCAGCCGGCGCCGGGGACGGTGGCCTGGAAGATGAGACGCCGGCCATCGGGGCTGAAATAGGCCTCGGCATTCTCGCCGCCGAAGGTCAGCTGGCGGATCTCCATCAGGTGCGACTCGCCGTCGAAGGTCTTCGCGAACGGCTTGCCGGCGCCGACCACGAAATCGGCGCCCGGCCGGCCGTCGTAGAACGCGGCTGCCACCGATGCGGGGGCCGATGCGCCGTGCGATGCGCCGGGAGCGGCCGCCGCCTTCGCGGCTGCGGCCGCTCCCGGCTCCTGGCTCATCTTCGCCCGGTCGCCGAGGGTGGCGCGCAGCGTCAGCCGCTGGCCGTCGCGCACCACGACGACGTCGATGGTGTCCTCGGGCCTGTGATCCTGCAGCGCGAAGGTCATGTCGTAGAGGTTCTCGATGCGTGTCCCCGCCATCGCCACGATCCGGTCGCCGCCGCGGATGCCGGCGCGGTCGGCGGGGCCGCCGGGGCGCACGTCGGCGAGCAGCACACCCCCCTCGCTCGATTCCATCGCCCGGTAGTCGGGGACCGTCCCGAGGTAGGCGCCATAGCCGCGGCTGTCGCCGCCGAACAGCGGCCCCGAGGTCGAGCGCGCGTACGTCAGCCGCGCCGGGCGCAGCGCCAGGTCGGAGGCCAGGGACGTCCCGAACAGCGCCACCCGCGCGGCGCCGTGCGCGTCGACCGTCGCGGCATCGTCGTCGGGGGTGTGGTACTGCTCGTGCGCGCCGGTGAACAGGTGCAGCACCGGCACCATCGAGGCGTAGAACGACGTCTGATCCGACGGGCCATAGCCGTCGCCGCGCCCGGTGACACGGATCCCCGCCACCTCGCCGGCGGCGCGGGCGATGCTGTCGGCCCACTCCGGCGCCGACTCCGAGCCGAGCGCGAGCAGCGTGTCGTCGCGCAGCCGGCCGACCATGTCGAGGTTGATCATCGCGGCGACGTGGTCGATGGCGACCGGCGGCTTCTTCACGAACTCGGAGGATCCGGCCAGCCCGATCTCCTCGCCTGAGAACAGGGCGATCACGACGGCGCGGTGGTCCGGCACGCCCGCGAGCCGCTGCCGCAGTTGCCCGCCGATGGCGAGCGCGGTCGCGACACCGGAGGCGTTGTCGTCGGCGCCGTTGTGGATGGCGTTGTCGTTCGGTCGCATCGAGCGCTCGCCACCCATGCCCAGGTGGTCGTAATGCGCCCCGACGACGATCGCCTCCGATGCGTAGGCGCCCCGGCCGGGAATGATGCCGGCAAGGTTCTCGGTCGGGGTGAAGATCGCCTCGAGCGCGACCCGGCCGGAGACGCGAACGCCCGGCACGGGCGCCGACCGCGGCCGCAGGTCGCGGTCGACATCCTTCTGGAAGGCCGCGAGATCGATGCCGGCCTTCGCCAGCCATCCCTGCGCGACGGAGGTCTTCACCTGCGCGACCGGCAGCCCGGCCGGGCTCTCGGGGCCGTCGTTCTTGAGCGCCGGGATCTTGTCGTTCCCCTCGTCCTGCGGCGGGCCGGTGACGAAGAGGACGGCGACCGCGCCGCGCTCGCGCGCCAGCAGCACCTTGCGGCGCTGCGCCGACCAGCGGCTCGGCCGCCGGCCGTCGAAGGGCGAGCCGTCGTCGCGCTCCTGCGGCTCGTAGCGCAGCATCAGCACGACCTTGCCGGCGAGATCGAGCCCCTCCAGCTCGCGGTAGCCGATCTCCGGGGCGTCGATGCCGTAGCCGGCGAACACCAGGTCGCCCGCGAACGCGCCGGCGCTCGAGAAGCCGAGCGGCGTCCAGTCGTCCGCGGCGACGCCGTCGAGACGGTTGCCCTCCTCGAGCCGCACCCCGGTCTTGACCTGGAACGGCTGCCGGTACGAACCGCCGAAGGCCGGCTCGAGCCCGATGGCGCGGAGGCGGCCCTCGATCCAGGTGGCCGCCCTGCCGATGCCGGCGCTGCCGAGACCGCGCCCCTCCATATCGTCGGCGGCGAGGGTGTCGACCCCCTTGCGGATCTCCTTCTCGAGGGGACGCAGGGCGCGATCGGCGTCGGCCGCGGTGGCCGCGACGACCCCCGCGGTGACGAGGGCCGCGGCGGCGACGGCGGCGGCGACGGCGGCGGCGATGACGCCGGCGGGGCGCGCGATCAACCCTGCGGCGCCATGGCGGCGAGCGACTCGCGGATCGTCGGGCGCTTGCCGGCCTCGACGTCGCGCCGCCGGATCTGGTGGAAGGTGGTCAGCACGGAGTTGGCGCGCGCCAGCGCCGCCACCCGTTCGGTGAAGGCCGCGAGGCGCTGCCCGGGCACGGCGTACAGCGCCACATCGGGCGTCAGAACGTCGAGGTAGGCCCGCGCCCCGCAGCAGCCGAGGCTCAAGGCGGTGCGACCGCTGTTGATCGCCTGCGGCACGACGGCGCAGGCCGGCCGGCCCATCGCCGGCGGCAGGCCGCCTTCGATCTGCTGCGACGCCTCCGAGAGGATGAGCGTCTGGTCGGCCTGGACGAAGAGCAGCACGACGTCGGGCGGCAGCGGCACCTCGGCGAGCGGGCCGTAGACGACGTGCCGGGCGCGCTTCGCCAGCACCGGGATGAGCGGCAGGTCCTGCTCGCGCACGTAGCCGAGATCGGCGAACACCTTGAGCGCCGCGCCCCGTTCCTTCTCGTGCGCCGGCGTCGCCTCAAGGTTGTGGGTGTAGGTGCCGATGGCGCACAGATCATGGTCGGCGGGCACGGTCGCGAAGACGCCGGTCGCCGCCTTCTGCCAGAAGAGGCAGCCGGCGGGGGCGCGCCCCTCCCAGCGGCGCACGCCGTCGGGGACCGTGTCGGTGAAGCAGACCGCCACGGGCGGCTGAGCAAGGTGCAGCGATTCGGTCAACGTGGCCGCGATGGCGGCGGAGATTTGAGTCATGGCGCTCCTCGAAAGGGGCATCAGGGTAGCGTGTCGCCCCCGCCGGTGCAACCGGGCAGGTCCGCCCGGTGGCGGTCCCTTCGATCTCTATAACGGTGACCGTAAACGGTCCCCGTGTATACTCGCGGACCATGCAGGACCCAGTGTCGCGCGAGATTATCCTGGCCTTCTGGAAGCTGCACATCCTGCACCACGCGCAGGAGCGCCCGGTCTACGGTCAATGGCTGCTGGAGGAACTCCGCCGGCACGGGTTCCATGTCAGCCCGGGCACGCTCTACCCTCTCCTGGCCCGGATGGTGCGGGAGGGATGCCTGCGTCCCGCGGGCCGGCCCACGAAGGCCGCCTCTCCGAAGGCGCGTCGCGACTACGTGCTCACGCGTCGGGGCGCGGCTGTGCTCGAGGGGCTGCGCCGCCAGGTCGAAGAACTTCACCGGGAGGTCGTGGTCGAGGCCGGAGGCCGGCGCGCCACACGGGCGACTTGATGGAAGGAGACCCCATGTCAGACTCAGGACAGTGTCCCGATGCCCCGAATGATCTCCGTCGCGCCTTGATCGCCACCGCCGCCGCCGGGCTCGCCGGCGTCATCGCCGGGTGCAGGAGCGGCGAGAGCGGCGGTGACGAGGCCGAAGTGTCGCCGCCCGAGGACCTGATGCGGGAGCATGGCGTGCTCTCCCGGATCCTCCTCGTCTACGAGGAGGGCATCCAGCGTCTCCAGTCGGCGCCGAAGGACCTGCCCCCGCCGGCGATCAGGGCCGCCGCCGACATCGTCCGCCGCTTCGTGGAGGAGTATCACGAGAGGCTCGAGGAGACCCATCTCTTCCCGCGCTTCGAGAAGGCCGGGCGGCTGACCGAATTGGTGGCGACGCTCCGGGCGCAGCATCGGAGCGGGCGGCGCATGACGGACGACATCCGCCGCCTGGCGTCCGACACGGGGCTCGCTGAGAGCGTCAACCGGGAGGCGCTCGCCGACGCGCTCCGTCGGTTCATCCGCATGTACCGTCCCCACGCCGCGCGTGAGGACACGGTCCTGTTCCCGGCGCTGCGGCGGATCGTCACGGCGCACGAATTCGGCGCGCTCGGCGAGGAGTTCGAACGCCGGGAACACGAGATCTTCGGCGACGAAGGGTTCGAGCGCATCGTGGACGAGGTCGCGGGTCTCGAGCGCCAGCTCGGGATCGACGATCTCAACCGGGTCACGGCGTGAGCACCGTTCCGTGTCCAATCCGAAAGAAGGAATGACGACGATGTGGCAACGGCTCCTGCGCAGCGCGGCGCCGTCCTCCGTGGCCTTGATCCGCCTGATGGTCGGGGCCGTCTTCCTGTCGGAGGGAATGCAGAAGTTCCTGTTCCCGGATCAGCTGGGGGCCGGCCGGTTCCTGAAGATCGGCCTGCCATACCCCGGTTTCCTGGGGCCGTTCGTCGGCGGCTTCGAGATCGCCTGCGGGACGCTCCTGCTCGTCGGGCTCGGGACCCGCCTGGCCGCCGTTCCGCTGCTCATCATCATGAGCGTGGCGCTGGTCACGACGAAGTGGCCGATCCTCGTCGACCAGGGATTCTGGGCCATGGCCCACGAGGCGCGCACCGACTGGTCGATGTTCCTGGGAGCACTCTTCCTGCTCATTGTCGGCGCGGGTCGATGGTCACTGGACGCGCGCCTCGTGCGCCACCCTGCGCCTCCGCCGGCCACCGGACGCTGAGGCCCGGCCCACGGTGCGTTCTTCCGGAGAAATGACACCTTCGCCCTCACAGCACCCCACCGACCGGGCCAGCCTCAGCCAGCTGGCCGCGGTGTTCGCGCGGCTCGGGTCCGTCTCATTCGGAGGTCCGGCGGCTCACACGGCCCTGATGCACGATGAGATCGTGCGGCGCCGGGGCTGGTTGACGGAGCAGGAGTTCCTCGACCTCATCGCCGCGACCAACCTGATCCCCGGGCCGAACTCGACCGAGATGGCGATCCACATCGGATATGCACAGGCCGGCTGGCCCGGGCTGCTCGTCGCGGGTGCCTGTTTCATCGCGCCCGCAACCCTCATTGTCGCCGGGCTCGCGTGGGCCTACGTGCGCTTCGGCACCCTGCCGGCGGCGCAGGGGATGCTCCATGGGATCACGCCCGTGGTCATCGCGATCATCGCGCAGGCGCTCTGGGGTCTGGCGCGGACGGCGGTGAAGTCACGATGGCTCGGCCTTCTTGGCCTGGCCGCGGCGGCGGCGGCGGGGTGGGGTGTCAGCGAGATCGCGGTGCTCGCCGCGGGAGGGGCGGTCGCCGGACTCGCGCATGCGCTCGCGCGTCGTGGCCGTGGAGCGTGGTCGCCGGGCTGGCTGGCGCTCGTGTCGCTGCCCGAGACCGGCGCGAGGCTCCCCGCGGGGTCCGCCCGGGCCGGCATGGTTGCCGTGGGCGCGGCTGCGGCGGGAGCGGCCCCGCTCGCCCTGGGGACGCTGTTCGGCGTGTTCGTGAAAGCGGGCGCCCTCCTGTTTGGGAGCGGCTACGTGCTCCTGGCCTTCCTGCGGGCCGATCTCGTGAGTCGGCTCGGCTGGCTGACGGAGCGGCAGCTCCTCGACGCCATCGCCGTGGGCCAGATGACGCCGGGGCCGCTCTTCACGACGGCGACGTTCATCGGATATGTCCTCGGCGGCGGCGCGGGTGCCGTGGTCGCGACCTGCGGGATCTTCCTCCCCGCCTTCGTCTACGTCGCCGTCAGCGCGCCCTTCATCCCCGGACTGCGCCGGTCGGCTCTCGCGGGCGCGGTGCTCGACGGCGTGACCGTCGCCTCGCTGGCGCTGATGGCATTCGTGACCTGGCAGCTCGGGCGGGCGTCGCTGGTCGATCCACTGACGCTGGCGATCGCCGCGACCGCGGTCGTTTTCCTGCTCGCGACGCGTCTCAACTCCGCCTGGTTGATCCTGGGTGGGGCGATCATCGGGGTGGTCGCGATCGGCTGACGGACGTTCAATCCCGGGGGGCGATCCCCGCGGCCTATCCGCGTTGCTGGGAGGGTCGCGGGGCGGCCCGGAGCGACTCGAAGAACGCCAGCGCCTGCTTCGGCTTCATCCCCTCGTGCACCACCTTGCGCACCGCCTGGATCATCGCCGCCGGCGCCTCCGACTGGAAGATGTTGCGCCCCATGTCGACACCGGCCGCGCCCTCGGCGATGGCGTTGGCGGCCATCGTCAGCGCGTCGATCTCCGTCAGCTTCTTGCCGCCCGCCATGACGATCGGCACGGGACAGGCGGCGGTCACTGTGTCGAAGCCGTCGGCGACGTAGTAGGTCTTCACGATGTGCGCCCCGAGCTCGGCGCAGATACGGGTGGCGAGGCGGAAGTACCTGGCGTCGCGCACCATCTCCTTGCCGACCGCGGTCACCGCCATCACCGGGACACCGAACCGGTTGCCGAGATCGACCAGGCGCGTCAGGTTGTGGATCGACCGGGTCTCGAACTCGCCGCCGACGAACACCTGCACCGCGAGCGCCGCGACATTCAGCCGACAGACCTCATCGGCATCGATGGCGATCTTCTCGTCCGACAACTCCTTGAGGATGCTCGGGCCGCCGCTCGCCCGCATCACGATCCCCTTCGTGAACGACGCCGGGATCGTGGTGCGCAGGATGCCGCGGGTCAGCATCAGCGCGTCGCAGTACGGGAGGAGCGGGACGATGTTGACGTCGACCCGCTCCAGACCGGTGGTCGGCCCCTGGAAATAGCCGTGATCGATCGCCAGCATCACGGTCTTGCCCGAGTCGGGGTTGAAGACGCGCGCCAGCCGGTTCTGCATGCCCCAGTCGAGCGCCCCGGCCCCCTTCACGAAGAAGGGCCGGTTCACCGCCGGGACGTCGAGATGAAACTCCTTTGCTTCCTTGCCGTGGTCGGCCTCGGGCATGGCGTGGGTCCTCTTGATGGCTGTCGGTTCGTGGGCGTTTCTATCACGACGCCGGGGCGGACTTCAAATGACTGAGGCCTAGTACCCCTCGCCCTCGGCCGCCGCCACCGCCTTGCCGCGGTGCAGGCGGAACAGCAGGACGAGGTAGCCGATCGCGAGCGGGAAGGCGACCACCCACCAGCGCAGGGCGACACGCAGGCCGGCGGGGTCGGTCGCGGTGCCGTGGGCGGTCAGCGACAGCGCCGGATCGCCCGAGGCGCGCAGCATCACCGGCCAGGTCGCTGCCGCCGTGGCGACCAGCAGGCCGGCGAGGAAGGCGCAAGACCCGGCGAAGGCGGCGCCGTCGCGCCCGCGCCGCAGCCCGGCGAAGATGGCGGCGATGCCCGCCACCGCCAGCAAAGCACCCAGCCAGGCGATCGGCCGCGTCGCGAGCGCCGACCCGAACCCCGGGTTCACGAACCCCGTGGCCAGCGTCACTGGGATCCAGAGCGCCGCGACCGCCATCCACAGCACCCGCGCCATGCGGCGGGCGCGCTCGTGCACCGCGGCGTCGGTCTTCCAGGCGAGGTAGAGGCCACCGTGACCGGCGATCGCCAGCAGCGCGAAGAGACCCACCAGCACCGTGTACCAGTCGAGGATGCCGACCGGCTCGCGGGCGCTGAAGTCGGTGAACAGCGACAGCGAGAACCAGCCCTCGGTGTCGATCGGCAGGCCGCGCAGCAGGTTGCCGAGCGCCGCCCCGAGGAAGACGCACAGTGCGGTGGAGGCGAAAGCGAACATGGCGTCCCACGCCGCCCGCCACAGCGGCTCGCGCACGTGGCTGCGGAACTCGATCGACAGGCCGCGCAGCATCAGCATCCAGACCACCAGCATGATCGCCAGGTAGAACCCCGACAGCCCCGACGCCAGCACCTTCGGGAAGGCGACGAACAGGATGCCGCCGGTGGCGAGCAGCCACACTTCGTTGCCGTCCCAGTACGGGCCGATGGCGGCGAGCACCTGGCGCCGCTCGGTGTCGGTGCGCGCCACCAGCAGGTGCAGCGCCCCGGCGCCGAGATCGAAGCCGTCGAGCACGACGTAGGCGGTGACCGTGACCGCGGCGATCGCGAACCAGAGCTCAACCATGCGCGGGCTCCGCGCCGGGGGCCGGCCCGCCGCCCTGCGCCACCGGCCCGTGGGCGATCTCGCGGCCGATGAGCAGGACGAACAGCAGCGACACCAGGCCGTACAGGCCGCAGAAGCCGATGAGGGTGAACAGCGTCGCCCCGGCGTGGACGTGGGGGCTGGAGCCGTCGGCGGTGCGCAGCAGGCCATAGATCAGCCACGGCTGCCGGCCGAGCTCGGCGGTCATCCACCCGGCGGTGTTGGCGATGTAGGGAAACGGTGCCGCCAGCATCAGGACCCACAGCATCGGCCGGAAGGTCGTGAGGCGGCGGCGCACCGCCAGCAGGGCCGCGACCGCCATCACGGCGATGAAGATCGTCCCGAGCCCGACCATGATGTGGAAGACGTAGTACAGCAGCTCGATATTGTCGGGCCAGGTGTCCTCGGGGTATTCGTCGAGGCCGTGGACGTCGGCGCGCACCGAGCCGTGCGCCAGGATGCTGAGGATACCCGGGACTTCGATCGGGTTGTCCATCTTGCGGCCGGCGACGTCCGGCTGGCCGATGAGGGTGATCGCCGCCCGGGCGCCGCCGGTGAAGCGCCCCTCCATCGCCGCCAGCGCCGCCGGCTTGTGAGCGGCCACCATCTTGGCCTGCGCGTCGCCGGTCGGGAAGGCGACCAGGACCGCGGCCACGAGCCCGGCGGTCACGCCGGTGTGCAGGAAGATCGCGGCCTGCTCGCCGTGCCGCCCTTTCAGGGCGTAGAAGGCGCCGACCGCCGCCATGACGAACGACGCCGTGGTGACCGATCCCGCCATCGTGTGGGCATACTGCGCCAGCGCCCAGGGATTGAGGATGAAAGCGCCGAAGTCGACCAGGCGCAGATTCCCGTCGGGGCCGATCGCGTGTCCGGCCGGGTGCTGCATCATGGCGTTGGTGCAGACGATGAAATAGCCCGACAGCCACGAGCCGGCCCACAGCGCCAGCGCCGCCATGAAATGCCGGCGCGGACCCAGCCGCTTCTCGCCCCAGACCAGCAGCGCCAGGAACGACGACTCGAGGAAGAAGGCGAACATCCCCTCCATCGCCAGCGTCTGGCCGATGACACCGCCGGCGAAGGTCGAGAAGCGCGCCCAGTTGGTGCCGAACTGGAACTCCATCGGGATGCCGGTGGCGACGCCGACGGCGAAGTTGATGCCGAAGATTTTGATCCAGAAGCGCGCCGCGTCGTTCCAGCGCCCGCCGCCGGGACGCAGCCCGCGCCATTTCATGAAGGCGATGAGCAAAGCCAGCCCCATCGTCAGCTGCGGGAACAGGTAGTGATAGACGATGGTGAAGGCGAACTGGAAGCGGTGCCAGACGAGCGGGGCGGTGGCGCTCGCGGTGTCGAGGACGGCGGCGTCCATCTACGGTGCCGGGGTCGGCGGTGGTGTTGCCGGCGGCGTCGCCGCCGGTCCCGCGACCGGCGTGTCGGGGCGGCCGCTCCACTCGGAGAACGAGCCGTCATAGAGCCGCGCGTCGTAGCCAAGGTAGCGCGCGACGAAGTAGGTGAACGATGCCTGCACGCCGCTGCGGCAGTAGCTGACCACCATGTCGTCGGGGGTGGCGCCGGCGCCGGCCAGAAGCGTCCGCAGCTCCTCGGGCGACCGCAGCACCGGGTCTTCCTTGCTGACCAGCGTCCGGGTCCAATAGAGACTGGCCGCCCCGGGGATGTGCCCGGGCCGCGGCATGCCGTCGGAGGGATCGGCGCCGGCGTACTGCGGCTCCGGCCGCGCATCGAGCAGCGCCACGCCGCCGGCGCCCTGGGTCAGCGCCCACGACAGGTCGCGCACGGCGTCGAGCGTGACGATCACCTCGGGTCGCAGGCGCGGCTCGAACGTTGTCGGCGTCACCGCGGGGGCCGTCGTCGCCAGCGGCCGCGCCTCGGTGCGCCAGCGCGCCATCTCGCCGTCGAGAAGCGCCGTGCTGTCGCCAATACCGAGATAGTCGAGCACGACATAAACCCGCGCCGCCATCAGCCCGGCCTCGTCGTCGTACAGCACGATCCGCCGGGTGTCGTCGATGCCGAGCCGGCGCGCCAGCGCCGTGAGGTCGGCGACCGGCGGCACCTGGTTGGCGATGCCGTCGCGCTCGACGGCGACGTCCTTGAGTGCGACGAAGCGCGCGCCCGGGATGTGACCGGCGTCGTAGCCGTCGCGCGTCCGCCCGGCGTGCAGGACGACGACGCCCGGATCGTCGAGATGGCGCCCCATCCACTCGGTCGAGACCAGCATCTCGTGGCGCACCCGGCCGCGCCCTCCGGCGTTGGCGCCGCCCGCCGACAGCGCCGTCGCCACGACGGCAAGAGCCAGTGCTACTGCGAACAACCGCATGCAGACCTCCTACGATGAGTCAGAATCGTACTCCACCCCGGCATGGCGTGCAGCAACCGGCGAACACCCGGGGGCCGTCGCGCATCTCTCATGGTGAAGGAGGGCGATCGTGGGACCAAGCGACCTCATCCTGGTCTGGCGCCTCAAGCGGCACGACCGGGACGCCTGCAGCGAGCTGATCCGGCGGCACCACGCGACGGTCTACGGCTACCTGCGCAACCTCGGCGCCGACGGGCCCACAGCCGAGGATCTGACACAGGAGACCTACGCCCGGGCGTGGACGCGGATCGACTCGCTCCGGGAGGCGGGGTCGCTGCGGTCGTGGCTGCTGACGATCGCCCGTCACGAGCTTCTGCAGAGGGCGCGGGTGAAGCGCCCGGACGAGGTGGGACTCGAAGCGGCCGCCGCGACGGCGGCCGCGGACCCGCCGGCCGACGAGGTCGTGGCGCGGAGCGAGCGCGACACGCGCCTGCGCCGCGCCGTCGGGCGGCTCGAGGGGGTCCTTCGCGAGGCCGTCGTCCTGCACTACTTCCAGGACCTCAGCCTGCGCGAGGTCGGGGCGGTTCTCGGTGTTCCGCCGGGGACGGCCAAGTCCCGCATCAACCGGGCGCTCCAGGCGCTGCGTGCTCTGCTCGACAAGGAGGCGGCACATGACCGATCGAAAACTGAGACGGCAGTTGCGGGCGATGCGTGAGCCGGCGCCTCCTCCGGATCTCGCCGCGCGTCTCGAGCGCGGCGTCCCCGGCTCCTTCAAGCGGCGGGAGCGCGGGGGAACGCCGGGGAGGGTCTGGACCATGGCGCGAATCGGACTGACGATGGCGGCGGTGGCGGCGCTCGTGTGGGGCGCCCTGGTGTTCCTCCCCGGGCCCGGCGGGCCGGGGGTGTCGGTGGCGGCGATGCTCGAGCCGGTGGCGCTGGCGACGGGCTCGGCGCCGGCGGTGCATGTCGTGATGCGGGTCTGGTCGCGCAAAGGCGAAGACTTCGGGTTCGTCGACCTGGCCGGCGAGCCGCAGACCTTCGAGGCCTGGATCGAGATGCCGGGAAGCGGCGGCTCCCCGAGCCGTGCCCTCGTGACCAAGGGCGACCGCGTCTATGCCTGTGACGGCCGGGAGACGATCACCTTCCATCCGCCGCACGGCGAGGCGATTCGGTCAGCGGGGTGCGCCGTCGATGTCGAGACCTTCTGGCCGGCGGCCTGGGTGCTGCAACTGCGGGCGGCGGCGCTCGCCACCGGTGTCGAGGTCCGCGAGCGCGGCGAGGAGCGCGGCTCGGCACGCCTCGTGCTGCGCGAGCCGGGTGTCGGCGTCAGCGGCCGCGGCAAGGCGTGGCTCGAAGAGTACGACCGCGAGACCGAGATCACCTGGAAGCCGGGGAGCAACCGGCTCACCGGTCTGCGACGCTGGGTCTTCGAGAACGGCCGCCATCTCGTCGCCGAGACGGTCGCGATCGAGTACCTCGACACCGCCGATGCCGCGCTGTTCCGCATCGACCTGCCGCCCGATGTGCGCTGGGTGACGCTGCGCGACGCTCCCGCGGCGCTCGCCGAGCTGGGACCGCGCGAGGTGGCGCGGCGGTTCTTCGAGGCCGCCGTGGCCGGCGACCGCGACACGCTCGAGGTGCTCGGGGCGTCGCCGCACGTCGCCGATGTCGTGCTCGGCGCCAACGTGACCGGGATCGTCGCGCTCGGCGAGCCGTTCCGCACCGGCGCCTATCCGGGCGTCTACGTTCCCTACGTCATCGCGATCGGGCGCGATGACGGCGTCACCGAGCGTCGCCACAACCTGGCGCTGCGCAACGACAATCCGCAGCATCGCTGGGTCTTCGACGGCGGCTTCTGATCAACGCGGCAGCTCGCGGGCGATGTAGTGCGACACGATGGGGGGCTGGGGCCCGGCGTGCAAACGCCGGGCCTTCTCTTCGAGCACCCGGTCGGCGTCGGTGAGACGGTCGTGCTGTCGCAGGTGCTCCGTCCAGGAGTCGACGAGGAACGACTCGAGGTAGCGTCCCGGCTGCGACGGGTCCGAAAGCAGGTCCCAGCGGATGGCGCCGTCGCGCATGCGGAAGGTGCGCACGTCGCCCATTGCGGCGGCGAACGCGGCGGCGTCGGCCGGGTCGATGCGGTACTCGACAGTCACCAGCACCGTGCCGCGCGCGTTCTCGGGATCGTCGGCGATGCCGCCCGCCGGCCAGCGGCAGGGCGGCGCCGGATCGTGGCCCGGCCCCGCGGGAAGACGCAGGCCGGAGGTGGCGCCGACCGCCACCACCATGCCGACGGCGGCCAGCGCGAAACCGGCATCGACACCGGCGTACGCTGCCACGCATCCCCAGAGGATGCTGCCGCCGGCGAGACCGGCGAAGGTCACGAGCAACAGCACGGCCAGGCCACGGCCGCGCACCCACGACGCGAGCGCTGCCTGGGCGGCGGCGTGCAGCGCGGTCAGGGCGACGATCCAGGCGATGCCGGCGGCGACCATGACGCCGGCGAGGGCGGCGGGCTCGCGCAGGAACGCCGTGGCGCCGAGCGCGGCCGCCATGAGAAGACCCGCGGCGGTGACCTGGAACTCCGGCGTCGTGACGGCGCGCAGGCGTGGCAGCACGAAGGCCGCGGCCACGGCGCCGGCACCGATGCAGGCGAGCAGCAGCCCGTAGTCAACCGCCCCGCCGCCGAGCGGGTGGCGCACCAGCGTCGGCAGCAGCGCCCACAGCGCGCTGGCGAACAGCGTGAAGGCGGCGGCCCGTGCCAGCACCGCGCGCAGGCCGGCGGCGTGGCGGGCGTAGCGCACGCCGGCCACCACGGCGCCGAGGAGCGTCTCGGCCGGCAGCGGTCCGCGGCGCGCCGGCCGATCCCAGCGGCGCAGCACGATGACGACGCCGGCGAACGACACGGCGTTGAGCAGGAAGGCGGCGGCGGGCCCGTGGCTCGCGACGATCAGCCCGCCGATCGCCGGCCCGACGGCGCGCGCCGCGTTGATCGCCAGACCGTTGAGAGCCAATGCGGCGGGGACCTCGCGCCGTCCCACCAGCTCGGGGAGAATCGCCTGCCAGGCCGGGCCGGTGAGCGCGGTGCCGATTCCGAGCGCCAGCGTGGCGGCGATCAGTATCGGCGCGTTGACGAGGCCGGCCAGGGTCAGCAGACCGAGCAGGGCGCTGACGGCGATCATCCAGGCCTGGGTCGCGATCAGCAGCCGGCGGCGATCGAGCACATCGGCGAGCGCTCCCGCCGGCAGCGCCAGCGCCACGATCGGCAGCGCGGCGGCCGCGGGCACGAGCGCCACGACCGCGGGCGACGCCGACAGCGAGGTCATCATCCAGGCGGCGCCGACGTCGTGCATCCAGGTGCCGACGTTGCTCGCGATCGAGGCGATGAAGAGGCCGCGGAAGACCGGCCAGCGCAGCGGCCCGCGCAGGTCCGATTCGGCGGCGGCGGCGGCGGTGCGCGAGACCTCGGAGGGCATGCTCATCCGAGGGTGAATATAGGCTCCGCGACGGGTGAGGGCCATGCTCCGCCGCGGGCGGCACAGGCGCGGCCGCCGCAGCCGGCGTCAGTCGACGACGGCGATCGCCTCCATCTCGCACAGCCACTCGGGGCGGCAGACGTCGGCGACGCAGATGGTGTGCGGGATGGTCTCCGGGACGCCGGCGGCGGCGCAGGCGGCGAGCACCGCGTCGCGGTCGGCGGCGCGCTTCACGTAGGTCACCGCCTGGACCAGCCGGTCGAGACCGGCGCCCTGGCCGGCGAGGAGCTGCTCGACGTTCAGCAGCATCCGGCGCGCCTGGGCGGCGAGATCGCCGGGATGCAGGACGCGCCCCTGGGCGTCGATGCTGGCGGTGCCGGAGATGTAGACGACTGCCCGGCGGCCGAGATCGACCCGCATGCCGCGCGAGAAGTCCGAGCCGTAGTCCGGCGCCTCGTTCATCGTCGGTGCGTGGATCGGGCGGATGGCGCCGACACCGGGCCCGTCGTAGGCCACCAGATCCATGGCGCAGCGCCGATCGGGCGGCCACGGGATCCCCTGGATGCCGGTGCTGGCGGGGGCGGGGGCGACGTGGTGGGCGCCGAAGAAGTCGCGCCGCGCCTGGTTGAGCTCGGCGTAGTCGCGGTCGATGTCGGCGAGGAAGAGCCAGGTGCGCGCAACGCTGCGCAGCGCCAGGCCCTGCGACCTCAGGCTGGTTTCGGCGCGGGCGAACAGCGCGTCGGACTGGCTGCGAAACTCGAGCGCGTCCCCCGGCCGGCCGCCGCACAGGCCGGCGATGTGTGCGCGGCGCGCGCTGCCGTTCACGAGCAGGCAGCCGCTGGCGCCGGGCGGCAGGCCGGCGAGCGGCTGCAGCGCCGGGGCGCCGCCCTGGCCGGCGACGGCGGCCAGCGCCTGGATTTCGACCAGTTGTCCGGGGCGCGCCGGTGGCTGTTGCAGCAGCGTCGACGCCGGGTGGTGGCCGCCGGCGCCCCAGGCGCTGCGACCGGCGGCCGCGGCGTCGGCCGCCTGCGCGGCGATGTCGCTCAGGAAGAGCCGCTCGGTGACGACGTTCGCCGGGCCGCAGCCATGCGCCACAAGTGCGCCCAGAAGCGCATCGTAGGCGCCGGCCACCTGCGCGACGAAGCCGGTGACATCGGGAGCGGGACGCGCCGCGAGATGGATCTCGGTCAGGCCGGGGAGGTCGACGCGTGTCGCGGTCACCAGGGACTCGGCGCGCCTGCCTGCGGTTCGCCCGCCGACGGTCAGCCCCTCGCCAGTTCTCCCGCCGGAGAAGGTTCGCGGCGGCGCCGCGGTCTCGATGCCATCGCTCACGATCATTCTCCCGCGGCCATGTCGCCGCGCCGGGGAAGGATACTGCCCCGGGGGCCGGGGTGGTACTCCCGGTTCAGGCCTGCCTCCCGACAGCGGCGGCGATGGCGCGCACGTCGGTCATCATCCGGCTGAATGACTCTGGTGTGAGCGACTGGAAGCCGTCCGACATGGCGTGCGCCGGGTCGATGTGCACTTCGATCAGCAGGCCGTCGCAGCCGGCGGCGACGGCGGCGCGCGCCAGGTGAGGCACCATCCACCAGTGACCGGTGCCATGGCTCGGGTCGACGATCACCGGCAGGTGGCTGCGGCGCTTCAGGTAGGGCACGGCGTTCAGGTCGAGGGTGTTGCGGGTGGCCGTCTCGAAGGTGCGGATGCCGCGCTCGCACAGGGCGATCTCGCTGTTGCCGTGGGCGGCGACGCGCTCGGCGGCGAGCAGCAGCTCCTCGAGCGTGGCCGACATGCCGCGCTTCAGGAGCACCGGCTTGCGCGCCCGGCCGACCTCGTCGAGAAGCGTGAAGTTCTGCATGTTGCGCGAGCCGATCTGGAAGATGTCGGCCACGGCACCGACGATGTCGATGTGGCGCGGGTCCAGGAGCTCGGTGACGATCGGCAGGCCGGTCTCGGCGCGCGCGATCGCCAGCAGCCGCAGGCCCTCCTCGCGCAGTCCCTCGAACGCGTACGGCGAGGTGCGCGGCTTGAAGGCGCCGCCGCGCAGGATGTTGGCGCCGGCGGCCTTGACGGCGCGGGCGGTCGCGACGACCTGCTCCTCGCTCTCAACCGCGCACGGACCGGCCATGATCGCGAGGGCCGGACCGCCGATCGGCACCTCCGCGACGCGCACCACCGTGGTCTCGGGGTGGGTCTCGCGCAGGACGAGAGTCATGCCGGAATCCATGGCGGGGCAACGCTGCATCAACGGTGCCACGGGGCTTCCCCGCGAATCGCCTCGGCGTCGCGGTGCAAAATTGCGCGTCCTCATAGGGGTTAGGAGAGGGTTCGGCAAAAGATGCGGGTGGACGGGCTGCGGTCGGGCACGGGTCGCCGCGCCGCCGCGATCGCCCTCCCCCGGAAGCCCCGCGCCGCGCGGGCGCTCGAGACGCCGGCAGGCCCGCGGCGCCCGGCGCGGCATTTGCAGTTTGCGGCCCCCACGCCGGCCGTCCAGGCCCGGTGGAGAGCGCTGCCCGCGATCGCGGCGGGTCATGGAGAACCGAGCGTGTATCGAATCGTCAAGCGCGAGCAGTTCGGCCCGGTGACCTTCCTGTGGGATGTGGAGGCGCCGAAGGTGGCGCGGGCGGCCCGGCCCGGCCACTTCCTGATGACCCGCATCGACGACACCGGCGAGCGCATCCCGCTCACGGTAGCCGACTTCGATGTCGAGCGCGGCACGGTCACCGTCGTCATCCAGGCGGTCGGCAAGACGACCCGCCAGATGATGGCCCTGCCCGAGGGCGCGTCGATCATCGACTTCGTCGGCCCGCTCGGCCTGCCGAGCGAGGTCGGCACGCCGGGGAAGACGGTGCTGGTCGGCGGCGGTCTCGGCGTCGCGCCAATCTATCCACAGTTGCGCGCCTACAAGCAGCAGGGGAACCCGACGATCGCCATCATCGGCTTCCGCAACCGCGATCTGATGTTCTGGGAAGATCGCTTCCGGCGCTACGCCGACGAGCTGGTGGTGACCACCGACGACGGATCGTTCGGGATGAAGGGGCTGGTCACCGACGCGCTGCAGCAGGTGCTCGACCGCAACCCCGATGTCAGGGAGGTCGTCGCCATCGGGCCGCTGGTCATGATGCGCGCCTGCGCCGAGGTGACGCGGCCGCGCGGCATCAGGACGCTCGTGAGTCTCAACTCGATCATGGTCGACGGCACCGGGATGTGCGGCTCGTGCCGGGTCACGATCGACGGTCTGATGCGCTTCGCCTGCGTCGACGGTCCCGACTTCGACGCCCACAAGGTGAACTTCGACGAGCTGATGCTGCGCCAGAAGCGCTTCGTGCGCGAGGAGAAGGAAGCCCTCGAGCGCTACGAGCGCGAGACCAGGGCGGTCGCCGCGATCCCGTGCGCCAGCGACGACCCGATGGCCTCGATCGCGGTCCTGCGGGCGCAGCGCGACACCGCGGCGCAGCTCGAGAACCTGCACGAGTTGCTGCCGCTCCCCGAGCCTCTGCCGCCGCCCGCGCCGGGGGTGAAGCCGGTGGTCAAGAACATCCGCACCATCGCGCCGAAGCGCACCCCGATGCCCGAGCAGAACGCGAAGATCCGGGCGCACAACTTCCAGGAGGTCAACCTCGGCTTTGCGCTCGATGACGCGCTGCGCGAAGCCGACCGCTGCCTGGCCTGCAAAAAGCCGCGCTGCGTGCCGGGCTGCCCGGTCGGC